>OGZI01002226.1_pt1 | contig 16502 bp, 18 predicted proteins | sample 1576711 | NCBI WGS metagenome assembly OGZI01 (sample SAMEA3541482, study PRJEB24748) | human gut metagenome | biome: human gut; feature: human-associated habitat; material: faeces | place: China | collected 2012
TTGTCTTGCTGTCACTGTTCTCTTCTACCTTAATTAACGAGTCCTGACCCTAGCATTACAAAAATAAAAAATATTCTACTCCTGTTAATTCGTTTGTTCCCCGTTGGCATACAAATCATTTTTAAATCCCTCTAATTTTTCGGATGCTTCAGAGATAAACACAGATTTACCATGAGGATCCATATTGACATAACGCGAAAAAACAATCTCATTAGGAGACATTACTGTACCATCCTGCAACTCTATTCGATAATTATCGTCCAGCTCCAAGGCTTCTTTCGCGGTCTGCTTCAACCATTCTAGCTCGGTCGTAGAGGTCTTTCTCGACTTTCCGATAATCAGTTGAACATTGGCCTGCGCGGCCTGGGCCGCCTGTAACAGAGAATCATCCCGATCAGAAAGCGCGTGGAGTATTTTTCTTAATAAGCCATTTTCGCTACCCTCAGATACACATGTAAATTCAGGAAGACCAATGACAAGGCCTGTTTTTACGGATTTAACACCTATTGTATTAATAAGCCGAATTTTATCAGCACGCGCTAATTTTTGTATTTGTACAGTGGAGGCATCTTTTCCAAGTTCAGCTTTTTCAAATAATGCCTTTATAAATTGATTAATTGAACAATCTTTCATTGAAGAAGAACAAACAAAAACATCATTTTGGGAAACAAGACATATGCTATCTCCATCAGAAAAATCGTAACCATCTGGGGCTTCCGTCGTCTCCATCTCGACAGAGTCGCTATCTAAATGATCAACAGGTAAAGTAGATGCAGATTCTCCGGGTACTGAAAGTGCAAATTGAAAAATAACACAATCTGTTTTTTCCTTGTAATAAATTCCTGTCCATTTTTTCCCTGCAAGCTCTACAATACGATCTTGGGCACGGGGGAGAATCCGATACGCTGCCTTTAGATCTCTTTCGAGTGGCCCTTGGTATGTTCCAGAATAACATGCTTTTAAGTATACTAATCTTTTTCTCCGCTTTTTATTTGCCATTTTTATCCTCCTTACACATGTTTTTTTAACAAAAAAGACTGATATCTGTCAGCACGTCGTCTGATATTCCCCACTCCGGCACCAAGTGTCTTCCCCCGCCCGAACGTAAAACGGAACCCCCCGCTTACTCTCCATCTCTTCTTACCACCGCCCCCAGATTTCCCACACCAGAAACGCCAGCACCAGCACCGGGAACCACAGCCGTATCCGTTCCTGTACCGTGTGTCGACGTCGGCTTACTTTTCGCGCTCACATCCACCGGGACCGTCTTCGGCAACTTCGGGCGCTCCGAAAGCTCGAGTTCAAGCTCGGCAATCCGGGCTTTCAACACCGGGATTTCGGCGTTTTCGCGCTCGAGGTCGCGGATACGGGAAAGGTGGCGTTCGGCTTGCACCCTGAGTTCGGCGTTTTCCTGTGTCAGCGTCATAACTTGCTTTTGAAACTCCATTCCTTGCTTGAGCGCTTCCGTCAATTCGCGCTGAACTCCTAAGACTGCTGACATGTCAGCAGTCTTCTTTTTTTCGATATTAATATTTTCAACTGGTTGCAAATTTGACTCAGCTAAAACTGCTGACATGTCAGCAGTCTCGTCTGTTTGTTTGGTTCGGTACATCGGCCCCGTGCCCATGAGGAGCCATTCACTGTTAACATCAAACGTTTTGCATATGGCCACAATCGTTTTTGAGTCAGGAAAACGCAATCCAGATTCGTAATTACCTATAGTTGTTTGACTAGTACCTACTTTTTTCCCGAATTGTGCTTGTGACATATTCCCGCGAAGGGTCTTAATCCGTTGGGCAAGTTCCACAATAAACCCCGTATGTTGTATATGAGTTAAAAAATAATTACAAAACGGTTTACAAAAACAACAAACGTTGTTAAATCTATTCCAACGAACCACGAAAAACCACAACTTCCAAAACCACCCCTACACGGAACCGAGAAGGGGCGCAAGAAAGGGAAGGGTTATGAACCAGACAAACACTCGAAGGACGGACATTCCGCTGACGCTCCGGGAAAGCGTAAAGGACGCCTTTGCCGAACGCGGACTCAGCATTTCCGAGTGGGCGCGAAAGCACAATCTCGCCCCGCAGTACGTCTATGATTTGTTGAATGGCCGGACGAACGGGGCGCGGGGCGAATCGCACCGCGCCGCAGTACTCCTCGGCCTCAAGGAAGGCGTCATCGAAGAGCGGGCGGCGTCATGATGCACCCCGTCAGCCGGAACATGGCGAGGCTCATGCGGCGCATCAGGCGCAGGGACATGAAGATCGGAAAACTGAAACGGGAGCTTCGCAAGCTCCGGAGGAGACAACGCAAGATGGAAGAGGAACGCAAGGCCGTCATCACAGTCCAGCAGGACAAAAACATAATCGACGTATCGATTGCTGTTTTCCCCGGTGCGACAAGCGTTGGAAAATGCGGCGACCTCGCGTGGATCGGCTTTAGGGCGATCAAAGAAGAACTCGCCAAAATGCCGGTAAACATCAACGACGGCGTAGGAAAAATCATATGACTCATAAAGACGGCTACACGTTCTGCAACTTCTGCGGAAGCCATGAATCACGGGTGACGTTTCTGGTCGCCGGACAACGGGACACCCATATCTGCGACTGCTGCGCGTGGGACTGCGCCATGCTGATCTACGAAAAGATGAAGGACCGGTACAACGGGGAACAGACCGACACCGTTATGGAAAAGCCCCGACACCCGAATTTTCCCTGCTTTAAGGAACTCCCCGAAAACGAACAGTCCGCCTTGGAGGATGAAGATGAATAACCTCACCGCAACCACCCTCGCGGCCCATTTCCCCGCCGTGGCTCCGGAAATATTTCGGACACTCGAAAACGAAAAGCCCCTCACCGCTGCAACGGTGAAGGGCCCAAAGGGGAAGAAACGAAACGGTGTTTCCGCTTGGCCTGTTACCATACTCGACACCCCGGCGCAACTCCCGCCATTGGCGGCGAGGATCGACGGCTTGGCCTCCCAGATTGCGCGGATCATCGACGGAACCGTCAGCATGGGCGTGGAAATGCAGCTTATCATCCTCGCCTTCAACCTCGCCGCCGTCGCCGAACAGGTGGCGCACATGGAAAACAATCTGGAGGTGCCCGCATGACCGAAAAGAAGAAGCTCACGCAGCTCGGACGGGCGTTCCTGCTTATCGAGACCTTGGCCCCGCACGTCGTGACCGGGCTTTCCGTAACCGATCTTTCCGTCGCCACTGGCATTTCCGCCCCGAACGTCTGCCGGGACATGGACGCCCTCGCGGCCGAAGGCATGGCGCAAAAGCTCGAAAGCGGGCGATGGGCGCTTACTGCAAGGCCGCTCAGGGCCTACCGGGCTTACGACATAGCCCTCCGCAACCAGCAGCAGCGGCAAGACGATTTTAAACGCAACATCGAAACCGGAGCTTACCGGATATTGGAGGGGTAACATGGCTGGCTACTACTGCACCTTTAAATCCTTCGCCGAAGTAAATGGGTTCCGCGAAGGGAGCCATTATTCCCCTGTCATCTTCCTTGACTGCGATTCTCCCGAACGGGCCGCCCAAGAAGCCGCCCGTATGTTCAATATGGCAGTTTATAAGCACGATCGTATTGCCGTCATGGACAAGGAAACCGAGGAGGTCACCTATTGGGTGGCGACGGCCTATATTGGTTATGAGGTGGCGGAAGAAAAGGAGGCAACGGCATGAGAGAGATTCCCGAATACCAGTGCATCAGTGAGTGGGAAATGGGCGATGATTTTTCCGATGTCGATTGGGAGGACGCCTACACGACGAAATGCCACAGCGCGCAAGGTGCTGCGGAAGACTACGCCGAGCGTGGAGAGTTTACGGACGAGGAAATCGTCGTTGTCCGCAACAAGGCTACGGGCGAAATCACCCGCTGGCGCGTCGAACCCGAAACCGTATTCAACGCCTACGAAGAGGATTAGGAGCCCCCGATGAACGACACCACCGTCACCCCTGAAGAACTCCCCGCTTCCACCCCCGCCGTTTCCGAACAGCCCGATCCGGTAAAGGAACTTGAGGCCGTCCGCACCGGCACCGTCTCCGTTCATGCGGAAGACTACGCCCGCGATCTCGCATTTCAGCAGCAGGTGGGCCGCGTTCAAGGCTTTCAGGCTGCGGCTTCGGGGCTCAGCCTCGCCGTCATCCAATGGTTTTCGGTCATGAAGGCCAGCGGCGAATACAAGGGCCGGAGCTTTACGGATCAGCGCGGCAACATCCACCAGCCGCAGACGTTTGAAGAACTCTGTGAATCTATGGGATTTTCTCGGCAAACTGTTGATGAGCACCTTCGCAATTACGCCACGTTCGGCGAGGAACGCCTGACGGAAATCCGCAACCTTGGCCTTACCGTGCGGGACACCCGCAAAATCCGCAAGGCCATCAAGGACGTGGACGAGGACACGAAAAAGGAAATCTTCCGGGAGCTCAAGAGTTCCACGCCGGAAGACCTGCGCGTCACCATCGACGTCATCTGTGCCCAGCACGCCAAGGCGCAGGCCGACAACAAGAAGCTCGAAAAGGAAGCCGAAAAGCTCAAGGAAAAGGTCGAAACACTCGAAAAGGACAAGGAAGCCCAGCAAAAGGTGGCGCAGGAGCGAAACGACCAGATCGCGGCGCTGAAAGAAGAGCTCATCGTGGCCACGTCTTCGGCCATTGCTGACGTTGAAGTCAAAAAGATGAAGAAAAACGCCAAGAACCGGGAGATCATCGACGAAAAGTGCAGGGACGCCGTTTTCGCCGTGGCGAACCTCGCGGCGTTCGGCTCGTCGGTTCTCGCCGACGATGAAAATTCGGAAGAGACGGCGGCCTATGTCCACGAGCGGATTTCTTCCGCCGTGCGGGGCATGGCCGCGCATATTCTCTCCGCCGGGATCGACGTGGACCTTACTGCGGAGCTTGTGCCGGACTTCGGCCCGGATGTGGATGGGGAACCGCTCCCCGGAGCGGACAATCAGGAAACGACCGACTAGGGGTTTGCCATGCCTTCCACACCTTCAACCGAACAGCTTCGCCTCATAAGCGACGCGGCCCGTGCGCTCGAAAAGGCGGACCCATGCAACGGGGATCGCGGGCGCATTGTGGCGCGGCTTGCCGAAACGCTGGGGCGCTCTCTGAACACCACCTACCAATACCTCAAAAAGTACGGTGGGTGGGAGAGCGGCAAAAAGCCCCGCAAGGGCAAGGGCGAGACGTGCGTCCCCGAGGCGCTTTGCCGGAAGATCGCGGGACTTGTCATCTGCGGCGACCGCGCCAACGGCAAAAGGCCCATGTGCATCAAGGACGCCGTGAAGCGCTGGGAGGCGAACGGGGAAGGCATCGCGGACCCGGAAACAGGAGAAGTCACCATGCCGTCGGTTGAAACCATCAGCCGCGCCATGCGGCGCTACGGGTGCCACCCGGATCAGCTCAGGGTGGCGAGTCCGTCCGTCCGTATGCGGACGGAGTACCCCAACAGGCTCTGGCAGGCCGACGCCTCGGTATGCGTCCTGTACCGCATCCGGGGCACCGGAAATATCGGGCTCATGAAGGAAGAGAGCTACAACGAAAAGAAGCCCGAAAACCTCATCAAGATCAGAAATACGCGCATCGTGCGCTATATCGTGGTCGATCACTGTTCCGGCAACTTCTACCTGCGCTATGAGCAGGCCGCCGGAGAAGACGCCAAGGGGTTTCTCGATACGCTGATTGATGCCATTACCGACCGGGGGCCGCAGGACGTCATGCACGGCGTCCCGGAAATCCTCTACACCGATCCCGGCCCCGGCCCGGCCTCTTCGCTCGTCACAGGCTTTTGCGGGCAAATGGGGATCACTCCGGCGCAGCATGTGCCAGGAAGAGCCCGCGCCACCGGATCGGTCGAAAAGTGTCAGGACATCGTCGAATGCAAATTCGAGAGCCGCCTGCGCTTTCTGGAAGTGCCTGACGTCGCGCAGTTGCAGGCGCTTGCGGATCGCTGGCGCAGGTATTTTTGCGCCACGGCGATCCACACCCGGACGAAAAAGACCCGCAACGACGTGTGGCTTTCCATTCCTGCGGAGAAGCTCCGCACGGCTGAAGCCGACGTCATGCACTCCATCGCGGCGTGGGGCGAGGTACGGTGTCAGGTGAAGGACGACTTCACGATAAGCGCCGACACCCGGACGCACTACGGCGTCCGGCGCTACGATCTGCGTGAACTCGGCTACCACGGGTTGCAGGTCAGGGACTCCGTATCCGTCCGCCTCAATCCCTACAAGGCCCCGAGCATCATTGCCGTCATCGAAAAGCCCGACGGGGAAAAGGTTTCCTTTGAGGTGCCTCCCATGCAGTTCGACGGCGCGGGGTTCGATCTCGGCGCTCCGGCCTTCGGGGAGGGCTTCAAGGCAATGCCGAAGACGCGCGCGGAAAAAAACCTCGAAGCGATCAAAAAGGAAGCCTACGGCGTCCAGTCCGTGGAGGAGGCCGACAAGATGCGCCGAGCAGGAAAGCCCGCCTACGCCGGGATCGACATCATGGCGGACGTGAAGGAAGCGCCCGTCTACTTGAAGAAGGCTGGGACGCCTCTGCCTCTCGAAGAGAAAAAGGCCGACGTGCCGCCGATGAAGCGGCTCTCCTTCGCTTTGATGATGCGCCGGGATCATCCGGATGTCTGGCGCGACGACAACACCGACGAATGCGCGGAATGGCTGCGGACCCGGTATCCCGACACCGTACCCGGAAACGAGATCGAGGCCGTGATTGAGCGGATGCGCGAGAAGTTCGCGCCGAAACGTGCCCGGCGGCTTGAGTTCCGGCCAAATGAAGGGAGGGCGGCATGTGCCGGATAATCCCCTACGATCCGACGGTAAAGGCGCTCTTTGAAGAGACGGAGCTCAGCCAGCGCGAGGCCGCCGCAAAGCTCGGTGTCTCCCCGGCGCTCGTCAATCAGCTTTTGAACCGGGGAACCCTCCCGAAAACGGGCTGGGCCGGGCTCAAAAAAGGGCTCGCCTCTTTGCTTGAAGAGCGCGGCGCACAGACCGCCCTTGTCGACTATGCCCTCGGCAAACTGGAACAGCTTGCCGGGGATGAAGATACCCCCGCCGGGGATACGGCGGAAAGCGAGGAACCCATGATCTTGAAGAAGCAGACGCTTGGGATGAAGGCCAGACAGGCGTTCAACATGGTGAGAAATCCTTTCATGCCCCCACGGGAAGCTGAGGACGTCTACCTGTCGCCTGAAATCCGATATGTGCGGGATACCATGTTCGACGTTGCGACGAACGGCGGCTTTCTTGCCGTTGTCGGGGAATCGGGCTCTGGAAAGTCCACGCTCCGGGAAGAGCTCGTCGACCTGATCAACGCCGAAAACGGCAAGACCATCATTGTGGAACCCTATGTTCTGACAATGGCCGAAAAGGAGTCGAACGGAAAGCCCATGCTCGCCCGCCATATCACGGAAGCCGTCATGAGCGCCGTTGCCCCCGGCGAATCCATTCCATCAAGCCCCGAAAAGCAGTCGCAAAAGCTCCATCGGCTTTTGAGAAGCGCCTACGCCGCCGGTACGCACTACTGCGTGATCATCGAAGAAGCGCACGATCTGAACAGGCACACCTTGAAGAGCTTGAAGCGTTTTCTTGAGTTGAAGGAAGGACGGCACCCGCTCCTTTCCATCATCCTGATCGGGCAGACGGAGCTCGGGGAAAAGCTGAATCCCGCCGACCCGTGGATGCGTGAGGTCGTGCAGCGGTGCGACGTGCTCCACATAGCGCCCATTGAAGACGTAGCGGATTTTCTCCGCTTTCGGTTCGCCCGAGCCGGGATCGACTTCGGCAAAATATTCACCGAGGACGGCGTTGACGCGATCAAGGAAAGCCTCACTGTGGCGCAGGACCGTTCCGGCAATGGCGTGTACATGGGCTATCCCCTCATGATCGCCAACATGACCATCGCCGCCCTGAACCTTGCCGCGAGCGCCGGGGAAAAGCAGGTGACGGCGGACGTGGTCAGGATGGTGCGGCCGTAATTATGCCGTTACTTATGACTATCGCGGCGCTCTATCTCATATGGGCAATACTGGTGCACCCCGAGCAAGTCCAGGAACGGATCATCATGGAAGCCCTGAAAACCTACCAAATGGAATTGCAGGCGGGCATCACCGAAAGCAAGATAAAATGCCTGCTCCCCGGGCAGAAAGAAGAACGCGAACCCGGCCCTGAATCCACGGAAAGAGACAATCAGGAACAGAAGGAAGCTATGAAATGAACATTCCCGAAGGATATATGGAAAATGCGCAAGGGCATCTCGTCCCCGTCGCTCAGGTAAGGCCGATCGACAAGGCCCGTGACGAATTTGTGAAGGAAACGGTAGCGAAGGCCCGTGAAGTGCAACGGATAATCAGGGATTTCAAGAGGGAATCCATGTCCGGCATTTCCGCCTTTGTGCAGCTTTCCGCCGAACGCTACGGCGCGAAGATCGGCGGTGAAAAGGGTAACGTCACCCTCGAAACCTATGATCGGAAGCTTCGCCTTGTCCGTCAGGTGTCCGAAACGCTCGCCTTTGACGAAGGACTCATGGCGGCGAAGGCGCTTATTGACGAATGCCTCTCGGACTGGTGCGAACAGGCTCCCGGAGAACTTCGGGCCGTGGTCGAACAGGCTTTCCGCGTGAACAAGGAAGGCCGGATCAACACGAACGCCGTCCTCGCCCTGCGCAAGCTCAATATTTCCGATGAACGCTGGATGAACGCCATGCAGGCCATCGGCGACAGCCTTACCGTGGCCGACACCAAGCCCTATATCCGTGTGTACGAGCGGGACGAGTTCGGCAAGTACCACGCCATTCCTCTGGACATGGCGGCGTTATAGAAACGTAGCACCGGGCGGAGTAATCCGCCCGGCTCCATATATTAAGGATAGAACATGCGTACCCCAACCGATCCCAAGAAGCTCATCAAGGCGCTCCAGACCGGACGCCGCAAGCTCGGCATGAAGGATGAAGAGTATCGCGGGCTCCTTTCCAGCGTCACGGGCGGCCGGACGACTTCAAGCAAGGAACTTTCCGGCGAAGAACTGGTCCGGGCGTTGGCCGCGCTCAGAAAGGCGGGCTTTCGCACAACGGCGGACCCGCAGCTCAGGAAGATCAAAAGCCTCTGGTATGAAATGCACGATCTCGGAATCGTCAGAAACCGGAGCGATCAGGCTATCGAGACGTACATCCGGCGCATCACGCGGGCGCAAAAAATCGAATGGTGCTCTGTGGAACAGCTCCAGCTCGTCATCGAAACCCTAAAAAACTGGGTAGACAGAATCGAGGAACCGGCGGTACGGGAGCATCTGCAACGGTTCTTCTCAGAGCAGCAGCCCGCTACGGCGGTGGTGCAGTAGGGAAAAAGATGCCTAGATTTATTTCCGTCGTATCCGGTTCTGGTATTCCGTCTATAAAGGATACACGGGACGGATCGCTCGTCTGCTGTTTCTTTGCTGATAAAAAGGAACCCGAGAAACGTCTGGCCATGATGAAGGTCTGCATGGACGCCTTGAATGCGGCGTCCGCCCGGTATGCCGGGGAAGGGGGCACTAATGGACGTACAGCGCGATGAATACAGCCACCTTCCCATTGTGGAAGGCAAGATAGGGCAAGGCGTCAAATTCGAGAGGATACGCCGGATTTCCGGCTACCTCGTCGGCACCACCGACAGATGGAACAACGCTAAGCGCGCGGAACTGCGGGACCGCGTGAATCACATCAAAATAAACGGAGAATCACATGAACAAGTATAATCTTGTAAAGCGGTTGAGGAAGGAATGCAGTCTAACGGAAGCCGAAGCGGAAAAGCTCATCAAGGCCGCGCTCGACACATTCACGGAAGCGCTGGCGGAAGGGGAACGGATTTTCCTCCCCGGTTTCGGGACGTTCGCGCCCGTGGCACGGGCCGCTCGAAAAGGACGTAATCCAAAGACAGGGGAAGAACTCTCCCTTCCCGCTTGTAACGCAATCAAGTTCACGGCGGCGAAGCGGCTTAAAGACGCTATGAACCGATAAAGATACAGCTTATCCGCCAACAAAAAAGGAGGGTTGATTCCCCTCCTTTTTTGTTGCAGATTCTGCAATAGAATTACACCCCCGCCTAAAACTCTTCCCGATACTTCCCAAGTTATCTCGTTTTTTCCCACTAGTTTTTATGCCATTGATCAGGGACGGATCGTTGAACGAGCCTTCAGCCAGCTTCTCCGAAGTCCCCCCCACCTCTTCCAGCCAGTCCCTGAACTCGGATGCCTTCTTGTCCTTCCCGAAAAAGGAGCCTTCGCTCACAATGGCGACCAGCTTCCCGCCGGGATTCAGCAGGTCGTAGGCTCGCCGGACGTGCTCCGTATCTTGCCGTTTCGAGAACGGCGGGTTCATGACGATACGGTCAAAGCTCTCTCCCTCGGGAATATCCTTCATGAAGTCCTTGCCGATGACCTCGTAGCCCTTGGCCTCCAGCAGCTCGCGCTTTTGCGGCTCCAGCTCGGCCACCACGGGTTCGACGCCCTTCTCCCGGATACGGTCGGCGATGTGCCCCATCCCGGCGGAAGGTTCCAGAACGCCCATGCCCGGCCTGATGTCCGCAGCCGCCAGCATTTCCTCCGTCACGGCTACGGGTGTCGGGAAAAAGTCCAGCCATCCCCGGTTGTTCGCCGCGTCGCGCATGACGCTGCGCTCAAGCTCTCGCACCTTGTCCTGCTTGGCTGCCGCCTGAAGCCCCACGAACTCCCGCAGAGCCATCCGGTATTCGGCGGGCGTCTCAATCCCCATCCGTGCAAGGGCTTTCCTCTTCTGCCGAATATCAAAAAGCTGCCAGGGAATGTCACGGGAAGTGCTTCCCTGCTTGTCGAACAGTTCATCGACCAGCTCGGGACGCAAGGAGAGCATCCGGTCATCATCGCCTTTCCATATACCGCGCTCCTGCGCCGCAGAAGGAGACAGGATTATTCTGTTCTCCCCGCGCTTCACCGGCAATACCACGGCCTTGCCACGATAGCCGCTGCGGGCAATGGCCTTTTCCGCATCTTCACGGGATTTGAATACGGCGGGCTTGCCGGCCTGTGTCGCATAGGTGGAAACCTCCTCCAGATGCGAATGGGCAAACTCCAGATAGGTTTCGGTCACATCGTCGGCAACGGAAAGAATCTTCTTCCCGAGGCTCTTGGTGCCATCCTTCTCGCTGAGCTTTCTGCCGAGTTCAGCCCAACTGGAACGGTAGAGCCTGTAGTGGGGGAAGGCGGCAAACTCTACGGTCTGGGTGGTCGCCGGTTCTTCGCTGTGCTTCTCGCGCTGATCCCATGCGGGGTATTTCGTCTTGTCCTCTTCCCATTTCGCCATTCGCAGGGCATCCCGAAGCTGCTCGACCTGCTTTTTCTCGCGCACGCGGTCAAGGAATGTCGCGGTTCCGTTCCCGATGGCCCCGGCGATGTTCCGCATAGTCTTCGCCAATGACTTGTCGGCATAGGCCATAGCATCGGCGGCCGCCGCCTGCCCCGCGCGCTTTGCCGTGTTCACCTTGCGCGCCGCGTTCAGGCTGGCATCGGCATCCTCATCCAGCCTGTCAGCCATTTCATTGAGACGCTGTACGGCGGTCTGGGAACGGTCATCCTCATAGGCATCCCGCCGGGCCTTCACCGCTTCCTGAGCCTCGGCCTTATCTCCCTGCGCCAGCTTCAGAAACGCTTCAGCCTGTTCCCGTCCGGTGAACTGGAATCCCGGTACGGCCCCATTGCCACGGAACTTGGAATAATAGCCGCCAAGCTTCTTGGCACTGGACAACAGAGCAAGGTAATCCTCCCGGCTTACCCTGTCTTCAAGCCGAACCACGAACAGATCATGTCCTTTCTGCGTATGCTTTGTGGCAATGATTTCTCCGCCAGTGGTCTGGGACGAGGAGGAAAGGACAGGTTCCGCCTTTGTTTTTCGCGTGCTCCTGCTCGCTTCCGCCGCGAGACGGTCAAACTGTTCCCTCTGCTCGAATGAAAGCAGATCACGGGCCTCACCAGCCGTCTTGCCTTCATCCATATGAAACCGGATGAACGACCGAAAATCCTCCAACGTCTTCGGATTCTCGACCGCCTCGCGTTCGGCCTTGCGACGGCTGGCGTATTCTTCGCGCTGCGCCGCGGCGTCTCTGGCGAAATCCGCCAACGTCTGCTCGCTCTGGGCATCCACAATCCTGCGGATGCTGGCGACGGTGGCTTTCCGGTATTCCTCCGGGCCCATCCCCATGAATCCGCTGACGGAATACGGCTGCCCAAGAGTAAAGTCGGACAGCATGTCCCGGTACAGCGCATCAACGATATCTGCCTTTTTGTCCCCTTTGTGCCGCCACGCGAACATGGCGCCGCCACGCGCAAGCAAGGCATTGACGGTCATGCCGGACAGTTCGGCACGGACAGCCTCCTCATTTTCCAGCAAAGCCGAAAAACCACGGTGATAGTCCTCAAGGGAAGCCTTCCCGTTCAGGAGAGATTTGTAGAGAGCCCGATGGCGTTCAACGTGTCCAGCGTCTCCGGGTTTGCCGGAAGTCTGCTCCTGCGGTTCCTTTTTCGGACTCTTTTCCGGCGGCTGCCCCTTCGTCTCTTCTTCCGTCTGTGGCTTCTCCGCTTCCCGCTTTTCCGGTTTGTTCGGCGTAGCTTCCGTTTTCATCCCGAAGGCATCGCGGAAGGCCTTGTCCTGCGGTTTCGCAACGCCGGGAATATTACCCGCTTCCGGGGATAATTTGGCGTTCTTGAGGTAGCTCTCGAACGCTTTGACGTATTCGCCCTTCTTCGCGTCCAGCGCCATGCGGAACAGGGCTATGGCCTGCTTGGAGAAATCCTGTACGGGAGCCCGGCCCGTCAACATGTTCACCTGCTTGAGGTAGGTGTCCGGCTCTTTGACGCCGCTCCCCTTGAAACCGACCAGCAGATCCACGGAATCCCTGACGTGTTCTGTGATGTTCCACGGCTTGCCGATGCCTTCGGCCACCAGAATGTGCGGGATGACGGCATCGAGCTTGCCCACGACATCAGCCGGAAGTTTCGCCAATGCCTCGTAACTCCGAGCGATACGACCACGAAGAGCTTCCTCGACAACCTTCTTGCCGTCAGGATTGAGCAGACCGTCGGCTCCGACTAACGCATTGCGCTCGGAACGCTGGATCACGCCATCCTCCATCATCCGTTCGACGACGGCTACGGAAGCGGGCGTATCAAAGTACTCGCGCAGGCTCTCGGCGTCCTTCAATCCGGCGGAGAGCATATCCAGCGTCCGCCTCCCGAACCGTTCGCCGCGAGATTTCCCGGACGCCCGCTTTTCCTTGGCGTCCTTGAAGTCATCGTTCATGGCCGTGACAAGCTGCTGGCGTTCTTCCCGCGACATGCCGCGCTCAAGTCGGCGCACCAGCATGGGCGAATGCATGGCGTCCACCTGTGCCGGATCAATGCCGAGCCTGTCGGCATTGGCTTTCAGCGCCTCGCGGTACTGTTCGCCCCGTTCGGGGAAGGATTCATAGGCCCGGGCAATGGACATGGCCCGCCCGTTGCCGCCGAGGACGTTGTTGTCATGATCAATGACGGGAGCCCCGTGGTTTGCGTCCACGGACTCCATGAGGAAAGCCGGATCGAGCTTAGCCGCGTTCTCCATGACCTTGGCCCGGCTGCCCGGTTCGTCATGGTAGCGCCGCTCGTTCTCCAGCCCATATGCGGGGTTCTTCTGAAAACCTCTGGAAGGCAGATGGGAAGCCCGCACATCGTCGGCCTCCAGAAGCTCGTAATGTGCGGGTTCGTCCGCCCTATTCGGAATCTTGACGGCTACAGGCTGTCGGGGCCGTTCACCTTCCCGTCCTTCCGGGGCAGGTTGTGCAGCGCGTCCTCGATCTCCTCCTCGTCCTCCGTCGCCCACGAGGTCAACAGGCGCGCCATGTCTTCCCCGGTTGCTTTGGAGAAGTCCACCTGCATGATCGCTTCCTTCTCCGCCGTTTCTTCCGGCGTTCCGTACAGTTTCGTCTCTTCCATCAAGAACCTCCCGTGTGTTTCCAGAGTGAGGCGGCGTACCGCCGGTTTTTGCCCGTGCGTTCTTCTCCGCCCACTGCCCCATCATGGCATCGATATGGCGGCGGATCGCGTCAAAATCCTTCACCCATGCTGCGGGCAGGGGATCCGCACGGAATGCGGCCGTCACCCTGTCCAGTAAGTCGCGGACAAACTGGGACACCCGCGCGAACAGGCTCGGGCGCTCTTCAGCCATCTTTGCCCAGAACGATTCCTCGGTGAGCCGCTTGCCCACAAGGTCCGCCCCGATCTCCTCCAGAATCTTGTCGTCCGACATGCGGCCCACGGTCCCGTCATGGCCCGTTCGGCGGTCAAGATCTTCACGATAGTGTTGCAGAGCCTCGGGTTTCAGTTCAGAAAGAAGATATTTCCTGAAATCACTATAGAGCTTAAAAGAGCTGTTATGTAGGCTGTGCAGCATTTCGTGCCCAAGAACGGACAGATGCGGCCTGTACCCTTCCCGGTTTTCTTCCATAAAAATTACATTGTTGATGGCAGGTATCGTTGCACCGAGAATGCCCGTAGGCTGTTTTGAAGCGTCCCGGAAGAGGATCAAATCCTGCCCGAACACATTGGCGAGAGCCTTCAATTGAAGGGAGGTCTTTGTATCCTTACTGAGTGGAATGAACTTTAACGAGGCTTCATCGACTCTCAGATTGGACGCAGTATAGCCTTTGAAGGCATCCAGCGTCAGTTGCTGCCAAGCAGCCTCCTGCCGTTCCGGCGGTAAACTCCGCGCCCATGCCTCCGCCTCCGGGGTAAGCTCGCCGTTTTGCCGTTCAATAGCCCGAAGCAGTTTTTGCTCTACTCCTTGAGTCCCATTTCCCTCCAGTGCCGCGCGCTCCGCTCTTTCGCTTCCTCCGGGTACATCGCGTCCCACTTGTCCGTGTCCACGAAATACTGTTCCTCTTCTTCCTCCCTCAGCATGTCTTCCGGCCCCACCGTCCGGAACATTCCGTCGATCAGGACTGAGCAGGGCCGCATCCACCCCTTCTGCGGGAATCTCGACAGGTCCCGCGGCTCGTTGAACAACGGCTCCAAGTCCGGCCTCTGTTCCACCAGCTCCCGGTACAGCCGTATCCATATCCGGTCGACTTCCCCGATCTCCCATTGGGAAATCTCCGGGTCTTCCCGTAACCGCATCCAATTCTCCCGGATTCCCCGCCGCGTCGACGGGTACAGACTCCGAAAGAAGCTCTCCAGTTCCAGTTCCGGGCGTTCCTTGCTGTAGACCGCCATGTGTTACCTCCAGTCCGGTTTGCCCGGACATTGCCATATCGCCGGATACGGGCAAAGGAGTTTCCCGCAGGACTTCCGGTGACGCCTCCGGTACTTCGGAGACAAGGTTGTCTCCCGGCACTGTCTCTGCGCCGAGAGGGATACCAAACAACTCCCTGATTTCCCCTTCTCTGGCAAGCGAAAAACGCCATCCCCCAACCTTGCGGTCCAGCCGTCCTCCCGCCGCCTTGATTGCCTCCTCGAAAGGCCCGGTGTCGCCGTGCAGCATGAAGGACTTGTCGTTGATGCGCGTAAGCTGCAACGGGGCAGATCCGCCATTGGCCTGCGCGTCAAAGGGTTGAGGAGACTCCGGTGCGACGGGCGATTTGTCCTGCCCCAAGGGAAGCCCCCGTGGAGCTTCGCTCAGAGCTTTGGGCGCACCCGGGACTACGGAATACTCGACGTCATAGACCTGATCCGCCAGCAACGGCGGCATGTCGGAACGCATCCCCGCCGCGATGGGGCCAAAGGCGTCCGGCTGCACGATGCCATTCGCGGACACGGCACGCCCGCCCGGCGTAACGGCGAAGTCGGGCGCGGCGGGAGCAGTGGAAAGGCCGAGAGGACCGCCAAGGATGGCCTCCATCCCCTTCTGCAGCGGGGAGGTGGGAGGCGGTGTGGCGATGGGGTCTTCGTATGCCCTGTCCGTTCCCATGACGATGTTCTGACCGGGACCAAGCTCAAGAGGGGATCCATGCCCACCTTCGGGCAAGGCCGCCTGCTGTTCGGGTGGGAGAACTGGTTGCGCATCGGAGACCGCAGGAGCCCCGGGCTGCTGTTGCGCACGGCCCCCGAGCACATGCCCGAAACCGCCCATGCCGCCACCCATCGCCATACCGGCAAAACCGCCGCTTACAGCCGCTTCCCCAACTCCGCTCATAGGGTCAATGGTCGGATCGGCGCGTTGCAGTTCCGCTTGAGAGAGATATTGTTCCGCGCCGCTCTGCCCGGCCTCTTCGCCGAATTCAGCCGCCCCCTGCTTGCCCATCGTCCGCAGAAGCGTTTTACCCGTCTCCCCACCAAGGAGCTTGCCGAACATATAGCCGGATGGCGCGGACAAGACCGCAGTGGAAGCCCCAGTCTTGAGCCCCGTCATTGCGGCTACGGAGTTGGCCAACTCCTCCCGCGCCTGCTTTGGATCCCCCGTACGCTGCAGAAGTTCCTGATACTCCGGCGAATCCGCAAGCTTG
>OGZI01002268.1_pt1 | contig 16163 bp, 9 predicted proteins | sample 1576711 | NCBI WGS metagenome assembly OGZI01 (sample SAMEA3541482, study PRJEB24748) | human gut metagenome | biome: human gut; feature: human-associated habitat; material: faeces | place: China | collected 2012
GGTGCTGGAAGGCACCGGTCAGGATCTGCTGGAGAACCCCAAGGTCAAGGAAGCCTATCTGGGCGGCTAGTTCCGTCATCATACGCATGCAGGGGAGGGGACGTTTCCGCAATGGGCGCCCCTCCTTTTTTTGTACATGACGGCAGGGGAGGAGGGGCTCGTCCCCGGTCGTCCTTTCGTGCCCGCCGTCACATCGCGGTGTCGGCTCTTGTCAGGCGGGCCTTCTGACATTACTGTCCGAAAACGGAGGATGCAGGGCCGGCTGCCGTCAGGCAGGGGGACCGGTCCGTGCTGTTCCCCGGATGTCTTCGGAGGGGCCGGAGACGTCCGCAACCCTTCATAAGGAGTACCCATGCTGCGCATTTCCCGCCATGCATTGCTCATCCTTCTGCTGGGGATACTGCTGTTGCCGCAGCTCGCCGCTGCCGCACCGCAGGCCGCCCCGGCCAATCCTTCAACCTCTGGTAACGACACCATGCTCGTCCGTCTCAAAAACGGCCTGACGGTCTACATCATCCGGGACAGCCGCTTCCCGCTGGTCTGCACGCGCCTCTATGTGGGCACGGGTTCCGCCAACGAGACCGCCGAGCAAGCGGGCATCAGCCATGTGCTGGAGCATATGGTCTTCAAGGGGACGGAAAAACGTCCCAAGGGGCAGGTGGCCCGGGATGTGGAATCCCTGGGCGGTTATCTCAACGCGGCCACCAGCTTCGACAAGACCTGGTACATCACCGACATGCCCGCCAAGCACTGGAAGACGGGCATGGACGTGGTCAAGGATATGGCTTTCCATCCCTCGCTGGATCCGGCCGAGCTGGAAGCGGAAAAGGACGTCATCGTTTCCGAGCTCAAGGGTGGTGACGACACCCCCACCCGCCGCCTGTTCGAGGACCTGCAAGTGGCCGGTCTGGCCCATACGGTCTACGGACGCCCCATCATCGGCTTTGAAAAGACCATCCGCGCGGTGACCGCGGACGATCTGCGTGCCTATATCCGCACCTGGTACCAGCCGCAGAACATGATGCTGCTGGTGGCCGGCGACATCGATCCCAAGGCCGTGCTGGCCCACGCCGAAGAGCTGTTCGGCGATTTGAAAAACGATGCCATCCTGCCCGAGCCCGCCCCCGTGCGGCTGGAAGGCGCCGCGGGCGGTCCCCGTGTGGAGGTGACGCGCGGGCCGTGGAACAAGGTCTATCTGGGCATCGCCCTGCCTGCTCCCGCCCTGGGCGACCAGCGCTCCATCGATTTGGACGTGCTGGCCTATGCGCTGGGCGGTGACGGCACCTCGCAGTTCTACCGCAAGTACCGTTACGAAAAGCAGCTGGTGGACAGCATCAGCGTCGGCAACATGAGCCTCGACCGTGCCGGTCTGTTCTACATGGTCGCCCAGCTGGATGCGGACAAGGTGGAGCCTTTCTGGCAGGAGTTCACTCGCGATCTGGCCGCGTTGGACGCCGGCAAGATCACGCCCGACGTCATCGAGCGGGCCCGCTTCAACTATGAGGACGGTATGGACCGCGCCAGCGAGACCCTGGACGGCCTGACCTCGTGGAAGGCCACGGTGCAATTCGAGCTGGGCGGACCGCAGGGCGAAGCCAACGTGCGGCACGCTCTGGCCGCCGTGGACAGTGCGCGTCTGCGCCAGGCCCAGGACCTCTGGCTGCGTCCCGACCAGGTGCGCGTGCGTGTGCTGGCGCCCGAAAAGGCCCAGCTGCCCGATCTGGATGCCATCCTGCAGTGCAACTGGCCCGCGCCTGCCGCGGAGCGGCAGAAGGCCGCCGCCGCTGCGAAAAAGGTGGGCAAGCGCGAGATCGTCGATCTGGGGCAGGGCCGCACCGTGATCCTGCAGCCGGACCGTACCATCCCCTATGTGTCGCTGGAGATCCTGCGCCCCGGCGGCAACGCACTGCTCAAGCCTGCCGACCAGGGCCTGGCCCAGCTTACGGCCGCCACCCTGACCGACGGTTGCGGCACGCGTGACCTGGACGCCATGGAACGCTTCGTGGCCGAACGTGCCGCCTCCCTGAGCGCCTCGGCGGGCGTGCAGAGTTTCACCGTCTCCCTGACGGGCCCGGCCCGCTTCAATGCCGATTACTTCGCCCTGCTGGGCGATCTGCTGCACAAGCCCACCTTTGCCGAGAAGGACGTGCGCCGTCAGGCCGATACGCTGAAGGCGGCCCTGGTGCGCCGTCAGGACAATCCCATGAGTTTCATGGGCTCCAAGATCAACGGCTTCCTCTTCCCCGGCGGTCAGCCCTACGGCTTCGACGGCCTGGGCACGGCGGAGAACCAGGACCGTTTCGGTCCCGGGGATGTGCAGGCCTTCTGGAAGCAGCAGAATGCCCAGCCGTGGATCCTTTCCGTGGCCGGGGACTTCGACCGGGAAAAGGTGCTGGCTTTTGCCCGCAGCCTGCCCGTGCCCACCGCGTCTGCCGTGGATGTGGCCCAGCCGTCCTGGGGCGCCGACAAGCGCCTGCCCCTGTCCCTGCCCGGTCGCCAGCAGGCCCATCTGCTGCTGGCCTTCCATGCCGTGCCGCTGGACCATCCCGACGCTCCGGCGCTCATGCTGCTGGAATCCGTGCTTTCCGGCCAGAGCGGCCTGCTGTTCAACAAGTTGCGTGACGAGCAGGGCCTGGGCTACACGGTGACGGCTTTTTACCGCAGCCTGCCCAAGGCCGGTTTCATGGCCTTCTATATCGGGACCACGCCCCGCAATCTGGACGTGGCCCGGCAGGGCTTCAGCGGCATCATCAAGGACATCAAGACCGATCTGCTGCCTGCCGATCTGCTGGCCAAGGGCCTGAACCGCATGGAAGGCAGCTATTATCGTGGTCGCCAGAGCCTGGGCGCGCGGGCCGACGAGGCCGCCAGCGAGCGTTTGCTGGGCCAGCCCCAGGATTTCCAGAAGCGTTTGCTGGAAAAGGCCGCCAAAGTGACGCCGGAACAGCTGCGTGAGGTCGCCCGCAAGTACTTGCTGGTGGATAATATGTACGAAGTGACCCTGCTGCCCTAGCTGAGAGGGACAGGATCATGAAGACAGGGGAAGGGTTCCGGCCGTGGGCAGGGCCCTTCCCCTTTTGTTTACGGCAGGGGCATTTGTGTCTGCCGGACAGGCCCGCCATCTTGACCGCTGCCCGGGCGGGATTATCTCTGAATAAAACATCCTGACGGCTGGCTGACGCCTGTCTTGTTAGACCGCAAGGGTGCGGCGGCCGATGGCCCGGCCATGCTGGTACGGAAAGGCCGTTTTGCCTATTTCCTTTTTATGGAAATATACCCTGTCATAAAAAGAATGAAATTTTCAATCCTGCGAGGATGACATGAAACTGACGGACATGCATGTGTTTGACAAGGCCCGTGTGGTGGCCAAGACCCTGGGCATCCAGGTGTGCCTTTTCGTGGGCCTGCTGGTGCTGGTCTGGGGCAGCCAGGCCTTCTACGGCGTCATCGATACCAAAAAATTCCCCCAGGCCTACAGCGTGGGCGAGACCGCGAACCTGAGCGAGAACGACAAGGGCAAGTTGCTGGTGGATTCCGTCACCAATCAGCTGCGTCGCGAGATGGGCTCCACCTTCGGCTGGACCATGAACGACATCGTCTTCAACCGCTTCGTGCTGGATAACCGCGCCTATCGCCAGTACGGCGTCTACCACGCCACGCGCGTGCTCATGGACCTGTACTCCACCCAGATCGCCAAGCTGGGCTCCAATGACCGCGAAAGCGAGTTCCTGTATCAGGCCCGCCTCAACGGCTTTGCCGTGGACCCGCGCAGCTTCATGTTCCCCTCGGCGGAAGGCTCCTACAAAAAGGCCCTGAAGCAGGTGGAGGAATACAAGAAGTCCCTGGATACCGGCAAAGGCACCTACAATTGCCGCACTGACGACCTGTACGCGGCCCTGAACACGGTGGTGGGCGAGAACATGCTGGGCTACGCTCTGGGCCTGCTGGCCGATGCCCAGGACATCCCCTTCTACACCCTGGACAACCGCATCTACGAGGTGCAGGGCATGGTGCTGGTCATCCGTGATTTCGTGAAGGCCCTGTACGACCTGTATCCCGAGATCGCCCAGAAGAACAATGCCGAGAACATGGCCGCCGCCATGCAGTTCATGAACGACATCTGCACCTACGATCCCATGTACATCACCTCGTCGTTCAACTCCGGTGAGCTCATCATCTCCTACCTGATGTTCACCAAGAACCGTCTGGAAGACATCCGCGACAGCCTGCGCATCTAGCGGGACGTCCTCTCAAGTGCATCAGCAAGGCCGGGGCCCCAAAGGCTCCGGCCTTTTGCGTTTGTGGGAGAGGAGGGAAGGGGAGAGGCCGCACCGGCCCGGCGTATGCCGTCTGCCCTGTGCAGGAAAGGAGGCGGCGCGCCGTTTCCCGTGATTCCGTCATGCGTCCGGGCCTCGTCAGTTCGTCTGGCGGGGCTCTTTGCGTCTGCGGATCTGTGCGCGGGCTGACCGCCGGGAATGGATGTCATGCCGGTGGGCAGAGGAGCTGAACGGTCGGCGACAGGCGAGCCCGGATGCTCCTGCCCTTTTATGGATGTAGACAGAAGAGGCTGCAAAAAATACTGGCCGGAAGGTGCGGAGGGATGGAAATATTTTGTATATATTTTCACAATCAATGATCGCAAGGCGCACTTTTGTCACCGGAAAAGCTCAAAGCGTGACATTCTCCCGGAAATCATTGCAAAAGCGTGCATCCTGCGATGGCGTATCAAGCCATCTTATTTTATAAGGTTTTTCTTTGCACTTTTTATGAAAACTTGCTATTCCTTTTCTGTATCTCATAGTTTGTTCAGGAGAGACAATGAAAGCTGCTGCCATGAAAACCATTCACGTCAAGGACGCTGTCGGCAGCGTGCTCTGTCACGATATCACCCGCATCGTGCCCGGAGGGGACAAAGGGCCCGTGTTCCGCAAAGGACATATCGTGAGGGAGGAAGACATCCAAACCCTTCTGGAGGTAGGCAAGGAACATTTGTACGTGTACGAGCCGCAGGAGGGCGTGCTGCATGAGAATGAAGCCGCCCGGCGCATCGCGGCCGCTACGGCCGGGGCCAACATCACGCTGAGCGAGCCCAAGGAAGGGCGCATCAACTATTCGGCGTCCTGTATGGGCCTCTTGCGGGTGGATGTCCCCACGCTGACCCGCATCAATTCGTTGGGAGAGATCACCCTGGCCACGCTGCACAGCATGCAGCAGGTCAGGCCGGGACAGAACCTGGCAGGCACCCGCGTGGTGCCCCTGCTCATCGAGGAGAGCAAGATCGTCGCCCTCGAGCAGCTGGTTTCCCGTCCCGTGGTGGAGGTCCTGCCCCTGCAAAAGTTCAAGGTAGGCATTGTCACTACCGGCAGCGAAGTCTACACGGGCCGCATCAAGGATGCGTTCGGCCCTGTGCTTCGAGACAAGTTCGCCCGCCTTGAATGCACCGTCATGGATCAGGTCTTCACCAGTGACGAAGTGGAGATGACCTCGTCAGCCATCAGCGGCTTCATCCGACAGGGAGCCGACATGGTGGTGGTGACGGGAGGCATGTCCGTGGATCCCGACGACAAGACCCCCGCTTCCATCCGTGCCGCTGGCGCGCAGGTGGTGAGCTATGGCGCACCGGTCTATCCCGGGGCCATGTTCCTGCTGGGCTATGTGCCCACGGAACGCGGCCGCGTCCCCGTGCTGGGGCTGCCCGGCTGTGTCATGTATTACAAGGCCAGCATCTTCGAACTCGTAGTCCCGCGCCTTCTGGCCGGACTGGAGGTGACAGCCGAGGATATCGCCGGCATGGGTCACGGGGGCTTCTGCTCCGGCTGTGGCGAATGCCGGTATCCCATCTGTCCGTTTGGAAAATAGACGGCGCGGCAGCGACCGTCTCAACTTGCAAGCCGTTTCTAGGAGTCGCATATGGAAACGAAAACGCTTGTGGTCAATGGTATTCCCCGTCAGGTCCTGGTGGATTCCGACACTCTTCTCGTTGACGTGCTGCGCAACCAGCTGCAGATCACCAGCGTCAAGGTCGGTTGCGGTCAGGGCCAGTGTGGTGCCTGCTCCGTGATCCTCGACGGCAAGGTCACCCGCGCCTGCATCGTCAAGATGCGCCGCGTGCCCGACCAGGCCCAGATCACCACCCTCGAAGGCGTGGGCACCCCCGCCAAACTGCATCCCCTCCAGGAATCCTGGATGTTCCACGGTGCGGCCCAGTGCGGCTTCTGCACGCCCGGCTTCATCGTGTCCGCCAAGGCCCTGCTGGACTCCAATCCCGCCCCCAGCCGTGAAGAAGTGCGCGACTGGTTCCAGAAACATCACAATATTTGCCGCTGCACCGGGTACAAGCCCCTGGTGGACGCCGTCATGGACGCCGCCGCCGTCATGCGCGGTGACAAGGACATCGAAGAGCTGCGCTACAAGCTGCCCGCCGACGGCCGCGCCTTCGGCTCGCGTCTGCCCCGTCCCAGCGCCCTGGTCAAGGTGACCGGTCTGGCCGAATACGGCGCCGACGCCGCCGTGCACATGCCGCCCGACACCCTGCACCTGGCCCTGGCCCAGGCCAAGGTCTCCCATGCCATCATCAAGGGCATCGACACCTCCGAAGCCGAAAAGATGCCCGGCGTGGTCCGCGTGCTGACCCACAAGGACGTCAAGGGCAAGAACCGCATCACCGGCCTCATCACCTTCGCCGACAACAAGGGCGACGGCTGGGATCGTCCTATCCTCAACGATACCAAGGTGTTCCAGTATGGTGACGCCCTGGCCATCGTCTGCGCCGACAGCGAGGCCCACGCCCGCGCCGCCGCCGACAAGGTCAAGTTCGACCTGGAACTGCTGCCCGAATACATGAGCGCGCCCGAAGCCATGGCTCCCGACGCCATCGAGATCCATCCCGGCACGCCCAACATCTACTATGAGCCCCACATCGAAAAGGGCGAGGATACCAAGCCCTTCTTCGACGATCCCGAAAACGTGGTGGTGGAAGACAGCTTCTACACCCAGCGTCAGCCGCACCTGAACATCGAGCCTGACGTGGGTTACGGCTACCTGAACGAACAGGGCCAGCTGGTGATCCACTCCAAGTCCATCGGCCTGCACCTGCATGCCCTGATGATCGCTCCCGGCCTGGGCGTGAAATTCCCCGAAGAGCTGGTCATGGTGCAGAACACCACCGGCGGCACCTTCGGCTACAAGTTCAGCCCCACCATGGAAGCCCTCATCGGCGTGGCCGTGCTGGCCACCGGCCGTCCCTGCCACCTGCGCTACAACTACCAGCAGCAACAGCAGTACACCGGCAAGCGTTCGCCGTTCTTCACGACCGTCCGCTACGCCGCCGACAAGGCCACCGGCAAGATCAAGGCCATGGAAGCCGACTGGATCGTCGACCACGGCCCGTATTCGGAATTCGGCGACCTGCTGACCCTGCGCGGTGCCCAGTACATCGGCGCTGGCTACGGCATCGAAAACATCCGCGGCCTCGGCAAAACGGTCTGCACGAACCACGGTTGGGGTGCGGCGTTCCGTGGCTACGGCGCTCCGGAAAGCGAATTCGCCTCCGAAGTGCTCATTGACGAACTGGCCGAAAAGCTCGGCATGGACCCGCTGGAACTGCGCGCGGTCAACTGCTACAAGCCCGGCGACACCAATCCTTCCGGTCAGGCCCCCGAAGTGTTCAGCCTGCCGGACATGATCGACATCATGCGTCCCAAGTTCAAGGCGGCGAAGGAAAAGGCCGCGGCGAACTCCACCGACACCGTGAAGCGCGGCGTGGGCGTGGCCATCGGCATCTACGGTTGCGGTCTGGACGGTCCGGACTCGGCGGAAAGCTGGGCGCAGTACAATGAAGACGGCACGGTCACCATCGGCGTGTGCTGGGGAGATCACGGTCAGGGCGCCGACGCCGGCGCGCTCGGCACGGCCCACGAGGCCCTGCGTCCCCTGAATATTGCCGCCGACAGGATCCGCCTTGTCATGAACGACACCTCCAAGGCCCCCGTGGGCGGCCCGGCCGGCGGTTCCCGTTCGCAGCTCGTGGTGGGCAACGCCATCCGCGTGGCCTGTGAAACCCTGATCGAGGCCATGAAAAAGCCCGGCGGCGGTTTCTATACCTATGACGAAATGAAGGCCGAAGGCCGCGCCGTGCATCAGGACGGCAAGTGGACCGCCCCGGCCCGCGACTGCGGCAAGAACTGCCAGGGCGAACCCTTCTGCTGCTACATGTACGGCCTGTTCATGGCCGAAGTGGCCGTGGACATCACGACCGGCAAGACCGCGGTGGAAAAGCTGACCATGATCGCCGACATCGGCAAGGTGAACAACCGCCTCGTGACGGACGGCCAGCTGTACGGCGGTCTGGCGCAGGGCATCGGCCTCGCCCTGACCGAGGACTATGAGGATATCAAGAAGCACTCCACGCTCATTGGCGCCGGTCTGCCCTACATCAAGGACGTCCCGGACGACATCGAGCTGATCTACCTCGAAAACTCCCGCAAGGACGGCCCGTTCGGCGCATCCGGCGTGGGCGAGCTTCCGCTCACCGCTCCACATGCCGCCATCATCAACGCCATCTATCAGGCTTGCGGCGCCCGCGTGAGGCATCTGCCCGCACGGCCTGAGAAGGTGCTGGCCGCTCTGAAGAAGTAATCGATAGTGAGACGTGACATGTCCGGCCTTCCAAAGAGGGCCGGGCGTTAAAGCCCTCCCGGTTCTTGTGTAGCGAGATGCGTTATGCGGGCCGGGAGGGCCGTTTGGTTTTGACGGTTTCCGGGAGGCGTTATGGAACAGGCGGATCTGCGGAGCTGGGAACGGCAGTGTACACAGGATGATATGCCCAAATGCCGGGCGGCCTGCCCGCTGCAGATGGATGTGAGGCCGTTTCTCGAACGGATGGCGCACGGGGATACGCCCGGGGCCCGCAAAGTGCTGGAGCGGCATTTGCCTTTGCCCGGCGTTCTGGGACGGATTTGCGAACACCCGTGCGAAACGGCCTGTGTCCGGCAGGAGCTTGGCGGGCCGCTCGCCGTTGGTGCGCTGGAACGGGTCTGTGTGTCGCAGTGCGCTCAGCAGACGCGGAATCTGCCGCGTCCCCCAAAAAGCAAAAAAGTCGCGGTGATCGGTGACGGCATGGCGGGGCTGGTCGCGGCGTGGGATCTTTCCCGAAAGGCATATCCCGTCGATTTGTTTTATGCGGGCGGACGTCCTGCGGAAGGTTTGATCGCCGCATTCCCCGCGCTGACGCCGGAAGCGCTGGACGGCGAACTCGAATCCATGCGGAAGAGCGGCGTGACGCTGATCCGCCGAGAGCCTGACAAAGCCCTATTTCAGGAAGTAGAAGGCTATGACGCCGTTTTTGTGGATGTTTCCTGTGCCCCGGGCTTGGCCCCGGCCTCACGGGATGCCGTGGATTCCGTGACGCTGCATGTGGCGGGCGGGCCGGAACATGTCTGTTTCGGCGGCTGGCCGTCACCGGATGGGACGGGCCCCCCCGTCGCATGGGCGGCGGAAGGCCGCCGGGCCGCCATGACGCTTGAGCGTTCCATGACCGGCGTTTCCCTGACGGCATCGCGCGAGAATGAAGGCGCGAGCGCGACCCGGCTGCACACTCCGCTCGACGGGCTGGCTCCGCTGCAGCGGCTGGAACCGGAACATCCCGGCGAGGGCTATTCGCTTGAAGAGGCCAAAACCGAAGCCGGAAGATGTTTGCAGTGCGAATGCCTCATTTGCGTGCGCGAGTGTTTGTACATGCAGAAATACAAGGGGTACCCGCGCGTCTACGCCCGCCAGATGTACAACAACGCCGCGATCGTGAAGGGACACCATCAGGCCAACACGATGATCAACAGCTGTACGCTGTGCGGCCAGTGCGAGGTCTTGTGTCCGGAAGGCTTTTCGATGGCGGATCTGTGCCTGTCGTTCCGTGAGGATATGGTTCGGCGCGGCATGATGCCCCCTTCGGCGCATGAATTCGCGCTGGAGGATATGGCCGCCGCCAACGGCCCGGAGTGCGCGTTGTCCTTCGCCGGATCGGGAGCGGACGGGAAGGCGGCGGAACGGTGTGGACATGTGTTTTTTCCCGGCTGCCAGCTTGCGGGCGCACGGGGAGAACAGGTTTTGGCCGTGTACGAGACGTTGCGTAAAGATCTCGGCAGCGTCGGCCTGTTGTTGCAGTGCTGCGGCGTTCCCGCGCAGTGGGCCGGAGAGGAAAAACTGTTTGCGGAAACCGTGGAGGCGCTCAAGTCCACATGGGAATCGCTCGGGCGTCCTCGCGTGATCGCCGCTTGCGCCTCATGCTGCAAGACGCTGCGTGAAGCCTTGCCTGAAGTGTCCGTGGTGTCGCTTTGGGAAGTGCTCGATACGGAATGCCCCTCGCTGTCCTTCCGTGAGGAAGCCTGTTGCGGCGGCGTCCCCACGTTGAGCATCCATGACCCCTGTTCCGCCCGTCACGATGAGGCGTGGTTGCGGTCGGTGCGGAGCCTCCTTTCCAAGCGGGGCGTCCCGTTCGAGGAGCCGCGTTTGTCCGGCGAAACGACGCCCTGTTGCGGGTACGGAGGGCTGACATGGGATGCCAATCCGCAGCTTGCTTCGGCTATCGCGGCGGATCGGGCCGGCCAGCTTGAACACGACGCCGTTACATCCTGCATTATGTGCCGGGAACGTCTTGTCGCGGAAGGCAAACCTTCCCTGCATATGCTCGATCTGCTGTATCCCGGTGAATCCCTTCATGCGGCGGCGACCGCAAAAGGAAGCGGGCTTTCGGCACGGCGCGCGGGGCGTGCCGCGCTGCGGACCGAGGTGCTCCGGCGATATGCCGGGGAAAGCGTAGCGGAAACGGCCGATGACGGCATTCCTGTCCGTATTGCGCCGGATGTCTTGGAAAAGATGGAAGAGCGCCATATCCTGCGGGAGGACGCCGTGCGTGTCGTGCGCCATGCCGAGGCCTCCGGCGACACGTTCCTGAATCGGGACAACGGGCACTTCCTTGCGTCCTTACGCCCTGTGCGGGTGACGTTCTGGGTGGAATACAGCGTTGAGGACGGCGTGTGTGTCGTCCATGACGCCTACTGTCACCGGATGGAAGTGCCCGGCACATCGACCCCAAAAGGCCGTTACGAGGCTGTCCGCAACCCGTTCCACCTTTAGGGAATGCCGCCGAAGGGACATGGGAGGCTGCCGCCCCCAACCCCGTTGAGGTGGAATGGGGTTTCGGACCTCGTATGAGTGGGATGCCTTTATAATGGGCTCAGTGATAATCTGCTATGTGCGAAAGCAGGAATTCCCGGCAGGAGGATCATCATGGCTATGGAACCGAATTATGCGCCGGACCCCGGCGACTGGGTATGTACCCGCTGCCAATGCCCTCTGGAGCAGGTCAAAGTTCAGGTCGGCTATCTTGGCAGTGCGTTTGACGTCTCTTTGCCCCGTTGCCCGTCCTGTGGGCTGACGATGATCCCAAAGTCGCTGGCTGAGGGAAAAATGGCGGAAGTGGAAGCCCTGTTGGAAGACAAATGATCCCGCAGCATCGGGAAGAGCCCTTATACCAGCGGGAGCTTTTCCGGCTGGCGTCGGCGGATTGCCTCCGTCCCGGCGGCGTGGAGCTTACCGAGCGGGGGCTCACGCACTGCGCTTTCGGCGTCGGCGAGCGGGTGGCGGATTTGGGCTGCGGTCCGGGCGTAACGCTGGCTTTGCTGGCGGAACGCGGCCTGAGCCCCGTGGGGATGGACCGTTCCGCCGCCATGCTTCAGGAGGCGGAAAGACGGTTATCCGGAGTGCCGCTCCTCGCGGGGACGCTTGAAGGCCTTCCGTTTCGGGATGCTTGCATGGACGGCATAGTCTGCGAATGCGTCCTCTCCCTGTCGTACACCCCTGAACGGGCTTTGGGGGAGATGGGGCGTGTCCTGCGGCCGGGGGGACGGCTGTTGCTTACGGACATAGTGGTCCGCGAGGGCAGCCACGGAGCGGGCGGGCAGGGCTGTGCGCGCGGTGCCGTGCCTGCTGACGTTGTGGCGGAACGGCTGGCGCGGCAGGGATTTCGGATTTTGGCCTCGGAGGATCATTCCCGATTGCTCGGTGAACTGGCGGGCAGGCTCCTGTTTCAGGGGGTTCCCCGTTCGGCGTTGCTCGCATGGATGGGAGCATGTCCGGGGAGCGGCGATTCGGCGTGTTCGGGAAAACGGTTCGGGTATTGGATGTTCGTCGCGGAAAAGGGGAACAAATGAACGCATTGATGTTGGAACTCATACCTCTGATTCGGGAAGGATATTGTTGCAGCCAGCTCCTCGTCCTGCTCGTCTTGCAGCAGCAGGGTGTGGAAAATCCCGGGTTGGTCAGGGCCGCTGGCGGGCTTTGTCACGGAATGGGGCAAAGCGGCGGTGCGTGCGGGCTTTTGACGGGAGGCGCGGCGGCGCTCGGGTATCTGGCGTGCAAAGGGGCCGCGGGTGAAGCCGCCCATCCGATGGCGGAACCGCTGATCAACGACTATGCGGCGTGGTTTGCCCAGCATGTATGCACCGGAGGATGCCGGGATGTTTCCTGCCCATCGATTCAGGAAAAAACGGGCGGCGGCGCTGACATGACCTTGTGCGGGGATCTGCTCGCCGAGTGTTGGGACAAACTTGTCGATTTGTGCGCCGAGTACGGGATCGGCATGACGGAGCCCCGATGATGCCCCCGGCCCGTTCCCTGCCGCAGGCCACGGAGAGCGTCTGCCCCGTCTGCTTGCGGCGCATTCCCGCCGAATATGTGCTTGATCCGGCGGAAGAGGGTATCCCCTCCGTTCTTTTGCGTAAGGAGTGCCCGGAGCACGGTGTTTTTTCCGTTCCCGTATGGCGCGGTATGCCGGATTTCCGGTCTTGGGTCCGCGACAAGACGCCCTCGCATCCCCGGCATCCGTTCGTGGAGCGGGAGCGCGGTTGTCCTTTCGACTGCGGGTTGTGCCCGGATCATGCCCAGCATACCTGTACGGGGCTGATTGAAGTGACGGGACGGTGCAATCTGCGTTGCCCCGTCTGTTATGCCAGCGCCGGAGAACAGGTTGCGCCGGAACCGTCCCTTGAGCGTATCGCCTTTCAGATGGATCGCCTCAGGCAGGCTTCCGGGGCGTGCAATGTGCAGCTTTCCGGCGGAGAACCCACTGTACGGGACGATCTTCCCGAGATCATCCGCATGGCCAAAGCACGCGGTTTCGCGCTGATCCAATGCAACACCAACGGATTGCGTCTAGGGATGGAGCCCGGATACGCGGCGAGTCTGCGCGAAGCGGGGTTGGATTCCGTTTATTTGCAATGCGACGCGGCGGATGATGCGGCCCATGAGATCCTGCGCGGAAGGCGTTGCCTTCCCGAAAAGCTGGAAGCAATCCGGGCGTGCGGCGAAGCGGGAATCGGGGTCGTGCTGGTGGCGACCGTGGCGGCGGGCGTTAACGCCGACCGTTTGTGGTCGCTGGTGGAAATGGGATTGCGTCTGGGGGCACATGTCCGAGGCGTGCATTTTCAGCCCATGTCTTCGTTCGGACGTTGCCCGTGGCGATCCGATGGCGCGCCGCGCGTGACATTGCCGGAGATCGCCGCGGAGCTGGAACGGCAGTCGCAAGGGCAAATCCGATGGACGGATTTTCATCCCCCGGGAGGTGAAAACGCGCTGTGTTCTTTCAGTGCCGTCTATCGGAGAAACGGGGAAACATTGGAGCTGGTGCAGGGCGCTTCTTCCTGTTGCGATTGCGGAGAAACGCCGTCCGCCGCTGAGGGGGCCCGCAAAGCCAAAGCCTTCGCCGCCCGGCACTGGAGCGCGCCCGCGTCCCCGGCAGCGGCTCGGGATGGGGATGCGTTCGATCGGTTTTTGGCGTCGGCGGGGATAGAGCAGCGCTTTACCGTGTCCTGCATGGCGTTTCAGGATGCCATGACGCTGGATCTGGAGCGGGTCAAAGGGTGCTGCATCCATGTCGTCAGTCCATCAGGAACGTTAATCCCATTTTGCCTGTACAACCTGACCTCGTTTGACGGCACCACGTTGTACCGGGGCCGTGTATGATGAAGCGCCTGTTTCTGGATGACTGGATCACGCGTTGCTGTGGGCTGGATGTGCTGAGCGAAGAATCGTTGCGGCGGTATCAGTTGAACAAAATCAACGAGGTATTGCGCTATACGGAGCGTAACAGCCTGCTGTACCGGAAACGTCTTGCTGGCGTTTTTGAACGTCACGGTGAGGCGATCCGGGCGGGAATGTGGCCCGCGTCGCCCGACGATGTGACGCAATTGCCGTTTACGACGGCGCGGGATCTCGAGGACGGCTGGAAGCGGTTTGTCTGCGTTCCGCTGGATGCCATCGCCCGGATGGTGACGCTGAGCACGTCCGGAACAACCGGAGAACCCAAACGGCTGGCCTTCGCTTCCGCTGATCTGGAGCGGACGCTGGATTTTTTCGCCCACGGCATCAGCGTGCTGGTGCGTCCCGGCGATACGGTGCTCATTCTATTGCCCGGAGTGGAACGCCCCGATGGGGTTACGGATCTGCTCATCCGGGCATTGCCCCGTATCGGAGCCCGGGGCGTCGCCGGAAATCCCGCGGCTGAACAGGCTGGCTTTTGCCGGGAACTGGAACTGCATCGCCCGGACTGTCTGGTCGCCGCGCCGGGGCAGTTGCGCCGTCTTTTGGGTGCGCATCCGGCCTCCCCGGAAATCCGGGCCATTTTGTCGAGCGCGGAACCTTTGCCGCAAGATTTGGAAGAAGCGCTTGTCCACGGCTGGCATTGTGAGGTTTTCGATCACTACGGCCTCACTGAGACAGGCTACGGCGGCGGGGTCGAGTGCTGCGGGAAACAGGGATACCATCTGCGTGAAGGCGATTTGTTTTTCGAAGTCGTCGATCCGGTTTCCGGTGAGCCTGTGCCCGACGGGACGCCGGGTGAAGTGGTCTTCACCACATTGACGCGTCAGGCCATGCCGCTGATCCGTTACCGGACGGGAGACATGGCGGCCATGTTGCCCGGCCCGTGCGTTTGCGGGAGCCCGCTGAGACGGCTCTCGCGGATAAGGGGGAGGTTCCGGAAGGTCGGGGGCAGGCTGGAAGTGCTCGCTCCACGCAAGGGCTGGATGGAAGATTCCGGCTGACATGAGAGGGGGTTTCCTCCCGGCGGGGTTTGGGCTATGCTGGCCCCCGGTACGCCATCCGGGTGTTGCCGCTCAAACAGGGAGAGAACACCCCATGATCGCTTATATAGAAGGGCGGTTGGCGGAAGTGTGCGCCAACGCTTGCGTCGTCGTCACGGAAGGCGGCGTCGGCTATGAAGTCTACCTGCCGCAGCAGACGCGGCTTCAATTGCCGGAACGCGGCGGCCATGTCCGTTTCTACATTTGCCATATCGTCCGGGAGGACGCGCAGGAACTGTTCGGTTTTGAGACATGGGACGAACGGCAGACGTTTATTGTGCTGACGTCCATTTCCAAAGTGGGCGCACGGACGGCCCTCGGCATCCTTTCCGCGTTCCGCCCCGACGACCTGCGGCGCTTGGTGCTTGAGGACGACGTGCTTGCGCTCACGCAGGTTTCCGGTATCGGCAAGAAGAGCGCCCAGCATATTTTCCTTGAGCTCAAGTATAAGTTGAAGGTTGAGGACATGCCGGCGGCGGCCTCGTTGCAGCTGGGCGTGCCCGGAAGCGTCTACCGCGACGCGCTGACGGGTCTCGAAGGGCTTGGTTATGCCGAAGCCGAAGCCGCACCCGTTTTGAAGAATATCCTGCACGAGGAGCCTGATCTTGAAGTCAGCGAAGCCCTCCGTGCGGCCCTGAAAGCCCTTGCCCGCGAACGGCAGAAGTAATGTCCGATTCTCCTAATATGCCATCATTCCTTCCCCCTGCAGACTTGGCGAAAGAACTGTCGGCTCCTGACTCCGGCTCTCCCGGTGACGAAAGCATCCGTCCTTCCCGTTTGGAGGATTTCATCGGACAGGAGGAGCTGAGGGCCAATCTGCGCGTCTTCCTGAACGCCGCCCGTGAACGCGGGCAGGCGATGGATCACGTCCTTTTTTACGGAAACCCCGGCCTCGGGAAAACGACGCTCGCCCAGATCATGGCGGCGGAATTGGGGGTCAACCTGATCTGCACGTCCGGCCCGGTGCTGGAACGGAGCGGCGATCTGGCGGCCATCCTGACCAATCTGTCCCGACACGACATCCTG
>OGZI01002271.1_pt1 | contig 16156 bp, 10 predicted proteins | sample 1576711 | NCBI WGS metagenome assembly OGZI01 (sample SAMEA3541482, study PRJEB24748) | human gut metagenome | biome: human gut; feature: human-associated habitat; material: faeces | place: China | collected 2012
CTTGAAAAACAGAATGCTGCAATGGTTGAACGCAAGACACATGAAAAACTGAAAGAAAAAGCTTTTGAGGAGTTTAAACAGGAACTTTTACATGAAGAGTCAAAAGAAATAGATGAGCTTGTCAGTTATACCTATCACGATAATGGACAGCGTAGTTAGGCAGTTTGAGCGGACAGGAGGAAAATATGGCAGAAGAAAAAGAAGAAGTTGTAGATAAAAAAGCTGAAGAAAAACAAAGAAAAAAAGAAGAGGCAAAGCAGAAGAAAGCACAGCATGCAGCAGAGAGCGATGAACTTGAAGAAGAAAGCGGCGGCAGCAAAGTTGCGGTATTTTTTGTTTCCCTTCTGATCATAGTTGTATGGTTTGCAATTATTGCCCTTCTGATTAAATGGGATGTTGGAGGATTTGGATCAGGCGTGCTTGCACCGATCCTGAAAGATGTCCCTTATGTAAATAAGATTTTACCGGATGATGCGGTGGAGCAGGTTTCAACAGAGGACAGTGCTTATGCGTATGATACGATGGCAGATGCGGTTGAGCGCATTAAAGAACTTGAAAAAGAACTGGCAGCCTTTGTTGGCAAGGATGAAGCACTTTGCTTCTCTACCGGTTTTACGGTTAATTCCGGAGTTATCTCATGCCTGACCGACCGAAATGATTATATAATATGTGATGACCGTGACCATGCCTCTATCGTAGATGGCCGTCGTCTCTCCTTCTCTCAACAATTAAAATATAAGCATAACGATATGGCGGATCTGGAAAAGCAACTTCAAAAGTGCAATCCGGATTCAGTGAAGCTCATCATAGTAGACGGTGTGTTCTCTATGGAAGGCGACCTGGCAAACTTGCCCGAAATCGTACGCTTGAAACATAAATACAACGCTACTATCATGGTAGACGAAGCTCATGGCTTGGGTGTATTTGGAAAACAAGGACGTGGTGTTTGCGACCATTTCGGTCTGACTCACGAAGTTGACTTGATTATGGGTACTTTCAGCAAATCATTGGCTTCTATCGGTGGATTCATTGCTGCTGATTCTTCTATCATCAACTGGTTACGCCACAACGCACGTACTTATATATTTAGTGCGTCCAACACTCCGGCTGCTACTGCATCTGCTCTTGAAGCTCTCCACATCATCCAGGATGAACCGGAAAGACTTGAAGCGCTGTGGGAAGCTACCAACTATGCATTGAAGCGTTTCCGTGAAGCAGGATTTGAAATCGGTGCAACAGAATCACCTATCATTCCTCTTTATGTACGTGACACGGAAAAAACATTCATGGTCACTAAATTGGCTTTCGACGAGGGGGTATTTATCAATCCGGTTATTCCTCCGGCATGTGCACCGCAAGACACTTTGGTACGTGTGGCATTGATGGCTACTCATACAAAAGATCAAATTGACCGTGCTGTAGAAAAGCTAGTTAAGGCATTTAAAGCATTGGATCTTTTATAATCTACGAGAAATATATCACTCTTATCGGGTGAATAAAAGAAAAGTCTGACACAAATCAATGTGCCGGACTTTTATTTTATCTTATTCACCCTTAAGTACTTCCGCCGGATTTTGCTGGGCGGCTTTCCATACACGCCAGATGATGCTTAGGAAAATGACAAATCCCATTCCTATGAATATGACTGCATAGAGCCACCATTCTATCGGTGTTTGCTTTATATAATTTTCTAGCCAATGTTTCATCATGACATATCCCAACGGAAAAGCAAAGAACGATGAAAACACAAGTAAAAGTAAATATTCTCTAAAGAATAGATTCAGGATTATTCCTATATTGGCTCCATTTACCTTGCGTATAGCTATTTCTTTACGCCGTTGCTGGCAGGATAAAGTCACCAATGAAAATATGCCGAATACGGCAATCGCTATACATATAAAAGAAACTATGCTCAACAATTGACACAAAGTTCTCTCTGATTTCATATAAGTGTCATAAACCTCTTCCATATTAGACAACATCAATTCTGCATTTGGATTAACTTTATTCACTTCCGCTTTTATCTTTTCAGAAACAACGTTCCAAGTCCCTTCTTTCACTTTGAATATAATACCTCCTCTGCCTGTATTATCCGGCAAAAAAAACATAGCAGGGGCTACCGGGTGTATTGGGGCATTATATGAAATATTTTTAATAACCCCTTTCACTATATAATGCCTTCCTAATTTATCAATTTTCTTTCCAACCGGTTGTGTCCATCCGAAAGCTTTCACAGCAGCTTCATTTATAACAACCATATTTTTTCCATCCTTTTCATCCAGCATGCTTCCCTCCAGCACCTCAACTCCAAAGAAATCGGCATACTCTTGATTGATCGTCTCATCTTCTAGATCTATATATTGCTCACTATCAGTTGCCTTTCCTTCCCACTCCTTTATCCTGAATGTTGAAAAATACATTTTGGGAATAGGTGTCTGAAAGCCACTCAAATACTTTGTAACATCGGGCATCTGTTCTAATATTTCTTTAAAAGGAACATTTTCAGAGCAATAAACAACAGCTCCCACATTATGCCGTTCTATTCCAAGTTCTTTGGTATTCAACAAGAAGTTAAGTTGCTTCATCATCACCAAAGTACAAAAAACAAAGGCTATACCAATAAACAACTGAAATAAAATGCTACTCTTATAAAACCAACCGGAGAGATGAAGATTAGATTTTTTGTTTATATTACTAAGTAGAGTTCGCTTGCTAATGTATCGTATAAGCAGAGATGCAAAACCAACTGTCACGGCAATCAATGATAGTATATAAACAAATACTTCGATATAAAAAAATGAAACACCCTCATTGATTTGTGACAAACGTTTAAAAGTCGGCAGGATGAGTTCTATCAATACCAGCCCTATTCCTGAAGATAAAATTAGTAACAAGACAAGTTCTGTAAGAAGTAAAGTGAGTAACCCACCATTTGATGAACCATTGACTTTCCTCAACGCTAACTCACGTTTACGCATCCGGATACGAGTTATCAACATTGTTAAATAATTACATATTCCACAAATTATAACCAAACCGCTAATACATGCAAAAAGACGAATATGATTCAACTTCACATTCACATCTTCCCTCGGATGACTACTCCGCAATGTGGATAATGGAGCAATAAGCGTAGAATTTGGATATTTATGACCATCTTGTTGTACTTCATATTCTGACAACCTCTGTTTCAATGCTTCTATATCACAGTTGGGATAAATACGAAAAAGCGTTTGACATCGTTGGTTCCCCCAATTGGGGTTTGTATCATGAAATGGCAATAATATATCAAATGAAAACAAAGAGTGTCCTTCCCATGACTTTACAACTGCAACGATTATTTTTTCTTCGTTACTTTCCTCTAAAATCAAGTGTTTACCTATCGGAGATTCTTTCCCAAATATTCGCTTTGCCGTATTTTCTGTTATAGCAATTTCATCCTTTTTTAGCTGTAGATGGTTATCTCCATCCAATACTTTAATATTGAACATTGAAATGAAATTTGAATCTACCTCTATACGTCGTACCACAAACTCAACATCCTCATTCTTAATCTTTTTTTCATTCCAGTCATAAAATATACGACATACTTTCTCTATCTCCGGACAATTCTTTGCCAAATAATCAGCTAGAAAACTAGATGAATTATAGGTAAATCCGTCTCCATAAAGACGAAAGCTACTGCCTGCCAGATAAATGCGATCGGCTCCCTCATGAAAATTATCATACGTCATTTCATAACGTATCCATAATACCGACAGCGCAAAACAGGTAAAGCCGACTGCTAATCCGATAATACTAACAAGACTTTGTGTTTTATACTTTATCAGATTACGAAAGGCTACTTTCAGATAATGTTTTATCATGATATACTTTTTATTGATAGCTTGTGCTTACATACTAACTTCGGTCACCACCTGTCCATCAAACAGGTTTATGATACGGTCGGCATAACCGGCATCGTGTTGTGAGTGGGTCACCATGACAATGGTGGTTCCCTCTTTATTCAGTTCGCTCAATAGCCCCATCACTTCTTTACCGTTTTTGGAGTCCAGGTTACCGGTTGGCTCATCGGCCAAAATCAGTTTAGGGTTGGCCACGACGGCACGGGCAATGGCAACACGTTGCTGCTGACCACCGGAAAGTTGTTGCGGAAAGTGTTTACTACGATGAGTAATGGCCATTCTCTCCATAGCTGACTCTACCCTCTTTTTCCGTTCGGCAGCGGAAATACCCATATAAAGCAAAGGAAGTTCGATATTTTCGTATACGTTCAACTCGTCTATCAGGTTAAAGCTCTGAAATACGAAACCTATCACGCCTTTGCGAAGACTGGTGCGTTGCGACTCGGTATACCGGGAGACTTCCGTTCCATTCAGATAATACTCTCCTCCTGTCGGGTTATCAAGTAGCCCCAGAATGTTGAGCAATGTTGACTTACCACAGCCGGAGGGACCCATGATGGCTACAAATTCACCTTGTTTCACTTCGATACTGACGTTATTCAACGCCCAAGTTTCTACTTCTTCCGTTTTGAAAATCTTCTGTAAGTCAATGGTCTTAATCATAACTAGATTTTTTTTGGAATTATTAATTTTATTCGTTTTTGATTACTTCTGCGGGATTGAGACGTGCAATCCTCAATATTTTAAAGATAATGGTAATTACTGTCAATAAGGTTACTCCCCCAAATATGCTTCCCCAATATAATATTCCATCATTAAAAAATACGGTGTACATTTGTTTCCACAGTTGCAATACCACGTAAATGAGCGGAAAGGTGATGGCGGCAGTCACCATCAGCAAAATCAGGTACAAACGTGCAAACAGCCAGATGATGGAACGTATTCCGGCTCCGTTCACTTTGCGAATGGCAACCTCTTTCTGACGGCGTTCTGTATCGAGCGTAATGCTGGAATACACTCCCAACAGGGTAATGATGATGCTTACAATTGCAAAAAACGAGATGATATCTTTCAGAATATATTCCACTGCCTGCACTTCGTACAAATCATCCTGAAATGTACGTACTTGGGAAGAAATATTCTCCGGCAGCACTTCACGACGGATGGTTTCCATCCATTTCATGACTTCTTTTTGCTGTTCAGGGTAACATTTCACATAGCAGTGACCTATGTATTCGGAAGAATCATAAAGTGTGAAAGCATATCCGCCATTATGGTTATGTACATCTTGTTTGAAAGGGGGCACATACTCCACAAACGGTGAAATCACTGGTCTGGTCGTAAAAGTTCATTCCGATGATATCTTTCTTTTGTCTTTTCTGCCAGACTTCATCCATTACGAGATCCTTTTTTGTCCGGATCGTCCTGCCCTCCGTTATCGGAATATTCATAAAGGTGAAGAAATTCAATGGTACACACATTACATTAATATCAATCCAAGAGTTATCATTTCCTTTCTCCGTCATTAACAAGTTTCCGGATATTCCATGAGTATAAGATATATCAGATAACAAAATATCTTTCACACCGGCATGCTGCCTGAAACGTTCTACCATTTCCTGTTTTTCTTTGTTTTCCAGAAATGGATAGTCCAGCGGGATACTTAGAATCGCTTCTTTATCTTCCTGACTTAACGTATGAAATAAGGTTTCAGTCATCTTTCCTGATTGCAAAAACAGGCTGACAGTCAGCGTTACGAATATCCAGCAAATAAAGAACTGGACGCCGAGCATAAAGTTACGTCCCCACTGTTTCCCGCGACGTTTTTGACCTCCATAGATACCTGTCTGTATGGAAGACCTGCGAATACGGACGGATACCAGCAGACAGACTGCCACGCAAAGCAATGCAAGAAAAACAATGTATTGCAGAATATGCTTTAATAGTATTTCAGGAGGGAAAGTCATTGTGAGGCCTGGCAAAGAGAAATCCATTCTATCTCCAATTAGTTCGATACCCCATATCACCAAAAATGAGGATGCAAATACAATCATCAGTGACTGTGTTAATAACAGGCAGAACAGCCGTTTCCAATCAGAACCAAGCATTTTCATTATGGCGTATTCCTTAGTGCGATTCAGGAAAGAGCCGATGAGAAAATGAAAGAAATTAATCAATCCGACCAACAATATCAATATGCCGACAATTCCGGTGACCCATCCCAGAATATAAATACCTTTCTCCTGCGACCGGTCTCCTATATAACGGGCAACAACGGTATAAGTCTCGTTATATAGGCTATAAGTATAGTCGCGCTTGGAAAATTGTTTTTCCAAACCGGTAATGCCAACCTGCGGAGATAACAAAACGTATGTCCGGGCTCCCGTTATATCGCGACGTTTCGGACTCTGAAAAAGTCCCTCACTGTCGTTGATAACCAATGCGTCGGTATGACACATAAAATTAAAATCATTGTTCAGTGGAAGATCTTCCATCACTGCTTGGATTGTGTACACAATACCTCCTGTCTTTGGTGTACTGTCCGGAGAAGTATAAAGCCGTCTTGTAAGAGTCAGGTGTTTGCCAATGGCAGTCTCCACCTGACCAAATATCTTTATGGCAGTGGACCGGCTTATAATAACCGCGTTGGGCATCCGGCTTGCTGTCCGCCAGTTACCAACTACCATTTGCGGAGTAAAGACTTTATTGTATAGGGTATCGACTTCTATAATTTCAAGATCGTATGGCAATGATTTATCCGGAGACAGTTCAACCTGAAAAGAGCGTTCACGGGGATATGCCATACAAGAGATCGCTTCCACTTCACCCATAGCCCAAGTACGGAGTTCTTCGGATAATGCTACTTGTGTGCCGGAAAAATAGTCACCAGTCTGTTCATTATAGAGATTTAACTCGGCTATGCGGGAATAATTGTCAAAGCAATGATTGGTAGATTCTACAAAACGACTGCAATACATACATATACTAAAACACAGTAGTCCTACTGCCAATCCGATGGTGGAAATTATATTCTGTGCCTTGTACTTCCACAAGTTTCTAAATGCTACTTTGAAATAGTGTTTTATCATAATATCTTAGATTCATTCAGTTTTTATAATTTTAGCAGGATCAATATGCGCAATCTTGTTTATTTGCCAGAATAGAGTCCCTAAAGAAATACCACCAACCAATAACAAAGCTATCAAAAAGATTCCTATACCTATAGGAGCTTTCACTACAAAATCCTTTGTGTATTCATATATCAGATACCAGGATAATGGAAGAGCTACTGCAAAAGCCCCACCTAATATGACAAGATACTTGCGTCCTAGTAAAAGATATAAATCTTTCAGTGATGCTCCATTCACTTTGCGAATTGCAACCTCATGGGAACGCTGCCTAATGTCAAACAATGAAATACCAAACAAGCCAAGACAAACTATTACAATAGCTATACAAGCGAAAAGAGCATAAACAGAAGCTATCTGGCGATCATTTTTATAAAGTTCAGCCACATCGTCCTTCAACAAAGAATATTTAAAATCCTCTGTACCATACACTTTCTTTTGAATACTTTTCAAATAGTCAATAACTGCCTGTTCTTTGCCGGAGTGGCAATATATCTGATATAAATCACCGTCTAATTGACTACCAACCATAAAGACCATCGGATGGACACCTGTACTAATATGTCCGTCATAATAATCGTCTATTACAGCAACAATAGGTTGAGCCGGAAAATCCGGGACGTTTCTTTTCATCATTTCATCAACCAGCATAGCTCCCTCACATTGCGTATATCCTAAGGCTTTCAATGCCGCACGATTTACAACGGCCACTCTATTTCTTGAGTCTTCATCCATTTCCGGCAGACTTCCATCCACAAACGCAAGATTGAAAACTTTAAAGAAATCAGGAGTAACATAAGATTGCAACAACGCAACTGTTTCTCCTTTTACACTTTGAAAGTTTGTAGAATAATAGTCTCCCAAAATAGATGAATGTCCCGTCGTCCAATACTGAATATCCGGACAACTCTTCATGAGTTGGTCTATTTCAGTAATCCTCTCTTGCCGTTGTTTGATAGTCTCCATAGTGTAAACTGCGAAATCTCGTGATTCATATATCAAGTTTGCTTGAATTACAGACTCTACACGAAAACCAGGATCGGTATGTAACATAAAATTCAGTTGCTTGCTGAAATAGATTGATAATACCACTAACAGGAAAGTAATCATATATTGCAGAAAAAGAAAGATCATACGTGAACGAACCGAATGGTTATCTGTACCTACCTTCCGGATTGAAACAGCCAACAAAGAACGTTGGCACTGCACAAACGCATAAATAGATACTAACAGAGGCAAAAACAACAAAATAGAGAATGATAATATCCCATCAAATGCAGTATACATCAGCTGACTGCCAAACATAGATGATACAGGAATATTTGTCACCTCTACAATGAGCCAGGCTACTATCATGGAAGCAGCGATCAATAAAAAGTTTTCTATGAATATTTGCTTAAACAACGCTTTTCTATCAGCTCCAAAAACTTTCCGCAAGCTATACACCTTACCTCGTTTCACCATCAATACCAGATAAAGATTGATGAAATTCATCACACCTGCAAGTAATATCAACAGGCAAATTCCTCCTAAAATAAATAGTTGGGAACGGTTTCCGCTAACTAGCATATCTGGTCCGGATCGACCAATTAAAGCCCGATCCCAATACATATCACTTATAGGAACTAGAGAGAAAGTGTATTTCCGACTATCCCCGCTACGAGCATCCTGATTGATAAACCGGGGATAACTCCCGGCCTTATTGGCTTTCATTACTTCCGTTTCTGAAGTGAAACGGATAAAATCCAAAGGCATACGCTCCCATAATGATGATAGTTTTGAAGAGAGGACCAAGTCAAAATTAAACATCCGCTTATTAATTGGTTCCTCTAATATGCCTGTCACCCTAATCTCCTTTCCATTCGAATAAGTGAGAATCTTGCCAATAGGATTTTCTTTGCCGAAAAGTTTTTTAGCAAAACCCTCCATTAACAAAACTGACGCCGGATCTTCCAAGGACACTGAACCTTGTAACACACGGTAAGGGAAAAGTTCAAAATAAGCACTATCTGCTGCCATAGCTTGAACAGGAATACGATTTGACTGATAGGTCAAATAATCATTTTCGAGCAACACGATGCGTGAACGCGTCACTATGCCACTATTATCAATGTAAACACTATCCCGGCTCCCTATTTCAGCCACACTTAATACCCGATTTCCTTCAAACGTTGTCTGTACACCATACACTTGATTACGATCAATGCAATGTGTGTCTACTGTAAGCTCACGATGAATATAACGAAGCAAAATAATGCAACAAGCTAAACTAAAGGCTAACCCGAGCAAATTAATAATAGTATATGATTTTGTACGCAACAAAAAGCGTATCGCATAGTACAATGTTTTCATGTTTTATCTATTTGTTATTTTTCATTCATTTCAAGATCAATTCTTCCGCATCGCCAAAGGTATCATATCCGGTGGTAATAACCCAATCTCCCGGCTGTAAACCTTCTACTATTTCATATTGTTGCGGATTCTGTCGACCAATATTCAATGGCACGCGAACTGCTTTTGTCTTTGATGCATTTACTTTATAAATCCATTGTCCGCCTGTAAACTGATAGAAGTTGCCTCGCGGAATAATGAGCGCTTGCTCCGGCTGTCCCAATTCAATCTGTACCCGGAAGCTCTTGCCGACTCTTACATTATCGGGCATATCTCCGGTAAAAATAAGATCAATATCAAACATACGATCTTTCACTTCGGGAACCACTTTTGTTATTTTCAGCGGATATTTGTTTCCTTGATAGTTCACGGTAGCCGGTAGTCCGGTGGTGATCCGGTCGATATAATATTCGCTAAGTGAAGTATGGATTTTGTATTGATCGAGCACTTTTATTTCAGCAATGCTTTCACCGGAGGAAACCTGCTGCCCCGGAGTGACCTTTACGAAACTAAGCTGACCTTTCAGTGGAGCTGTGACCACCAAGCTATTCAGTCGTTCGCGAGTACGTTCGTACTTTTTCCGTTCCCGCTCCCGGTCGTTACGAATCAATTCCTTACGTATCATCGTGACAGCAGAATCATGTCGCAAGCTCTCTTGTTGCAGGGCTGCGTTTTTCTGTTTGTAACAATATTCATCTTCAGCTACCTGCAACTGCGCCTTACTCTTCACTCCCATCTGAAATTCTTCGCGGTCGAGAGCGATGCTTTTTTTCAGGCGTTCCAATTCGTAGCTATTTGTCAGGGCTTGCTGTTTCAAGTTCAGACTTTTTTGTTCCATTTCAATCTCCTGCTCCTGATAGGTAATCATTTGCTTTTCCCATTCGTCACGCTGGTCTTCAATATTGCGGAGCAAATCGGGATTGGAAAGAATAAGAATGGTGTCTCCCTGCTGAAGCAAACTTCCCTCTTCACCGACAATCCTTTCCACGCTTCCAGTTTCACGAGTATTGATCTTGATGGTCAGTATAGGCTGAATGAGCCCTTCCACATCTACATATTCCATGAAATCAGACTCTTTCACTTCTGCAATCTGTATATTTTCGGCATCTATCCGTAGTTTTCTGGGACCTAAAGACAAAGTAATCACATAAATCAAAAAGGCGGCAAATAAAAGCCCTCCTATCAGATAGTATCTGTAACGAATGTACCACGGTTTCTTTTCTAATTTTATATCCATGAGATTATCTGGTGTTTTACAAGTTTCTATTAATTAGGGTTCCATCACTATTCTTTACTGACTTTTCGTTGTTCTCTATTCAATCAGAAGATGGTAGTCTTCTGTCAGTATCGTATTTCGCTCAAAATCATATAGTGTCATGCTACGGAGTGTATAATATAAACTCCAATAATTATATAAAGCCGAAATATAGTTACGGCGGGCACTATCTTTCTCTGAAATGGAAGCATTCAAGTCAAGAATGGTAGATTTACCTAATAGATAGAGTTTGCGGGCCACTTCACTTCTTCGTTGGGCTGTCTCATCCGTGCGGGCAGCGATCCGGACACGTTGCGTTTGCAGATTGAATTGTTTGACGAGTTTACGAACGTTCAGTTCAAAGTCCGTCCGGCTCTGTTCGACTTGTGTGTAAACCAGATCACGATTGGAACGGGCTACTCGCACCTGTCCTTTTCCACGTCCCCAGTCTAGGATAGGAAGAGAAATGCCGATACTTACGTATTGCTGGTCCAACAAATTTCGATAAGCGTCGGGCAGTTTGTCAGCAGTCTGCGTCAATCCGAAACGGAGATAGATATCTGCTTTCAGGCCGGCATTGGCGCGGGCTTTCGCCACAGCACTCTCACTTTCCAGTTTCCGCCTTTCCATCGTCTGTATATCCGGACTGTTTTCGTAAGCCAGTGCCAGTGCTTCATTCAGGTTCACACTGAAATCCGGAATTTGAGGACTGACAAGGACACGTAATTCCCGATCTTCGTGAATACCAAGATAGGAACGGAGTTCCTGCATACAATTATCCATTTCAATAAGGGCATTCATGCGGTTTGTCTCTTCCGTCAAACGGTTAAGTTCCAGTTGCAGCATTTCATTTTCTGTGATGGTACCTATGTTATAGCGGCCTTGCGCATAACGGTAAAGTGTATCGGCATTGGCGTAATTAAAGGAAGCAATATCGTAATCGCTCTGGGCGGTGGCCAAGGCAAAGAATTTATTAATCGCATTGGCTGATACGAGTTCAAGCGTCTCTACGTAGCTTTTCTTTGCCTCCTGATAGCGCACGGGCTCTATCCGTCTATCCCATTTCAAACTATTGTAGCCAAAAAGAGACTGGCGATAACCGATCATTATGGGGGAAGTCTGCCATGAGTATTTATGTTCGCTGAACAGATCCATGCGTTGAGCGGAGGTTTCGAGAAAGAAAGAGCCACCGGTCCAGGATAAGTTCTGTGAAAGATTCAGGGTTAAATCTGTATTCAATAGATTTTGTTCGACAAACTTTACCGAACCGTCTCCCATCGTTATCTTGTTAATGGCACGGTTCAGATTCGGATCGGATGTCAGGCTTAAAGACGGCAGATAATTGGCACGATAATATTTATAGTTCCAATACGCAGAACGGAAACTGTGGCGTGCCGTCTGTGCATCGGGAGATTCCATACGGGCAATCTCTATGACTTGCTTCAATGACAGCTCTGTGGTTTGATCTTGAGCAGTCAATAGTTCTGTCAACAATAGTCCGAGAGATATGAAGATTAATTTCAGATTCATTCGTTGGTTATATTTGTTATTTATCATTCAAAAGATGTGCCATTCAGATAAACAGTTATCATTCAATAATATAGTAATATTCCTTTCATTCATTCAGTGTGCATATACGCACAAAATTAGTGCGCAATCGCACACACAACACATGAGATTTATCCATATCTTTGCTCCCGGAGTTTAAATGGATAGAAGATATGGAAGAAGTCAACAAATTAGGAAAGATACTCATAGTAGATGATAACGAGGACGTGCTCTTTGCCCTCAACCTCCTACTGGAACCGTATACGGAGAAAATAAAGGTGGCTACTACCCCCGATCGGATCGAGCATTTCATGACCACCTTTCATCCCGATCTTATCTTATTGGACATGAATTTCAGCCGGGATGCCATCAGCGGACAAGAGGGATTTGAAAGTCTGAAGCAGATATTGCAGCTTGACCCACAAGCTATTGTTATTTTTATGACTGCCTATGCGGATACGGACAAGGCCGTCCGGGCCATCAAAGCCGGTGCTACCGATTTTATTCCCAAGCCTTGGGAAAAGGATAAATTGCTGGCTACGCTTACTTCGGGTATGCGACTGCGTCAGTCACAGCAGGAAGTCAACATGCTGAAAGAGCAAGTAGAAATTCTTAGCGGGCAAAATGCTTCGGAAAATGATATTATTGGAGAGTCACCGGCCATGCAGGAAGTGTTTGCCACGATAAATAAACTAAGTAATACGGATGCCAATATACTGATTCTCGGAGAAAACGGTACGGGAAAGGATGTGATTGCCCGACTATTATATCGTTGTTCTCCACGATACGGCAAACCTTTTGTCACGATTGACCTGGGAAGTATACCCGAACAATTGTTTGAGAGTGAACTGTTCGGTTTCGAAAAAGGCGCTTTCACCGATGCCAAGAAATCAAAAGCGGGACGAATGGAAGTGGCGACCAACGGGACTTTGTTTTTGGATGAAATTGGCAATCTTTCACTTCCTATGCAGTCTAAATTACTGACTGCTATCGAAAAAAGGCAAATCAGTCGTTTGGGAAGTACGCAAACCATTCCCATCGACGTCCGTTTAATATGTGCCACCAATGCTGATATCCGTCAGATGGTGGAAGACGGGAATTTCCGTCAGGACTTATTATATCGTATCAACACGATTGAAATACATATACCTCCACTCCGTGAACGCGGCAATGACATCATCCTGCTTGCCGAACACTTTCTGAACCATTATGCCCGCAAATATAAAAAAGAAATGCACGGACTGACACGGGAAGCCAAAAACAAACTGCTGAAATATGCATGGCCTGGAAATGTGAGAGAACTTCAACATACGATAGAACGTGCTGTAATCTTGGGAGACGGCTCCATGCTAAAACCTGAAAACTTCCTTTTTCATGCGACACCTAAACAGAAAAAGGACGAAGAAATGGTACTGAATCTCGAACAACTGGAACGGCAGGCCATTGAGAAAGCGCTCCGGATCAGCGACGGAAACATCTCCCGTGCTGCCGAATATTTAGGGATTACCCGTTTTGCATTGTATCGCAAACTTGAAAAATTAGGCTTATGAAACGATTTGAGTTCAAAGTAGCATTGCACATCTTAATTATTTTTCTGCTTTCTATCGGCAGTTGTCTGCTGTATCAAAGACAGTTATGGTTCAGCACTACCGTCTGTATTCTCTTTTTGATAGGTGCCGGTATGCATCTCTACCGAATACAGTTCAAGCAAATCACCTTGTTACGACGATTGACGGATGGACTTCGCTACAACGATATGACGCAGAATCTTCATCCGCCTTTCAAAAATAAGATGATGGATGAGTGGGCACAGGAGCTTTCTAATGCATTGAAGGACTTTCGGGGAAAGTTATTGGCAGAGGAAGTCAAGCATCAGTATTACGAGAGTTTATTAAATAAAGTAGATACTGTCGTACTCGTAACCGATGCTTCCGGGCACATTGAATGGATGAATCAGGCTGCAGTGGCCCATCTGGGGCAAATATCACAACTACCGGACGTACTTCAGGAGGCTTCTATCAGCAATGATATGTCCATGATCCGCATCGAGCAGAATGGTATCGTTCTGGAAATGGCTATTTCCTGCACCACATTTGCTACACAGGGGAAGAAACAGCGGTTAATCAGTCTGAAGAATATTCATTCTGTACTGGAACGTAATGAAATGGAGGCCTGGCAAAAGCTGATTCGTGTATTAACACACGAAATCATGAACTCCATCACTCCTATTATTTCTCTTTCGGAAACGTTAAGTGAAAGGGGAATCCCCGAATCACTCGGAGAAAAGGAGTATTCTGCTATGTTGCAAGCTATGCAGACTATTCACAGAAGAAGTAAGGGATTACTAGGATTTGTGGAGAATTACCGGCGACTGACACGAATTCCGATACCTGTCCGTACTAAAGTATCTGTTGCAGAATTGTTTATGGACTTAAAGAAATTATTCCCGGAAGAGTATATTCATTTCGAAATGCCTGCATCTGATTTATTTTTATATGTAGACCGGGCACAGATAGAGCAAGTGCTTATCAACTTGTTAAAAAACGCCCGCGAAACATGCGAGCGAAAAATAGATAAAGAGATACAGATAAAGTTTTTCTCTAAAGACAACCCGACATTAACAATATCTGATAATGGCGAGGGAATTCTAACAGATGTTTTGGACAAGATTTTCGTTCCTTTCTTCACCACCAAAACATCCGGTTCGGGCATCGGATTGAGCCTGTGCAAACAGATCATGACTTTGCATGACGGAAGTATTAACGTAAAATCAGAAATAGGGAAAGGAAGCTGTTTTATTCTTACTTTCCCTAAATGAGAACCACCGAAAGCCTCCCGAATCCTTTAATACGATGATTAGTCTGGGTAGTAGAGGAATTACTTATCCTCTACTACCCAGACTATTTGTATCGGGATTTAACTCCTTAACCGCCTCTTTGACCGCTTTATTAGTTGGCTTGCGATATGCTTCCGCTTGTTGAACGGGGACAATCTCATTCACCATTCTTTCATATCCTTTTTGCTCTAACAAGTGGACTTCTTTTTCACCTGTTTCTTTTTGTTTTCTTGTTTTCATAAGGCTTTTCATTTTAAAATTCTTATTTATAAAACAGAAAACATCGATAGATAGTTCATACTCACAAATTATTCGTGTACAAAGAAACCACACCCCAATATACCACACTATGGACTTGTTCATGCCGATACAAGATTTAAATTGAATAGCTACATAGTGAAAAAATATCTATCATGCTATCATTCATTTTAATAGAATTCTAATTATCAAAAGAATAAGTATGATAGATAGCTTTAAAAAAATGTATCTATCATACTTTTATTGCAAAAAACAGCTATCTATCATGCCTATACTTTGTCTATTTTAGTGTAGTATTAGGTGAGATTACCCATTTAAAGGCATAGGGATGCACGTTTTATAGGATGATAACCTGTATTTGACAGCTTAATAATCTATTGGAAGCGGCTGTCTTTCTATAGTTCACATGTGCAGGCTGTACAGCCCACGTATGTAAACCGTGCAGCCCACACATGCGGACTGTACAGCACACATACGTGGGCTATAAACTTATCACCGTTAAAGTTGGATTATCAAGCCACGATCATCGGATTTATACAGGTTCATTGCAATAAAAACAAGCTATCTTATGCATATAGGGCCTTTATTCGGCTATTTTGTTGATGATAGATAACCTGTTTTTGCTGGTAAAAGCATGATAGATACCTTTTCAAACAGCTATCTATCATACTTATTCTTTTGATAATAAAATGATTATTAAAATGAATGATACTTATGATAGATGTTTTTTCACTATGTAGTATTTAATTTAAAACAGTGCAATAATGAATTAATTCCGTTAATGGGTCGCCTCTAATTAATTTGTTGGCAATACCATGACTATTCCATGCTTCTT
>OGZI01002274.1_pt1 | contig 16139 bp, 10 predicted proteins | sample 1576711 | NCBI WGS metagenome assembly OGZI01 (sample SAMEA3541482, study PRJEB24748) | human gut metagenome | biome: human gut; feature: human-associated habitat; material: faeces | place: China | collected 2012
CAGATTGAGCAGTTTACCGGTTCCGGCCTGTATGACCGTGACTTCATAGAAGTGCTGCGCAATCTCGATGATCCGACTCCATTCCTCAGAGGAATCGTTGCGGAGCTCGGCTTTAAGATCAAGCAGATTCCCTACGAACAGCCGAAACGAAGAGCAGGGGAGACGAAGAATCATTTTTATCAGCTTTACGATGCGGCGATGTTAAGCATCACTTCCTATACGAAGGCGGGACTTCGTCTGGCGACTATTTTCGGAAGCATCTGTTCTCTCATCAGTATGGTGGTGGCCGTGGTCTACCTGGTCATGAAGCTGATGTACTGGGACCGTTTCCCGGCAGGCATGGCGCCGGTGCTCATAGGCATGTGTTTCCTCGGGTCTGTGCAGATCTTTTTTATCGGCCTTATGGGGGAATATATTCTGTCCATCAATGCGAGGGTGATGAAACGGCCGCTCGTCATTGAGGAGGAGAGACTCAATTTTGCGGCAGCAGATGGTGCGGACCGGGAAGACGCCGACTTGGAGAAATGCGGGGACGCGGAACTTTTCGCGGCTTCCTTAGAGGATGGAGATAACGTATGAAATATAAGATCGATGTGGCGCGTATCCGCGAAAATTCAATCGTATTAAATGGCTGGGTAATCGGCAGCAGCCCGGAGGCGAAGGCCGAATTCAAAGTCCAGGATGAAAATCAGAAGGATGTGGAATTTAAATACGTTCCGGTGCGCCGTGACGACGTAAGCCAGAACTATTTTAAGACTGTATATGAGAAGGATTTCGGTTTCGATATTCGTATTCCCTATGTGAGAGATGAGAATGAGGACCGTTTCCTGATCATTCGCTGTGACGGAAAGACATCGAAGGTGAAGCTGAATACGGAGATTATCGAGAAGCACAACAGCTCGGCTCATAAGAAGCATGCGAAGTTAAAGAGTATGATGAATAAGGAGACGTTTCATTCCGCCATAGAGTTCTGGAGGGAAAACGGCTTAAAAGCATTTCTTTTGAAATCAAGCCACAAGCTTCAGGGAATTGACAGTGATTACGATTATCCGGAATGGTATCAGTTAACGAAGACGAGCGACGAGGAGCTGGAGGCGCAGAAATCGGTGGAGTTCGATTATATGCCGAAGCTGTCTGTGGTCATTCCCGCCTACAAAACGCCGGAACGGTACCTGGCGGCCATGCTGGATTCCTTAAGGGCACAGACCTACAAAAACTGGGAGGTCTGCGTGGCTGACGGAAGTCCGAGAGGCGAGAGCGCGGAGCGGGTGCTGAAGCGGTATGCCTTAAAGGATGAGAGAATCCGCTACGTTGTTCTCGGAGAGAATAAGGGGATTGCGGGCAACACCAACGCTGCCATCGATATGGCCAAGGGCGATTTTATCGTTTTGGCCGATCATGACGACACGCTGGCGCCGGATGCATTGTTTGAGTGTGTGAAGGCGATTAACAGTGATCCGGAGATCGATGTGGTCTACACGGATGAGGACAAGCTGGATATCGACGGCGGAGAACTGTTTGAACCGCATTTCAAACCTGACTTTAACCCGGATCTGCTGACGAGTGTGAACTATATCTGCCATTTATTCGTGGTAAACCGGGAATTATTAGACGAGGTCGGGGGCTTTCAAGAAGAGTTTGACGGAGCCCAGGATTACGACTTTATTTTCCGGTGTACAGAGAAGGCCAGGAAGATATACCACGTGCCGAAGGCGCTGTATCACTGGCGCTGCCATCAGAATTCCACCTCCAGCAATCCGGAGAGCAAGCTTTACGCCTTTGAGGCGGGGGCGCGGGCCATTCAGGCTCATTATGAGCGTATGGGAATCCGGGCGCTGTCCGTGGAAAAGGGCGTGGATTACGGAATTTACCATACGAAATTCGAGATAACCGGGAATCCTCTGGTATCAGTCATCATTCCCAATAAGGATCATGCCGCGGATCTGGATGTGTGCATGCGTTCCCTGATCGAGAAGGGAACCTATAAGAATCTGGAGTTTGTGATTGTGGAGAACAACAGCACGGAGCAGGCGACCTTTGATTATTACGAACGGATTCAGAAGGAATTTGATTTTGTGCATGTGGTTACATGGGAGCGGGAATTTAATTACTCCGCAATCAATAATTTTGGAGTGACAGCAGCTTCAGGAGAGTACCTCCTGTTCCTGAACAACGATACGGAGCTGATCAATCCCGAAAGTATCGAGGAGATGCTGGGATTCTGCCAGAGGGACGATGTGGGGATTGCGGGAGCCAGACTTCTCTATTCGGACGATACTATCCAGCATGCGGGAGTGGTCGTGGGATTCGGCGGCATTGCCGGTCATACCTTCATCGGCCTTCACCGGGCGGAGAGCAGTTATTTCAACCGGGCCATGTGTGCTCAGGATTACAGTGCGGTGACCGCGGCCTGTATGATGAGCAAAAAATCGCTGTTTGAAACGGTCGGCGGCTTCTCGGAGGAACTGGCCGTCGCGTTCAATGATATCGATTACTGCATGAAGATCCGGTCTTTGGGGAAGCTTGTGGTATACGCGCCATATGCGCTTTTCTATCACTATGAGTCCAAATCCCGGGGGCTCGAGGACACGCCTGAGAAGGTGGAGCGGTTTAACCGGGAGATTAAGATGTTTGCGGACAAGTGGCCGGATATCTTAAAGAATGGCGATCCGTATTACAATCCCAACTTAACGCTTCGCAAATCCAACTTCGCTTTACGCGACCTGCGCAGGGAGAAAATCGGGGAGCCTTATCGGCTGGAGGTATGAGATGTCAAGGAAAGTAACAGTCGTTATTCCAAACTATAACGGGCTGAAGTTTATGGAACCGTGTTTTGCGGCTCTTGCGGCTCAGAGTGAGAAGAACTTTGATGTTCTGGTGGTGGACAACGGATCTTCGGATGGAAGCGTGGAGTGGCTGAAGGAGCATGAAATTCCTTCTGTGTTCCTGCCTGATAATATCGGGTTTCCGGGCGCGGTTAATATTGGCATCAAAAAAGCGCAGACGCCCTATGTAATCCTTTTAAATAACGATACGGAACCGAAGCCGGATTACATCCGGGAAATGATCCGGATGATAGAGCGTTCCCCGAAGATATTTTCAGTGAGCAGCCGGATTCTCCAGCTGTATCACAAGGAACTGATGGACGACGCGGGAGATATGTACAGCCTGCCCGGCTGGGCATTCCAGAGAGGCGTCGGACAGCCGGTTACCGGATATAAACGCCCGTGCCGTGTGTTTGCGGCCTGTGCGGCAGCGGCGATCTACCGGAGGGAGGTCTTCGAGGAGATTGGATACTTCGACGAATCTCATTTTGCCTATTTAGAGGATGTGGATGTCGGCTACCGGGCCAGGATATACGGATATGACAACGTATACTGCCCGGCTGCAGAGGTTTACCATGTGGGAAGCGGAACCAGCGGTTCCAAATACAATTCCTTCAAGGTAAAACTGGCGGCAAGAAACAATATTTATTTGAATTATAAGAACATGCCGCTTCTTCAGCTGCTGTTTAATCTGCCGTTTCTCCTGGCCGGGACCGGAATTAAATACCTGTTTTTCAAAAAAATGGGCTATGGCGCCGACTACGCGGAAGGCTTTTGTGAGGGAATAAAAACCCTTGGTACATGTAAAAAAGTGGCGTTCCGGACAGAACATATCGGGAATTATCTGCAGATTGAATGGGAACTTTTTACCGGCACACTTCTCTATGTATGGGAATTTCTCAAGAGAAGATTAAAAAAACTTACGGCGATTTAAGAATTATTTAATGGCATCATGGTACATTATCATGTATAATATACGAGAAATTATTGCGTATTATCATGGACAAGTCAGGTTTTCGTCGTATGACAGGAAGGTTTTGCTGCTATGATAAAGGACAATCAGAAAAAACTGAACGGGTTTCATGTCGTGCTGGATGGGCTGGTTATTATAGCCTCCTATGCTCTGGCATGGTTCATTCTGCTTATGGGGAACCGTTTATTCAGCCCTGAGAAGAAGCTGCTGGCACCGCAGTACTATTTTGCGGCGCTCATTATCATCGTGCCGGGATATCTGCTGCTTTACGGCATATTCCATCTCTATGCTCCGAAGCGGGTGCAGCAGAGGCGATATGAGTTCGCTAATATCTGTAAGGCCAATCTGATCGGGTTTCTGCTTGTTACCATGGTCTTGTTTCTTCTTAACAAGAATCCGTACTTTTGGAACTTTTCGAAGAGAATGGTATTTTATTTCTTCGCGATTAATATTATACTGGAAACGCTGGAGCGGAATCTGATCCGTTACGCTCTTCATTCTATGCGCTCCAAGGGGTATAATCAGAAGCATATTCTGCTCATTGGTTACAGCCGCGCCGCGGAAGGGTTTATCGACCGGGTGCAGCAGAACCTGGAGTGGGGCTATCAGGTCAAGGGGATTCTCGATGACCATAAGGAATGGGGAACCGAGTATAAGTCGATCCATGTGATCGGCAAAGTGAGCGATTTAGATGAGATTCTGGCGCTCAACTCTCTCGACGAGATCGCCATCACGCTGAGCATAGACGAATATGCAAATCTGGAAAAAATCGTGGCTTCCTGTGAAAAATCAGGCGTCCATACCAAATTTATTCCCGATTATAATAATATCATACCGACCCGTCCCTATACCGAGGACTTACAGGGGCTGCCGGTTATCAATATCAGACACGTACCGCTGACCGATCCGGTCAATGCGATTATGAAGCGGATTGTTGATATCTTCGGAGCCATTGCTGCGATTGTGCTGTTTTCGCCGGTTATGCTGGTGACCGCTGCGCTCATTAAGCTGACATCTCCGGGGCCTCTGATCTACAGCCAGGAACGGGTGGGACTTCATAACAGACCTTTTAAGATGTACAAGTTCCGGTCCATGGTGGTCCAGGCGCCTTCTGAGGAGAAGAGCAGATGGACGACGCCCCACGATTCGCGTGTGACACCGATCGGACGGTTTATCAGGAAGACAAGTATTGACGAGATGCCTCAGTTTTTCAACGTTTTGATGGGGGATATGAGCCTGGTGGGACCGAGACCTGAGCGTCCGCTGTTTGTAGAGAAGTTTAAAGAGGAGATACCGCGCTATATGATCAAGCATCAGGTCCGTCCGGGAATTACCGGCTGGGCCCAGGTCAACGGCTACCGTGGAGACACCTCTATCACGAAACGAATCGAGCATGATTTATATTACATCGAGAACTGGACCCTGGGATTTGATTTCAAGATTTTGTTTTTGACTGTGTTCAAAGGGTTTATCAATAAAAATGCGTACTGATGAAAGTCCGGTACAGCAGGCACCAGAGGATGAGGTTATATACATGAACAAGGAATATGATGACGACTTAGGTCCCGCAGATTACAGTGATGCGGGCGGTGACACATACGGAAGACAGCAGGCAGGCAGACCCGTGAGCCGCCCGGCGGAAGGTACGCAGGGGCAGGGCCGGTCTTCTGCTGATACGGGAAGAACTCCGGGAAACGGCGCTCCCCGGGGCGGGAATGCCAGAGTGCCGGGGAACGGCAGAGCCCAGGACGGAAACGCCAGACCTACTGGAAGTAACGGCGCCCAGGGCGGTGCAGGCAGAACAGCCGGGAACGGTGGGGCGCAGAACGGAAGCGCCAGACCAGCCGGGAACAGCGGTGCACAGAGTGGAAATGCGAGCCCCGCCGGAAACAGCGGAATGCAGGGCGCAAGCAAGAGACCAGCCGGAAACGGCGGCTCCCAGGGCGGCAGTGCCAGACCATCGGGGAGCGGCAATCCCCAGGGCGGCGGTGCCAGACCATCGGGGAGCGGCAATCCCCAGGGCGGAAGTGTCAGACCATCGGGGAACGGCGGCCCCCAGGGCGGTAACGCCAGACAGGCAGGCGGCGGTCCGCAGAATAGAAATGCCAGAGTACCCGGAAGCGGTGCACCGCAGGGCAGTTCAGCAAATGGATCAAGGGTAAGCGGCAGCGGGCAGCCTCAGGGCGGTGCCAGACCAGCCGGCGCCCCCGGAAATGGCAGCGGCAGGGCACGGATGGAAGGCGCGAGACCGGATGGAGGGAACGCCTCCGGAGCATCGAGAATGGCCGGAAGACCAGCCGGGAGTGGGCAGTCTCAGGGAAATGACAACAGAAGGCGGATGTCGGGAACCTCCGGTTATGAGCCGAGATATCAGTCGCTTCAGGGGACCCAGACCGGAGACGGCGGAATGGGTGGAAGAAGGCCTCAGGACTCTGCCAGCAGAACGGCTGCAAGCCGGTCGGCGGCGCAGGCTGCAAAGAAGAAAAAAATCAGACGAATCATTGTTATGGCAGTTGCTGAGGTTCTGACGCTGATTTGTATTGGTTTTTACGGTTATGCTCTGCGGTTAAACAGCGGACTGAAGCATTCGAACGATTACGATCCGGATAAAGTACTGAATTCAGAATTGCCTGTGGAGAAGACGGAGCATATGAAGGGATACTGGACGATCGCCGTGTTTGGTGTGGACAGCCGGGACGGTAACGTACATAAAGGTACGAATACAGACGTAATCATGCTTTGCAATATCAACCGCGATACAGGGGAGATTAAGCTGGTATCCGTGTTCCGCGATACGTATATGAATACGAATGATAACGGCACTTACAATAAAATCAACTCTGCGTATGCAAACGGTGGTGCCGTACAGGCGCTGTCTGCGCTGAACAGGAATCTGGACTTAAATGTGAAGGATTATGTGACATTTAACTGGAAGGCGGTAGCGGATGGGATCAACATGCTGGGCGGCATCGAGGATGTCGAGATCAGCAAGCCGGAATTCCGTTATATCAATTCCTTTATAACAGAAACAGTACAGAAGACAGGAGTTCCGTCGACACAGCTTAAGTCGGCTGGTGTTCAGCATCTGGATGGTGTCCAGGCGGTTGCTTACGGCCGTCTTCGTCTGATGGATACCGATTATGCTAGAACAGAGAGACAGCGTCTGATTATTCAAAAGGCGTTTGAAAAGGCGAAAAAGGCGGATCTGGGTCTGTTAAATCGGATTCTTCTGATGGAAGTAGAGCAGATTGAAACATCGCTGTCATTCAGTGATTTTACCAGTCTGATTCTGGATATTGGCAAATACCACATCGGTGAGACGGGAGGCTTCCCATTTGCCCGTGATGCCATGATTATGGGGAAGAAGGGAGACTGCGTGATTCCCCAGACTCTGGAATCAAATGTGGCAGAGCTTCATAAATTCCTGTATAATGAGGAGGGCTATCAGCCAACTGATCTGGTAAAGAAGATCAGTGCGAAGATCTCTGCGGATTCCGGTATGTACAAGCAGGGAGTCAGTGTCGATCACGTTCCGACCAATGAGGGATATGTACCGAAGGAGACGAAGGAGACAGAGAAAGCTACGAAGGAATCCGATGAGACTGATGAGCGTGAGTCTTCATCCGAGGGCATGTCGATTGAGGAGACGGATGAGAACGGAAATCCCGTAAAGCCGACGAAGCCGGGAGAAACCACGGCAGCGGAGGGGACGAGACCGACGAAGCCGGGAGAGACGACGGCGGCAGAGGGGACGAAGCCGACGAAACCGGGAGAGACCACGGCAGCAGAGGGGACCAAGCCGGGAGAGACGGCGGCAACAGACGGTACAAAGCCTTCCAATCCGGTAAGGCCTGGAGAGACAACCGAAGCTGTCCGGCCTTCTTCACCGGGAGACGGAGTGACGGAATCTCCGGATTCCAGCACGGGACCCGGGGTAAAGCCGACAACGGCACCTCATGAATCCACCAGTGCACCAGAGACGACATCACCGGGACCGGGCGGTTCGCCGGGGCCGGGAGGCGGAGGGACTGTTCAGCCAGGCGGCTCTGAGTCCGGTGAGGTAATTACGGTACCACCGCCCAATGCGGCATAAACGATAGGACAGACAATCAAAAAGACATCTTTCAGGACTGGAAAAGCCCGGAAGATGTCTTTTTTGCGGTTTTCACATATTCAATATAATTTTATCACAAAATAGTCACATTTCATTGATAAACTTCAGATATCAAAAGAAAACAAAGGAAACAGGAAAGGGGATAGTTTTTATGTATAATGAAAATGAAAACAATGATCTGGGCCGCATGACTCCTGAAGAACATAAAGAAGAACCTGTAACAACAAACTTTACAATGAGGGATCCGGATCCGGAGGAAACAAAGCATGAAAGCGGCTATGAGAAAAAGGACTCTCAGCCGGAATACACAAGACAGGAAGACCGTTCCGCATATGGACAGCAGATGTATCAGGAAAATCAAAACCAGGGAATGAACCAGAGTCAGGGAATGAACCAGGGGCAGAGCATGAATCAGGGTATGAATTCCAATCAGACTCAGAACCAGCAGCCTTACAGAACTGCACAGCCGATGGGACAGAACCAGTACCAGGGCGGTCAGAACGTTTATCAGGGCAGTCAGAACGGCCAGAGCCAGAATGCATACCGTTCCGCCTATGGTTATCAGCAGGGGTCACCCAATCAGCAGCCCTATGGAGGACAGCAGGGAATTCCGCATTACCAGGAACACCAGTATCAGAGAATGGCACAGGGATCTGTTCCGGAAGGACCAAAGCCGCCGAAGAAGAAATCAGGCTTTGCTAAGAGAGCGGCAGCGGTTGTGGGAGCGGCACTGGTGTTTGGTGTGGTAGCCGGAAGCACCATGGTTGGAATTAACTGGGCAGCAGGCAGCTACAACCAGAAAAATCAGGTGGAAATCAGCCAGGCGGAGACGCTTCCGTCATCAGATGGGTCAGCAGCTGCATCGTCGAACAGTACGACAGGGCAGGTCACTGGAACCTCTGCGAACATGGACGTATCTGCGATTGTAGATAAGGCAATGCCGTCGGTAGTTGCCATTACGAGTAAAGTAATCTACGAGAGCCAGACATTTTTCGGCCCGATGCAGAGAGAGGGCGTGGGCAGCGGCTCCGGAATTATTGTAGGAAAGAATGACGATGAACTCCTGATCGTTACCAATAATCACGTGGTACAGGGCGCGGAGGAATTGAAGGTTACCTTCATTGACCAGACTGCTGTAGATGCCGCCATCAAGGGAACAGACGCGGACAGCGACTTAGCTGTAATCGCAGTGGCGCTTAAGGATATTCCGTCTGATACACTGAGCCAAATCGCGATTGCCAGCCTTGGCAATTCCGATACCATCAAGGTAGGGCAGGGCGTCGTAGCGATCGGTAATGCACTTGGTTACGGCCAGTCCGTAACGGTCGGATATATCAGCGCACTTGACCGTACTGTACAGACAGAAGACGGTGTGAGCAGAGATCTTCTTCAGACAGATGCAGCCATTAACCCCGGCAACAGCGGCGGCGCACTCCTGAATATGCAGGGTGAGGTCATTGGCATCAACTCTGCCAAATACTCGTCAACGGAAGTAGAAGGCATGGGATATGCGATTCCGATCTCCAAGGCTCAGAACATCATCGACACTCTGATGACGAGAAAGACCAGGACTCAGGTGGCGGATACCGAGCAGGGCTATCTGGGAATCCAGTGCAAGAATATTGACGCGGCGACCAGCCAGCAGCTTGGCATGCCGCAGGGTGTCTTTATCTATAAGATCGTGGAAGGCGGCGCAGCATCCAAGTCAGACCTCCGCGAGAAGGACATTATAACCAAATTTGACGGTCAGAGTATCAAGACATACGATGACTTAACCAACATGCTGAAGTATTATGAGGGCGGAACAACCGTCACCGTTACCGTGCAGTCTCTGGAAAATGGGCAGTATGTGGAGAGAAACGTAGATATCACACTGGATAAGAAGCCGGCAGAGAATTCCGTAAACTGATAAGGAAGAAATGACCGATTCAAAAACAGTGACAGCGCGCAGGCGCGCGGAGAAGGCAGATGTGTCTTCTTCGCGCGCTTTTTCTTTTCTCAGCTGTCCGAGCTGCCGCCGGCAGTGCTGTCGCGTTGCAGGCGGGAAAAAGACCGGAACCATGAAGTTGTTAAAAAAGTCTAAAATGCGGCGGCGCTCTTGTAGGATGAAAGCAAATGATTTATAATAAACAGGTGCGCCGGCAGTGTGAAGTCCGGCGGACGGCCCGGTGTAATGCGGGCCGAACAGCGTTCATGTAATGGAAACAGATTAATTTCTGCGGTCGGTGGAAATGCAGGCCTGCAGAGCAGATGATCGATTACATATAAAAGGAGAAACTATTTTGGAAGATAAAGAATATCTGGAAGAGGCGAAGGAAAGAAAAGAAGAAGACAGGGCTGTGTCGGAGGAGGCAGAGAAGAAGCCGGCAAAGGACGATGATGAGTATGAAAAAATCTGCTACGTCTGCCGCAGGCCGGAGAGCAAGACCGGTCCCATGGTCACCATGGGCGGGATGAATCTCTGCCATGACTGTATGCAGAAGGCATTTGATTCAGTGACACAGGGCGGTTTTGATCTGTCGAAGATTCAGAACATGCCTTATATGAACTTAAATCTAAGTGATTTCAGCAATCTGAATCAGCAGAATGTGGAGATACCAAAGAAGCAGAAGATCAAGAAGAGAACTGCTGAGACGAAGAAGCCGGAATTCGATTTAAAGGATATACCGGCGCCTCACATTATCAAACAGAGGCTGGATGAGTATGTGATCGGACAGGAGCAGGCAAAAAAGGTGATCTCCGTTGCAGTTTACAACCATTATAAGCGGGTTTTTCTGGTGGATTCTGATAAGAAAGAGGAGGAAAACGTACAGATTGAGAAATCCAATATCCTGATGATCGGGCCTACGGGAAGCGGAAAGACGTATCTTGTAAAGACTCTGGCGAAGCTGCTGGATGTGCCGCTGGCGATTGCGGATGCCACCTCTCTTACGGAGGCCGGATACATCGGCGATGATATTGAGAGCGTCGTATCCAAGCTTCTGGCGGCTGCCGACAACGATGTGGACCGGGCGCAGCGCGGCATCATTTTCATCGATGAGATCGATAAGATTGCAAAGAAGAAAAATACCAACAGCCGCGATGTCAGCGGGGAATCGGTTCAGCAGGAGCTGTTAAAGCTTCTCGAGGGCAGTAATGTGGAGGTGCCGGTCGGCTCCAATCAGAAGAATGCCCTGACCCCCATGACTACAGTCAGTACGGATAATATTTTATTTATCTGCGGAGGCGCATTTCCGGATCTGGAAGATATTATTAAGGAACGCTTAACGAATAAGTCTTCCATCGGATTTGCGGCGGAGCTTAAGGATAAGTACGATAAGGATCCTGACATTTTAGGCCGTGTGACCAATGAGGATTTAAGAAAGTTCGGTATGATTCCCGAGTTTCTGGGACGTCTGCCGATTACGGTTACGCTGCAGTCTCTGACCAAAGAGCTGCTGGTGAGGATTTTAAAGGAACCGAGAAATGCGATTTTGAAGCAGTATGAGAAGCTGTTGGAGCTTGATGAGGTAAAGCTTGTATTTGAGGACGACGCACTGGAATGGATTGCGGAGCAGGCGATGAAGAAAGAAACCGGAGCCAGGGCCCTTCGTTCCATTATTGAGGATTTCATGCTGGATATTATGTATGAAATTCCAAAGGACCCTGAGATCGGTTCCGTCGTCATAACGAGAGCGTATCTCGATAAAAACGGAGGTCCTCTCATTCAGATGAGAGGCTATCACTGAGTTACTCCCTGATACGTAAAAACGTCTGATAGAGATCCAGCGTACCGTATCCCCACTCGCGGTTGGGATAGGTATAGGCTGGATTTCTGTTTGCCCCCCGGATTAAGTATGCGCGTACGCTGGCGTCGCTCATGGCGGTATTATTGCCGCGGACAATGCCCCAGGTGAAAAGGTCGGCTACCGCACCGGCCACATGGGCCGCTGCCACAGAGGAACCGGTCCGCCGCGTCATGGGGAAGGTCTCTCCGGCTCCGCCCGGAGACAATCCGGGACCGTATACATTGACCCCGGGGGCTGCCAGGTCAGGCTTGATTAAACCGCCCCGGGTGTAGCCCCTGCTGGAGTGGATATAGATACTGTTATTGATGTGGTTATAGGTGCTGACCGTTATGGGGACTGCCGCATTGGCAGGCTCCGTGATGGTGGTGTTCGGATCGGAACGCAAAAAAAAGGTATCTTCACTGATGAAGCCCTCCACAGGGAGCCACATGTGAAAGATTCCGGTGATGAACAGGGAGTTGTAGACACGGATGTGCCAGATTCCGGCGGTGGGCGCTTCAAAGCGCATCAGGACGAACTGGCTTCCGGAACCAATCTCCGTGGTCCGGTAATTGACGGTAATGACTGTTTGTTCCAGAGTAAAGGGAACGGTAATCTCTGCTCCGAGACCGATAGGAAGCCTTGGAATCACCTCTCCTGTCGGGGAGACGAAGCCCACGGTATAGAGCTCTGGCTCCGTGGCCCACAGCTCGATGAAGAAGCCCCGTTCCCCGTTTGCCACCCGTATTTCTACATCATCGTATTCCTGGTCGTTTAACAGCCGTCCCATGTAATGGTGGCGGAGCCCGGCTTCATTGCCGGCCGGAAGGACTGCAGATACGCCTACAAAGCGGACCAGGTTGTTTAAAACCAGTCCAAGAGGAGAGGTGCCGTCATGACTTCCGTAATTTGTGCCAAGACCGATGTAGATGACAAGAGGAAGGTTCTGCCGGAGCGCTAACAGCTTTAAATATTTTATTCCCATCATGATATCATTTTCCTGATAGGCGATGGCATTTTCAGGGATTAAGTAGAAGTCCCGGAGATACTGCTTCGCCGGTTTCAGCTTGACGACTCCGATGGAACAGTTAGGAGCGGCGCCTGTAAAATCTTCATTCGGTGTCGCGCCTCCGGCCGCAATACCCGCCATAAAGGTGCCGTGCCCGGAGGTGTCCATGGAGGGCACCACGGAGAGCGGATCGGAAGAACGAAGCGCTTCATCGATCTGGGGCTTAAGAAATTCCTGTCCATAGGAGAAGCTCATGGCAGGCGTGGAGGCCGGTATCCCGAAGGAAGCATCCATGGTTCCTGTCGGCTCGGGCAGGGTCTGGTCCCAGATACCTGCAATCCTGGAACTGCCGTCCGGAAGGCGGAACAATGGGTTGCGGTAGTCGATTCCCGTGTCTATGAATCCAATCATGGTGCCTTCTCCCCGCAAATTGAGGGAGGGCTGCTGAGCGGTCTGGATGATTCCGGAGGATTCCATGCTGGTGGTATCGAGCAGGGTATAGAGCGTGGGAATGGCAAAATACGTATATGTTTTTGTGGTAATAGGGAGAAGCGGCTCCAGCTGACTGTAAACGACGGCAAACTCCTGGTCCACATAATCGATGCAGCCCGCCTTCTGCTGCAGCAGGATATCTTCCGGGGAACTGTTGTTGTGGCGGATGATAAAGTCGGCGTACTCTTCCGAGGCGGGATTAAAATCACAGACTGGCATGAAAAAACTCCCACATTCTTTTTAGTAATGTATGCAGCTTTCAGGGCGGGAATTACTGGACTATGGATAAAAAACATAGTAAAATGGAGATAATAAAGACGGAAGGAGTGTGCGTCATGGTATTTATCGGTATCATCGTGCTGCTGGCGGCAGTGGATCTCTGTATAAAAAAGGCGATTGAAGAGCAGGAGGAATCCTCATTTCCCAAAGAACTGAACGGAACGGGAGGCAGGATCGTACTGCATAAGAACCACAATCCCGGATTTTCCTTTGGCTTTCTAAAAGAGAAGCCGGAATACGTGAAGATGGTTCCCCTGGCGGTGGCTTCGTTCATTGGTGGCGGACTCGTGTGGATGCTGCCTAAGAAGGGGAATATCGCTGATAAGCTTGCCTTATCGGTGACTCTCGGCGGAGCTGTCAGCAATTTATATGACCGTCTCGTGAGAGACTATGTGGTGGATTATTTCAGCATTCAGTTCGGCAGATTAAAACGGGTTGTATTTAATCTGGGGGATATGTTTATTTTCTTCGGAGCCGGAATGATGCTGGTTCTGGAACTGATCAGAGCCTGGAAAGAACGCTGAATTACTGCGTGAATTGAGGGATAAAGCGGCCGCCTTATTGACACGGCCGCTTTTCTATTGTAGAATCAATAGCAAAATATGAAAAATAGGAGTTGATTTTTTTGGATTCAAGTGACTATATACAGTTGCTTATTTTGATTCTATTGATTGGATTGTCTGCATTTTTCTCTTCCGCGGAGACTGCACTTACCACGGTGAATAAGATTCGGATCAGAAACCTGGCGGAGGCGGGCGACAAGAGCGCCGTTACGCTGACGAAGGTTCTCGAGGACCAGGGTAAGATGCTGAGCGCGATTCTTGTGGGAAACAACGTAGTGAACTTAACGGCTTCCTCCATGTCCACCACACTGGCCATGAATATCTGGAGCAATAAGGCGGTTGGCGTTGCTACCGGCGTTCTGACGCTGGTAATTCTGGTATTCGGTGAGATTTCCCCGAAGACGATTTCTACCCTGTATTCTGAGAAAATTTCATTAAAATATGCAAAATTCATCTGCCTGTTCATGACGGTCATGACACCGGTGATTTATGCGGTCAATGTGCTGTCCTCCGGTTTTCTGCGCCTTGTCCACGTGGATCCCAACCGGAAGCAGGAGGCTATCACCGAGGATGAGCTGCGCACCATCGTGGAGGTAAGCCACGAAGAGGGCGTAATCGAATCGGAAGAGAAGAAGATTATTAATAATGTATTCGATTTCGGTGATTCTGTGGCAAAGGATATTATGGTTCCTAGAATCGACATGGCGATGGTTGAGGTAGACGCTACCTACGATGAGCTGATCGATATCTTCCGCGAGGAAAAATATACCCGTATGCCCGTATACGAAGAGACGACGGACAACGTAATCGGTATCATTAACATGAAGGATGTCCTCCTCATCGACCGGAATGAAGAGTTTCATATCCGTGATCTGCTCCGTGAGCCGCTCTATACATATGAGTATAAGAACACGGCGGAGCTGATGGTGGAGATGCGTCAGACCAGCAATAACATGATTATTGTGCTGGATGAGTACGGGGCTACGGCCGGAATGATTACTCTGGAGGACTTACTGGAGGAGATTGTCGGCGAGATTCGGGATGAGTATGATGAGGATGAGGAACAGGAGCTGGTTAAAGTTGGCCCCGGTGAATATGTGGTGGAAGGTTCCATGAAGCTGGATGATTTGAACGATCAGCTGGAACTGGAACTGGAATCAGAGGATTACGATTCGATTGGCGGCCTGATTATCGGACAGCTGGACCGCCTTCCGGAAGAAGGCGAGAGCGTCGTCTGTGACGGAATCCGCCTGGTAGTGGACAGGCTGGATAAGAACCGGATCGACCGGGTGCACATGTATCTTCCAAATGAACAGAACGTTGACGCGTAAGGAGGCGGCAGTATGAAGGTGATTTATCATATCGATGAAACGGACCGGTGGCCACTGGTTCTTGGGAATGTGAAGAATATGAACGCTTATTATAAAGAGGCGAAGGAGAACTGCATGATCGAAGTGCTGGCGAATTCGGCAGCGGTGGAGGGATATGCGTTATCATCACCGGAACATGAAACAGCGATGAAAACCCTGTCCGAAGAAGGGATAAGATTCGCCGCCTGCGGGAATGCCCTGAAGGGAACCGGCTTGACGAAGGCCGATATCTTTGACTTCGTAACAGTGGTTCCGGCCGGGGTGGTGGAACTGGCGGAGCGGCAGGCGGAAGGCTATGCCTATATAAGACCGTAATAATGTGCAAATGATAAGGAAAATGCCGGAAACACCGGCCTGTGGATCAGAAGTAAGCTCCACAGAGCCGGTGTCTCCGGCACTTGTTTTTATATCATAAGTTGGTGCAGCTTGCCTTCAGGCGACCCGCCGCAGGCGGAGAATCAGCTGATCATTCCGCCGATGGTGCCGCTGGCGGCACAGATAGCCATGGTTGTAAGAATCTGGTTCATCGTTCCGTTCAGCCCTTTGTTCAGCAAAAAGGAGACCGCCAGAAGCACCAGGAAATAGACGAGTCCCAGGGTCAGTCCCCAGAAAAAACGCCGCTGTCTGATGCTTTTTCCCATGATGAGTCCGCCGATCAGACACGTGATGATGTAGACCGCGTTGACTCCGATGCGGATCTGTCCCTCTTTTAACCGGAATTTATAGAGGGCAAAGGCCAGAACAACC
>OGZI01002286.1_pt1 | contig 16073 bp, 18 predicted proteins | sample 1576711 | NCBI WGS metagenome assembly OGZI01 (sample SAMEA3541482, study PRJEB24748) | human gut metagenome | biome: human gut; feature: human-associated habitat; material: faeces | place: China | collected 2012
AACCACCGGCAGAATCCCCTTCGACTAGATAAAGCTCATTTTTCTTAGCATTTTTAGACTGAGCTGGCGTTAATTTCCCTGACAAGAGCCCCTTGTCTTTTTTATTTTTCTTACCATTTCGACTCGCATCACGCGCTTTTCTAGCAGCTTCACGGGCGTCACGGGCCTTGATAGCCTTACGCACCAAGTTAGAAGCTAAGTCCCCATTTTCCATAAGGAAGTAAGTCAGATGCTCTGAAACAATACTATCAACAATAGGACGAGCTAAAGGAGATCCAAGTTTGTCCTTGGTTTGTCCTTCAAACTGAAGGTGTTCTTCAGGAACCAAAAGCGAGATAACTGCTGATAAACCTTCACGGTAATCTGACCCTTCAAGGTTCTTATCTTTTTCTTTGAGAAGCCCTGTCTTACGTGCATAATCATTAAGAGCCTTGGTAATGGCAGACTTAAATCCTGTTTCGTGAGTTCCTCCGTCCTTAGTACGGACATTATTGACAAAGGAAAGGATATTGTCAGAGTAACCGTCATTATACTGAAGGGCTAATTCCAAGTGAAATTCTTGTTGATCTCCATCAATATAGATGACTGGTGTCAACGTTTCCTTGTCCTCATTCAAATATGACACAAAGTCTTGAACTCCATTTTCATAGTGGAATTCTTCACGAACTTCTTCTTCGCCACGCAAGTCTGTCAATGTCATAGTGACATTCTTAAGAAGGAAGGCTGATTCTTTGAGACGCTCTGAGATGGTGTTAAATTTAAAGTCAGTTGTTGAAAAGATGCTCGCATCAGGCATAAAGGTAACTTTTGTACCTGTCTTAGACTTAGGCGCTTTACCAATCTTTTCAAGCCCTGTTACAGGGTGACCACCATTTTCAAAACGTTGGCGATAAACACTACCGTCACGGGTAATTTCTACCTCAAGCCAACTAGACAGCGCATTAACAACTGAGGAACCCACACCGTGAAGACCTCCAGAAGTCTTATAACCACCCTGTCCAAATTTACCACCAGCGTGGAGAACAGTGAAAATAACTTCAACTGTTGGTTTACCCATGGCATGCATACCTGTCGGCATCCCACGTCCAGAGTCAGAAACAGAAACGGAACCATCCTTATTTAGGGTAACAGCGATAACATCACCAAAACCAGAAAGAGCTTCATCGACCGCATTGTCGACAATCTCCCAAACGAGGTGGTGAAGTCCTGTTCCATCTGTTGAGCCAATGTACATTCCAGGGCGCTTGCGAACCGCATCCAACCCTTCTAGTACCTGAATGGCATCATCATTATAATTATTTACATTAATTTCTTTTTTAGCCAAGAGTGACCTCCAAAATTTTCATCCTTATTATTTTATAAGTTTTCAGAAGAATTTGCAAAAGAAATCAAGAAAGTTCAAAAGATATCTTAAGGCTGACTGACTTTGTCAATTACTAGGCTGTATGCTATAATTATCTCATGAAAATCTTATTGTTAATCCTAATCGCCTACTTGCTAGGTTCCATTCAGACCGGCCTCTGGATTGGGAAACTATTCTTCCACACCAATCTTCGTGAGCATGGCTCTGGAAATACTGGAACAACCAATACCTTTCGTGTTCTAGGTAAGACTGCTGGTACCATCACCTTCTTGGTGGATATGTTCAAGGGTACCTTGGCTGTTCTTCTTCCTATCTGGCTTGGTGTTACAGAGGTTTCACCTTTAGTTATTGGTTTCTTTGCCATTATCGGACATGTTTTTCCAATCTTTGCTGGATTTAAAGGTGGGAAGGCCGTTGCGACAAGTGCTGGGGTGCTTCTTGGTTTTGCCCCACTCTACTGTGTCTTCTTACTCTTGGTCTTTGCCCTAACACTCTATCTAACCAGCATGATTTCATTTTCAAGTGTCACTGCTGCAGTTGTTGGACTGATTACCTTGGCTGTGTTTCCAGCCATCCACTTCTTGCTAGATGGCTATGACCTTATTTTCACTGGGGTTCTTACCATCATGGCTTTGATTATTATCTTCCGCCACACTGAAAATATGGGGCGAATTTGCAGGCATCAAGAAAACTTGGTACCTTTTGGACTTAATTTAACCAAACAAAATCCAAAGAAATAATCCAGATCTATCAACCACTAGTAAAAAGCTAGTGGTTTTCTTGTCCTCCTAATCAAACAATGCTTCCTAAGACAAAGAATAAAGATCCGAAGTCTACACCTCGGATCTTTTTTAGGCTTAAGCTTTAAAGCTGACACCATTTTCTTTCAATTTTTTAACTGTCGCAGGTCCGACACCCTTGAGGGCAAGAACTTCTTCTTCAGTCACAGTAGCAAAAGCCTCTGCTGAAGTCAAACCTTCATTGTAAAGAGTCTCTACAAGGTTTGAACGAAGGCCTTCAACTTCTGGAAGTTCTGCAAAGGCTTCAAGACTAAGGTCTTTGGCTGCTACTTCTTCCTTAGCAACTGTCTTAGTTTCAGCAACAGGTTGTGGTGCTACTGGTGGCACTGGTGGAACAGGCGCAACTGGTGGGACAGGGGCTTTAACATTATTGAAAAGTCCTTGTTTTTTCAAACGGTGTTTAAAAGCTTTCTTTTTATTTTTTACTTTAGCCATGTTTAGTATTCTCCTATTTTAATCGGCGACACCTTTCCATAAAGTGCTGTCGCTATTTTCTTTTTCATCCTCTATTAATAGTGACGTTCCCCGAACAAGCCATCCGGCATATCATGGAAACCTTTGCCAGCACGATAGTTGGCAAACTTGCCAATTAGGAAATTGTAAGCATCCAATTTGGCTTCATAACGGTAACTTGCATCACGTGCACGCTCATCGCCATCTTCTTCCCAGATTTTCTTGCTAGCGGCCAAGGCCGTTTCGTTTACTTTAACTTGGGTAACAACCCAGGCTTCGAAGTCTTTTAGAAATTCTTGTTCGTAGGTCATATTTTCCTCTTCATTTTAAAAACCAGCTTAACGCTGGCTTCATTTTCTACTAATAGTGTGTAGAGCTCATAGCCTTACAGTCTCCTATTATAACAAATAATTAGAAATTTGACTAGGTTCTAAACTCTGCATATAAGGCTTTAATATCATTTGGACGTGTGCGACAGCAACCACCTAAAATCTTCACCCCAAACTGAGCATGCCAATCCTTGCTGTGTTCAACTAAGGTCAGAGCATCCTTGTCCTTAGGTTTCCAAGTCTGCGTGCTACCATCATAAACCTCACCTGAGTTAGGGTAAGTAATGAGCGCTTTTCCAGCATTTTTAAGAATAGTAAGAGCCTGATTATACAGCAGAGGCGAACTACAGTTGATTCCTAGAGCCGAAATTTGGTCTGACTGGGAAACAAGCTGGCCAATCTCATCTAAAGAAGTACCATCACTGATAGTGCCTGGTTCTTGGACTGTAAAACTGATATAAGCTTCTGCTTCTGAAAATTCTTCAGCCAGAAGTTCAATCAAAGCTTGTGCTTCCAGATAATTAGGAATGGTTTCCAAAGCCAATAAATCGACACCATGATCTAGGAGAATTTGAATTCGAGGACGATGAAACTCCTTGAGAGCCTCTATGGTAATCTGACCATAATCACCAGTGTACTCAGAACCATTGGCCAAATAGGCTGCGTAAGGACCGACATCACCAGAGATCAATGGATAAGGACGATTAGCCTTCTCACTGTCATCCAAAGTTGCCCAGACCTTATCGCGTGCATTCTTTGCCAACTGAACTGTCGAAGCAATAATCTGCTCCGATTCTTCTTTAGTGAGTCCAGCATCTATCAAGCCTGGCAAGGTTGCCTGATAAGACGATGTGGTAATCAAGTCAGCTCCAGCGGCTACATAGGTTTCGTGGATTTTTTGAATAACTTCTGGCTTTTCAAGCAGGTACTTGGCTGACCAGAGTTTGCCAGAAATATCATAACCCAAGCTCTCCATCTCTGTTCCCAGAGCCCCATGAAGAATGAGGGGAGATTTATTCTCTAGATAGTCTTTAAATATTGCCATATAAGGGCCTCCTTACCATTTTTTAAAGCGAAGGTAGTGATAGAGGTAGCAGAAAATCATGAAAGGAATACCAAAGTAGAGTCCCGCACGCTGCGAACTATCCCAAGCAATCCCGAGAACAGAAATGGCCAAGAGAACGATTGTGATATAAGGTAGGATTGGATTAAAAGGCGTCTTGTAATCCAACTCATCATCAGAATGTTCTAAATTCCACTGTTTACGGAAGTTGATTTGTGCCATAGGAATAGAGAGCCAGACAACAACAACTGCAAATCCAGCAATCGATACCAAAGCTAGGTAAACTGTATCTGCTGCATAGATACTAGAAAAGAGCGATAAAACTGCTCCTGCCATAGAAATCAAAAGGGCTGTCATTGGAACACCATGCTTATTAATTTTCACTAGCTTTTTATTGAGCATTCCCTCATTGGCCAAAGACCACAGCATACGGCTTGACGCATAAAGTCCTGAATTTCCAGCAGAAAGGATAGCTGTCAAGATAACAAAGTTCATGATGTCCGCCGCAAATGGAATTCCCATCTTGTCAAAGACATCAACGAAAGGTGCTGAAGAAACTCCTGCTTCTTTCATTGGAAGTAGCGAAGCTAATACAACAATCGTCAGTACAAAGAAGATTACCAAACGACCAATCGTTGTTTTAATAGCTCGTGGAACTGCCTCTTTAGGGTTGTCCGTTTCACCAGCCGCTATACCGATTAACTCTGTTCCTGAAAAGGCATAGTTAACTGCCAACATGACTGACACAATGGCAAGTCCACCATTTGGAAAGAGACCGTTGGCCGTCAAGTGCTTGAACATAATAGCCTCACGGTGACCGTCAAAACTGACCAAACCAAACATAGCCTCCAGACCCAGGATGATAAAGACCAGGATAGCAATGACTTTTATTGACGAGAAGAAAGATTCTGCTTCCGCAAATGACCTCACACTTAGAGCATTAATCCCAAAAATCACCAGTGCAAAGAAGGCTGCGAACATCCAGGCTGGTACCGATGGAAACCAACGTTGCATCAGCATGGCTGCCCCCAGAAATTCTGTTCCCAAGGCAACCGTCCAACAAATCCAATAAAGCCAAGCTACCGTAAAGCCGGTTCCCGGACTGATAAATTTAGTAGCATAGGTGTGAAAGGACCCCGTTACTGGCATGGCAACTGCTAACTCACCCAATGAAAGCATGACCAAGTAAACAACGATAGCCCCCACAAGATAAGATAGTATCGCACCAAGAGGGCCTGCTTGTGCAATTGTATAGCCTGAACTCAAGAAAAGACCAGTACCAATGACACCACCCAGCGATAGCATAAAGAGGTGTCGAGAAGTCATCTTCCGTTGGAACTGACCCTCATTTTCATAATTATGGTTTTCCATAGTTTCCTCCAATATATGTGATAAAACAAGCTTAACACAATATTATCCCCTTGGATAATAAGTGGAAACTATCAAAGAGATAGTTAGAGACTATCACAAGAAAAAAACTCAGATTTCTCCGAGCTTTTCTTACAATTCTGCCAAAATAGTATCCCATGCTTCATCATAACCGTCACTTGTGACAGATGAAAAGATGATGAAATGGTCATTTTTATCAAAATTTAGTTTTTTCTTAATGATAGATTCGTGCTTGTTCCATTTTCCACGAGGAATCTTGTCAGCCTTAGTCGCCACAACGATCACTGGAATTTCATAATACTTAAGAAATTCATACATTTGAATATCGTCTTGAGTTGGTTCATGTCGGAGGTCAACCAAGCTAACAACCACACGAAGATTGTCTCGAGTCACGAGATACTCCTCAATCATTTTCCCCCATTTGGCACGTTCTTTTTTGGACACACGGGCATAACCGTAACCTGGCACATCCACAAAGCGTAGCTTGTCGTCAATATTGTAGAAATTGAGCAACTGGGTTTTCCTGGTTTCCCAGAAGTACGTGCGAGGTTTTTACGACCAAGAAGGGTATTGATAAAGCTTGATTTACCAACATTCGAGCGTCCTGCTAGGGCAACCTCAGGAAGGTCATCTTGGGGATAGTGACTCTTATTTGCTGCACTGAGCAAAATCTCAGCATTGTGCGTATTTAGGACTTGTTCTTCAGCCATAGGTCCTCCTTACGCTGTTTCCAAAACTGGAGCAGCTGTACCGTCAACGGCTTCTTTGGTAATACGAACCTTAGTCACATCTTCCTGGCTAGGAATTTCAAACATGACATCCATCATGACTTCTTCAATGATAGAGCGAAGCCCACGTGCACCAGTCTTACGTTTGATTGCCTTAGTTGCAATAGCTTCAAGAGCATCTTGGTCAAACTCAAGTTCAACTCCATCATAAGACAAGAGGGTTTGATACTGTTTAACCAAGGCATTTCTAGGCTCTGTCAAGATACGAACCAAGTCGTCCACCGTTAACTGTTCAAGGGCAGCAAGGACTGGCAAACGTCCGATAAACTCAGGGATAAGACCGAATTTTTGGATATCTTCAGCCACAATTTCTTGCATGTATGATGAGTCATCATCAATAGCCTTATTATTTTGACCAAAACCAATGATTTTCTCACCAAGACGTTGCTTAACGATATCTTCGATACCATCAAAAGCACCACCCACGATAAAGAGAATATTCTTCGTATCAATTTGAATCATCTCTTGGTTAGGGTGTTTACGGCCACCTTGAGGTGGAACGCTAGCTACTGTTCCTTCGATAATCTTCAAGAGGGCTTGTTGAACCCCTTCACCAGAAACGTCACGAGTGATTGATACGTTTTCACCTTTTTTAGCAATCTTATCAATCTCGTCGACATAGATGATCCCACGTTCCGCACGTTCAATATTGAAGTCTGCCGCTTGGATCAGTTTGAGGAGGATATTTTCCACGTCCTCACCCACATAACCAGCCTCTGTCAATGATGTCGCATCCGCAATCGCGAAAGGAACATTCAAGCTTCGAGCCAAGGTCTGAGCCAAGAAAGTCTTCCCTGAACCAGTTGGTCCAATCATGAGAATATTTGATTTTTGCAAATCCACATCATTGTCTTCACGACTTTCTGTGAAGTTGATACGTTTATAGTGGTTGTAAACAGCTACCGCCAAGGCACGTTTCGCACGGTCTTGTCCCACGACATAGTTGTTCAAAATATCCAAAAGTTCTTTTGGCTTTGGAGTTTCAGCCAAGTCAGCCAAAACTTCTTCTGCCATTTCCTCACGAATGATTTCTTGTGACAAGGCCACACATTCGTTACAGATAAAGACGCCATTCCCAGCGATAATTTTCTTTACTTCTTCTTGGTTTTTGCCACAAAATGAACAATAAACCATTTCTTCATTACGATTTCCAGCCATTTATTCCTCACTCTTTTCTAAAATAGGGTGCCATAGAAGGCGTGAATAGTATTGACAAGGTTGGTAAAAGCATTTAAAAAGAGAAAAACTGCTAACCCATAACGTTTCTTGCGAAAGGCAGGAATGGCAGAGAGTACACAAAGTACTCCCAATAATGCAGTAAATAACCCAAAAACACTACGTTGCATGAACCTAGTCTCCTTCTTTTTCATAGCGACTTATGCTAAAGTCGTAGGCATTTTTATCATCCTTGGCCACACGTTCGTGTGATACCACTTTAAATGCCGTCATATCTAGTTGTGGAAAATACGTATCTCCCTCTAAATCAGCCTCAATAGTTGTCTTGATGAATGCATCATAATGCCCATCAAAAGCCTTGTAGACACCAGCACCACCAGCAATATAGAGATCCTTATCTTGCTGTTCAAACCAAGCTAGGGCTTCCTCAACACTCGTAACAGTCGTTACACCCTCACAGTCGAAGTCCTTGTCTCGTGTCAAAATCAAGGTTTCACGTCCTGGTAGACAACGACGGTTCATGCCATCAAAGGTCACACGCCCCATGAGAATTGCTGAGCCCATGGTCGTTTTCTTGAAATGTGCCAGTTCAGCAGGCAAATGCCAAGGCATGGTGTGATTCTTCCCAATAACATGGTTATGAGCTTCCGCCCAAATAGCAATGAGTTGTTTAGACACAGTATTTCCTTTTCTTTTTAAGTTTACAATCCATTCTAACAAAAAAAGAGAAAAAGAGCTTGGAAAAACTTTGCCAGCTCTTTATGGGCTTAATTCATAAGCATTTATTAAATTGCTAAGTCAAATTTGAGTTGAGGTTTAACAGGATCATAGTCAACCAATTCGAAATCTTCTGGTTTGATATCGAAGAAATTAGTCCCATCAGGAACATTGAGGACCAAACGTGGTTGGCAATCAGATGGCTGACGTTTGAGAAGTTCTTCAGCTTGCTCAAATTGATTGTCATAGATATGGAGATTGTTGATGAAATAAAAGAATTTACCAACTTTCCAACCAAAGTGCTTGGCAATCATCATCTGAAGAGCCACATACTGCATGGCATTAATATGATGAGCCACCAACATATCGTTAGAACGTTGCGTCAAAGTGGCGTCCAAATAAATGTCCTCGCCCACACGGCGAACGTCAAACATAGTTTGGAAGGCACAAGGCTGAAGTCCTGCTGTCGCCTCGAAGGCCTCGTAATCCCAAAGGGAAATGACATTGCGACGGTTCCACGGATTAACCTCCAACTGTGCCAGCAAACGGTTAATGATATCGTGCTTCTTAACAACCGCTCCATAACGCTGACCGATTGAACGCTTGTCTCCATTATTGGCAGGCACGCCTTCAACTTCCCAGTCATTCCAATAGTGAACATTGTATTTGTCTTCAAGGACATCTAGGCTGTTTGTCTGGTCTTGATAAATCCAAAACACTTCTTTGATGGCAGATTTGATAGCGATAGGACGAAGAGTGGTAATTGGAAACTCTCCCTTGCTCAAGTCATATTCTGCAAAAGCTCCTGTGATGTATTTGGAATTAGCTGTGGTGCCATCCTTGTATTTAGGACGTGCTTGCTCCGACCAGACGCCTTCTTCCATGATTTTAGTGATATTTTCTTTAAATATAGTGTCTGCTTTTGTCATGATTTTCCTCTTTATTCTATTGAAAACAAAGTATTTTTTGAGACTTCCCTTAAGTGATTACGGACGTCTGCGAACTTCTTCGAAGTTCCAAGACTAATTTTTGAGCCTATGGTCTCAAAAATTCCGAGTGTCTGTAAACAAAACACTTTATTTACAGACACTTATCTCACAGCGGAAAGTCTCACTTAACGCTCGCAATGATTTCAATATATAACAACAATTTTACTCTTCTAACATAGCTAAAAAACAAGTAGATTACCACTTCAATTTTACCCTATTCTGGTGTAAATGAGAACTAAAAGCTATGGCAATAGCAAAAGTAAGTCGTTTAAAATCCCCTAGTTCCTATCAAAAAATGAGATATAACTAACTATCAAAGTTTTTTCAAGGCGAAAGCGCTCTTTTATGGTAAAATCACTATAGATTAGTATCTTCTGGATACTCTACAATGAAGAAAAAAGGAAACATCATATGTCTATTGGAATTGATAAGATTGGTTTTGCGACCAGTCAATATGTTCTAAACATGGCTGATCTCGCTCTTGCCCGTGGGGCGGAGCCTGAAAAATTCAGCAAGGGGCTGATGCTTGATGCAACCAGTATTACGCCGATTACAGAAGATATCGTGACGCTTGCCTCTGATGCGGCGGCTGATATTTTAAATGACGACGACAAAAATGCTATCGATATGGTAATCGTAGCTACTGAGTCTTCCATTGACCAGTCTAAGGCTGCTGCTGTCTATGTCCACAGTCTTTTAGGTATTCAGCCTTTTGCTCGTTCTTTTGAAATGAAGGAAGCTTGTTACGCTGCAACTGCTGGACTTAACTATGCTAAGTTGCACGTGGCAGCCCACCCAGATAGCAAGGTTCTGGTTATCGCTAGTGATATTGCCCGCTACGGTGTGGAATCTTCTGGTGAATCAACTCAGGGAGCTGGTGATGTAGCTATGCTAGTCAGTCAGAATCCACGTATTTTGGAACTTGCTGATGATAATGTAGCTCAAACTCGTGATATCATGGACTTCTGGCGTCCAAACTACAGTTCAACGCCTTATGTTCAAGGCATCTATTCAACCAAGCAGTACCTTGACAGTTTGAAGACAACTTGGGCAGCTTATCAAGAACGCCATCAGACTAACTTTGCTGATTTTGCCGCTTTTTGTCTCCATCTCCCTTATCCTAAGCTAGCTCTTAAGGGACTTAACAAGATTATTCCAAAAGATTTGAATCCAGAGAATAAAGAGCGTCTGACAAATAACTTTGACGCTTCAATCACCTATAGTCGTCAAATTGGAAACATCTATACAGGGTCACTCTATCTTGGACTTCTGTCTTTGCTTGAACAGTCGCAAGACCTTAAAGCCGGAGATAAGATTGGCTTCTTCTCTTACGGTTCTGGAGCTGTCTCTGAAATTTTCTCAGGACGTCTGGTTGAAGGTTACAAAGACCTGCTTCGTTCGGACCGCCTAGATACCTTTGCCAAACGTCAACAATTAAGCGTTGCTGATTATGAAAAACTTTTCTATGAGGAGGCGCAGTTGGATGACACTGGTTCTACTCAATTCGCTGATTACCAAACCGGAGCTTTCCGTTTAGCTGAAATCTCTGAACACCAACGTATCTATAAAGGACATTAATATGACTAAACTCTCTTGGACTGGTTTTTCCAAGAAGACACCGCAAGAACGTAAAGAGCATTTGAAAACGAATGCTCTTTTGTCTCAGGAAAATCAAGATCTTCTGGATAAGAACCAACAACTCACCCTTGAAACAGCCAATCAAATGGCTGAAAATGTTATTGGTCGATTCACACTTCCCTTTGCCATTTGCCCAGATGTATTGGTAGATGGTGTGACTTATCAGGTTCCCATGGTTACCGAAGAACCTTCAGTTGTGGCTGCTGCTTCCTACGCTAGCAAGCTCATTAAGCGTTCTGGTGGTTTCACGACTACGATTCATGACCGTCAGATGATTGGCCAAGTTGCCCTCTTTGACGTTCCTGATAAGGCTGCTGCCTCAAGTAAAATTCAAGCAGCCAGTCAGGACCTTATAGAGATTGCCAAAGAGGCTCACCCTTCTATTGTTAAGCGTGGGGGTGGCCCTCGCAAGCTCTGGACTGAGACTAAAGGAAACTTCCTCATTGTCTATCTAGCCGTTGATACCCAAGAAGCCATGGGAGCCAATATGGTCAACACCATGATGGAAGCCCTGGTGCCAGAATTGGAAAACCTCTCAAAAGGTCAAAGCCTCATGGCTATTCTCTCAAATCTAGCCACTGAGAGTCTTGTGACAGCGACTTGTCGTCTTAGCACACGCTTCCTCAGTCGTAATAAGGAAGAGGCACATGACCTAGCCAAGAAAATGGAGATGGCTAGCCAACTGGCTCAGGTGGACCCCTACCGAGCAGCTACCCATAACAAGGGAATTTTCAATGGTATCGATGCCCTAGTTATCGCGACCGGAAACGATTGGCGAGCCGTTGAGGCCGGTAGCCATGCCTATGCTAGCAAGGATGGTAGCTACCGTGGTCTCTCCACATGGACTTATGATCATGAAGCTAAGGAACTAGTGGGAGAATTAACCCTCCCCATGCCAATCGCAACTCGTGGAGGTTCTATCGGACTTAACCCTAGTGCTTCTATCGCCCATGACTTGCTTAATCATCCAGATGCCAAAACTCTAGCCAGTATCATCGTCTCTCTTGGTTTGGCACAAAATCTGGCTGCTCTCAAAGCTCTGACTTCAACAGGAATACAGGCAGGACATATGAAACTCCAAGCCAAATCCCTAGCTTTGTTAGCTGGGGCTATTCCTGAAGAAATGCCTCAGGTTTTGGCTGAACTTCTCAAGGCCAAACATATGAACCAAGAAACTGCACAAGCAATTTTGGAGAAACTCAGAACCCCATAAGAAGTGATCCAAAAGCATAAAAAATCAACCTGCCTTATCACATAAAAAATAAAGATGTTGGAAATTTTATCTCAACATCTTTTTCATATCTTACAAGTTCTGACTTGACTTGAATTTCTATAATGTTATAATCTAGTTATGAAAACTAGATAAAGAGGTTTTTATAATTTGACAACACAACAATACCCTCTCTGGGAAGAATTACCAGAGATTGAACTCTATTTGGATCAGGTTTTGCTCTATGTCAACCAGGTCACCCAAAGTACTTTGGGACCAAACGACAAGGGGCTAACCGCCTCTATGGTCAATAATTATGTCAAACATGGCCATGTCGCAAAACCCATCAAGAAAAAATATAATGCTGCTCAGGTAGCTAGACTTATTGTCATCACTAGTCTGAAGACCGTCTTTGAGATTTCTGAGATTGCCAAAACCTTAGAAATCCTACGAACAGATGCTGAAAGCCAAAAGAGCTACTACAATGACTTTGTAGCCTGTATGAATGGTCAGTTTCCTCAAGAAGCTCCGCAAGTCATACTCTCAGCCTGTCAGACGCTGCAATGCTACCGAGCTACCCATCAACTTTTGAACGACCTTGAAGGAGGAAATAATGTCTAATACTGCTACTTTTAATACTTCTCCCAACCTCAAACTCAGTAAAAAACTTAGCTTTGGTGAGGAAGTGGCAAACAGCGTGACACACGCCGTCGGTGCTGTGGCCATGCTAGTCTTACTGCCAATTACTGCTGTTCATGCCAACAACGGCTATGGTATGACTGCTGCTGTCGGGATGTCTGTTTTCGTTATCAGCCTATTCCTCATGTTTTTGAGCTCAGCCATCTACCATGCTATGGATTACAACTCACCCCACAAGATGGTTCTAAGAATTATTGACCACAGCATGATTTATATCGCCATTGCTGGAAGCTACACCCCTGTTGCCCTCTCATTGGTTGGCGGTTGGCTAGGCTATAGCATCATCATCCTTCAATGGGGAACAACAATTTTTGGTATTCTCTATAAAATTTTTGCTAAAAAAATCAATGAAAAGTTCTCCCTCTTCCTCTATCTGATGATGGGATGGTTGGTTATCTTTATCATTCCAGCTATCGTCACTAAGACAGGACCAGCCTTTTGGGGGCTCATGCTTGCTGGAGGATTGTCATACACGGTTGGAGCAGCTTTTTACGCTAAGAAAAAACCATACTTCCACATGATTTGGCACCTCTTCATCATGCTGGCTTCAGCACTCCAATATCTGGGTATCGTCTACTTCATGCTTCCTTAAGCTAATACTAGACTTCTAGGTGTTATGGTATAATAAGGCATACGGAGGTAAATCATATGAAAAAAGAACTCAGACGAGATCCAAACAACAAAATCATTGCCGGTGTTTGTTCTGGTATCGCTAAATATCTTGACATCGACCCTGTCATTATTCGCCTCATTTGGGCCGCAGCGATTTTCTTATTCGGAACAGGCTTTCTTTTCTACATCATCTGCTGGATTATTATCCCAGAAGAAAGCAAGTGGTAAGTTATCATTGAATATACAAAAAAGTGATACAGACCTAAATTTCTTACTATTTAGGTCTGTATCACTTTCTTTTTTATTTTCTCAAGCGGAAAATAAAATAGCTGACATTAACAAGGAGTAAAACACTCCAAAGAATGAGAAAGGGAATATTTCCTCGGACAGCATTGTGCCAAATACCTAGGGCGTATAAGGCCATAAAGACTAGTGAGCCTAGAACTGCTGTTCCCTTATTGTTTTGTGGTTGTTTAGACATATGAACCTCCTTTGATTGCTTGGTCTGATCCGGTTTAAAGCCATAAACCAGAGCGAGAAAAAGTCTGGCTTGGCGTTTGACATCATTTGCCAAAGACCTATGAGACTGAGCATAGATGCCTTTTGGATTGTAGAAAGATTTATCAAACTGTTCAGGCGCTTGCTGTCCCCAACGTTTTTTCAATTTGTTGGGTGAACGAAAGCCCCTAGTCATTCGATTACGAAAATCAGGGTCATGTGGTTGGACCGGCTCCACATCCAGTTGCCAGTGGCGTTTGAAATTACCATAGTTAAAACTGGCACCATTAACCACCCCACTCTCGGTCACCTGCTCCGCATCGACCTCATTGAGAAAGTTTCCCTGACTATCCAGAATAAACTCAATCCGATTATAGAGAAGAATTTTTAGATTAACACTTGGAATCCCATCAGGATAAACCGCCTTGCCATCACAGATAGAAACCTTCTGGTGCAAACGTCCCTGATCAAACATGGTGAAAGGCTTCCATCTCAGATAGACAGCCAAAGCTTCTTTATCTGTCATCCCTGGCTTTTTATAATGCGTCCGCACATACTGAGCCTGTTGACTAGAAATCAGGTAACGTAGCTGATGGATTTGTCTCTCAATAGAGGCATTCTTAGACAAACTATCACCAGGAAAAGCCAGGTCTACCAATTTAACGACATCCTTCCAGAAGGAATCATGCGGTGCCAAGTCAGGATCAAAATAAGATAAAAGGTGTTGGGTTTCTTCAAGCTCTCCCGATAAATCCTCTGGCATCCCTATATAAGCTAACAATAGCTTTAGTACTTGCAATGGCTGGTAGTCCCTTCGCCAGTCCTCCCATAAGTGTCGAAAGGCTTTTGAACCAATGAGCATCACATCCCTCCTCGATAATATATGTAAATTCATTCAGTCGTCTCTTTGATGAACTCCTCTATCTTCTCGGCCACCTCTTTGGTCTGATAGTGATAAAGATAATGCGGAGCATCATAAAAAGTCACTTCGATATTTTTCTGGTCCTTTGCAAAGCTAGTCGCATAATGCCGCCAGTCCTTCTGGCTAAAACCAGTACCCCCACCATTCGAGACCATCAGTAAGGTTGGAATTTGTGAATCAATGCTAGAAGTAACCTTTTTCGCATTTTCCTTAACAGACAGGCTCTCATTTAACATAGCCTTTGACAAAATTTGACGATAGGCTATCCGTTGATAGAGGCGGTGGTCACTACTACTGAGATTGGCATTAGGCACATATAAGCGACCCGGTAAATACCTTAATAAGCCTAATTGACTTCCCCAACGAGCCATACGTAAAATCTGGGGATGTATTGTTAAATGTGCATAACTTTCTGGTAGGGCCCAATCTAAACCAATGATAGCTTTCACTTCACTAGGGTATTTTTCCTGCCACAGAAGTGTCTCTAAGGAGGCCATCGAATGGGAGAGGATAATATAAGGACCTGATACATGGGCCTTGGCTAGGGCTTGACGTGTCTCTGAAAGAACCTCAGAAACATCTCGGGACTTAGACGTGTCCTCGCTGTAACCATAGCCACCCCTTTCAACAACGACTATCTTATACTGCTTCGAAAGCCCATCATACAAGTCTTTAAAATCTAGAATGGGAGAGGCTGTTCCAGCACCAGAAAGAAAAACTAGAGTTTGTGGCCCCTCCCCCTTTACAAAGACGCTCATGTCATGGCCATTGACAGACACCATTTGTCCCATAGGGTTGAGGGAAGCCTTCTCTCTTTGCAAGGCTAATCTGTGATAAGTAAAGCTAGACAGTAACAAGAGCAGGACTGCTCCCAGCAGAAATAAAAGTCTTTTCCTAAAAACGTGCATGGTTTATCCTACTAAAAAGTCAGCTAGCTTAGCTAACCGACTTTCTGAATTATTCGGCATCTGGGCGTGATTTGCGAGCAATATCAGCAAGGATATTTTCTACAAATTCTGACACAGCTTCAGTGTGTGTTTGTTTTTGTCCATAGCGACGAACGTTAACAGTTCCGTCTTCCATTTCCTTATCACCAACAATCAATTGGTAAGGGATTTTTTGTGTTTGAGACGCACGAATCTTGTATTGCATTTTCTCGTTACGTTCATCCACTTCAACACGGATACCACGGTCACGAAGTTGTTTAGCAACTTCCCAAGCGTAATCTGTGTGGGCTTCATTTGAAACTGGGATAACAGTTACTTGTTGAGGTGCCAACCAAGTTGGGAAGGCTCCTTTATAGTTTTCAATAAGGATAGCTGTAAAGCGTTCCATTGTTGAGATAACCCCACGGTGAATCATAACTGGACGGTGTTCTTCCCCATCAGCTCCGATGTATTTAAGGTCAAAGCGTTCTGGAAGCAAGA
>OGZI01002309.1_pt1 | contig 15898 bp, 10 predicted proteins | sample 1576711 | NCBI WGS metagenome assembly OGZI01 (sample SAMEA3541482, study PRJEB24748) | human gut metagenome | biome: human gut; feature: human-associated habitat; material: faeces | place: China | collected 2012
TCAGTGGAGCACAGAAGAGGATGAGGTAAACGACGGCGGCGATCCCTTTGCAGGGCTGGAAGCGGCACTGCTGGCTGCGTCAGCATAGCCAGTAATAATTCGTGTGGATGCCACTCATAACAGGTGTTATGTTGTTTTTTTTGACACACGGAGTGCTTTAAATGACTACTACTGGCTGGATATTATTATTTGTTTTTGCTCGCCTTATTGATCTTGTTATCTGGTATTTCCTGAACAGAGGAAGCGTAAGAGCTAATGATCAGATCGCTATGCTTAAAGAAATCTCTGAAAAGCAAAGTGCTCAAATTGATCTTCTGATTGCACTTGCTCATAAAAAAGAGGAACCAGAAAAAGATTATCTGGAAGAAGCAAGGAAAAAAGCTGGTTTAATTTAATAATATTGAAATCATAAAAAAGCCCCACAATGTGGGGCTTTTTGTTTCTGAGGAAATGAAATGGCAACCCTGCGTGAACTTATCATTAAAGTTTCTGCTAACTCTCAGTCATTCCAGACCGAGATAGCCCGCGCGTCACGTATGGGGGCTGATTATTATAAGACAATGCAGAATGGCGGCAGGCAGGCTGCGGCTTCAGTTCGGGAAACTCGCCGTTCTATTGCTGAGCTAACTGACCAGATGGAGTCAGCAAAGGCTACCGCACTGGGGTTAACCGGGGCATTTGCTGGTGCTTTTGCTACGGGGCATTTAATAGCCCTGGCTGATGAATGGAATTCAGTAAACGCCCGCCTAAAACAGGCATCTCAATCAACTGATGATTTTACCAGCTCTCAAAAACAGCTGATGGATATCAGTCAGAAAACGGGCACATCTTTTTCTGACAACGCTAATTTATTTTCCCGTTCAGCAGCCTCAATGCGGGAATATGGTTACAGCTCCAGCCAGGTGCTGGATATTACTGAGGCTATTTCTACTGGTTTAAAACTTTCTGGCGCGAATGCTCAGGAGTCCAGTTCGGTCATCACTCAGTTTAGCCAGGCTCTGGCGCAGGGCGTGCTGAGAGGTGAAGAATTCAATGCCGTCAACGAGAGCGGCGACAGGGTTATACGGGCGCTTGCGGCAGGGATGGGGGTTGCGCGTAAAGACCTTAAATCTATGGCGGATCAGGGGCAGTTAACCATTGATAAAGTAGTGCCAGCCCTCATCAGCCAGCTTGGTAAGCTACGGAATGAATATGGTGAATTGCCGCAGACTGTTTCATCGTCGGCAACAAAAGTTGAAAACGCTTTTATGCAATGGGTCGGTGGAGCTAATGAAGCTAGTGGCGCCACAAATACCCTGACCGGATTACTTGATGGCGTAGCCAACAATATTGATCAGGTCGCCACTGCTGCCGGAGCGCTTGTTGCCGTTGGCGCAGCCCGATATTTGGGAAATATGGCTCTTGGTGCCAGCTCTGCAACGGCTGGGATTATTAACGCCGCAAAAAGTGAAGTAGCTTTAGCTGAAGCCCAGGTCAGAGGGACGCAGGTTTCGACAGCTCGCGCGCGTGCTGCAGTTTATCGTGCCCAGCAGGCACTGGCAGCGGCGCGGGGTACAGACGCGCAGGCCGCTGCAGAAAAACGGCTCTCACTGGCGCAGGAGTCACTTAACCGTAATATTCAGGCCAGAGTATCCGCTCAGACTGCGCTGAACTCGGTTACTGCTGTAGGTTCCCGGCTCATGGGGGGAGCATTAAGCCTCGTTGGCGGTATTCCAGGGCTGGTTTTGCTTGGTGCCGGTGCCTGGTACACGATGTACCAGAATCAGGAACAGGCCAGATTATCCGCTCAGGAATATGCAAACACCATTGATGCAGTCCGTGAAAAGACAAAATCAATGTCCCTGCCCGAAGTTTCTGATAATGAGACCAAAACCCGTCAGGCGCTGGAGGAGCAAAACCGTCTTGTTGATGCACAGGCATCAAAAGTTAAAAGCCTGAAGGAAGAGATCGCGGGCTATCAGTATGTTCTGTCCAACCCCGGGCCGACAACCAGTGGCGGTTTCATGATAAACCATCTTACTTCGGTTGAAACGGTCACCCGTAGTCTGGAAGAAGCGACTTCCGCTCTGGCCGTTGAACAGGAGAGGCTGACTCAGATGCAGGCTAAGTCTGAGTCGATCCAGTCGGTACTGGAAGGGATAGAGAACAGGCGAATAGCATTAATCCGGCAGCAGGCCGCAGAACAGAATTCAGCATATCAATCGTTATTAATGATGAACGGTGAGCATACTGAATTTAACCGTTTGCTGGGTCTCGGAAATAATCTCCTCATGGCCCGGCAGGGGCTGGTAAACGCACCACTACGCTTACCGCAGGTAGACCTCACAACCCAGCAAACGGCTGCACTTGAAAAAAGCCGTCGTGATCTGGCGCTTTCAAAACTCAAAGGTGAGGACAAAGAGCGCGCACGACTGGGTTATGCTGCGGATGACCTGGGGTTAACTAACGACCCACAGTTTCAGACCGGACGGCAGGAGTTGATTAATAACGGCCTGAATGAATGGAGAAACAACCAGGAAAATAAACCCAAGCCAAAAGGAAGGCATGGGAAAACCGAGGCGGAGAAAACCGAAGATACCTATACCCGGCTGATTAAACAGCAACGGGAGCAAATTGCTCTTTCCAGCCAAAACACTGAACTGGCAAAGATGAAATATCAGGTTACTCAGGGGGAATTATCTTCGCTTGAAAAATCCAAAAAGGAAACGTTGCTGCACAATGCGGCGCTTATTGATCAGAAAAATATCGCTGAACAGTTAAAAACATTCCGCGAAGGTCTGGCCGACAGTAATGCTGCCGCCCGGGAAAGGGGGAATATCGATTTCCTCGGCGCGGGACAGGGGGATAAAGCCCGTGACCGAATGAAGGAAATGGCGGATATTCGTGCTGATTTTCTCAGGCAGCAGCGTGACTTGCAGCGTGATTTCAGTCGTGGGCAGATTTCCGAAGACCTGTATAAAAAGCAAACGGAAGCGCTTAAAACAGCGCTTGCCGAACGCCTGGATATTCAGGAGGAGTATTACAAAAAAACCGATGAACAGCAGTCAGACTGGCGCGCGGGGATCAGCGATTCCCTGATGAACTATGCCGATCAGGCTTCTGATCTGAGTTCAATGGCTGCTACTGCAACCAGCGAAATTCTGGATGCCACCACTAACTCTATCTCCAACAACCTGACAAACGTCCTGACAGGCGCTGCTTCTTTTAAAGATGGGATGTCAAATATTTTCTCTTCCTTGGGCGAAACGGTGATTAAGACGCTGATCCAGATGGCAACACAGGCGTTGATCACCAAAGCGATTATGGCGTCATTTGGCGGCGGAGCGGGTGGGTTGTTCGGTAGTCTTTTTGGCGGTGCCAGCGGTGCGGCAAGTAGTGGTACCGCTATTCAAAGCGCGGGAGCTAATTTTTCATTCAACGCTCTCGGAGGCGTTTACGATTCTCCGTCACTTTCTGCCTACAGCAATGGTGTTTACAGCACTCCCCAATATTTTGCGTTTGCGAAAGGGGCGGGTGTATTCGGCGAGGCCGGGCCGGAAGCCATCATGCCGCTTACCCGTGGCGCTGATGGTTCGCTGGGGGTCAAAGCTGTTGGGCGGGAATCACCGGCGGTACAGAACGCTGCGAAGCAGATCCAGGCACAGCCACGAATTGCTGTCAGCGTAGATGCCAGAAGTACGTTCACCGGTAAACCGGATGACATAACGATGCAGGCAATTGAGCGAAGGAATGACGCTCTGGAACAGCGGATAGTTAACACCTTAACCGCCGAAGTAAATAACCCCCAGAAGAAATTCGGTCGGGCTATTTATTCAAATCTCCAATCTAAAAAACCAAGATAGACCTGCCCGGAGGGAATATTCATGGCAGATATTTTCTACCCGGATGAATACCTGCCCATGCCGCTTATGGACGGGTACGGGTTTAAGCCCATATCACCTTTACTGCGAACGGAGATGACGTCCGGTCGCGCTCAACAACGAAGGCGATATACCTCAACACCCACCCAGGCATCAGTTAAATGGATTTTTAAAACTGATGCTCTGGCGCAGGTGTTTGAGGCGTTTTTCAGGGATGCGCTTAAAGATGGCCAGTCCTGGTTCTATCTGAAACTCCAGACTCCCATCGGGGTAAAGCCCTATAAAGCCAGGTTCGTGGATATTTACGAAGGGCCGACGCTGGTCGCGCCAAAATACTGGCAGTACAGCGCAACGCTGGAATTATGGGAACGCCCGTTACCGCCCTGGCTGGGGGAATTACCCGGAATGGCTGGCGGGCCAGTCGTTACTGGATATTGCGCTAAACAGAGAGTGGCCGAAGCATGACAATTCTTGAGCGGCTATATGCCAGCAGCGGATCGGAGGTTATTCACGATACGCTGCAGATATCGGCAGGAGATGATAACTACTGGCTAACCAGTGGCTGGGATGACGTTTCAGTGACGCTGGAAAATGGTCAGCCGGTGACGTTTGAGGCCAGCGCGATAGATATCGCCTTACCAGCCAGGAACGCCGACGGGACGCAGGATTTAAAGTTTGCTATCAGCAATATTGACGGACGGGTTTCTGAGGCGATCGATAAAATCCTGGATGAAATGAAATCAGCCACGCTGACATTCCGGCGGTACATTTCATCCGATCTGTCTGCTCCGGCATCATCACCATATACGCTCGATATCAAATCCGGCTCCTGGACCCCGACAGCAGTTCAGGTCACGGCAGGCTATATGAATGTCCTCAAAACAGCCTGGCCCCGTAAACGTTACAACCTCGCCGAGCATCCGGGCTTACGTTACTAACCTGAGGCAAATATGTTTAATCCTGATAAATACCGTTCTGTTAAATGGCAGAAGGGCGGTAGAGCCTACCCGCTACTCGACTGCTTCGGCATTGTGAATGAGATACGTCGCGACCTGGGGCTACCTGAATGGCCGGATTTTGCAGGTGTGACCAAAGACGGCGGGGGCCTCGACCGGGAAGCGAGAAAGCTGATGCTTTCGCTGAAACGTTGTGAACCCTGTGAAGGTGCCGGAGTGGCTTGCTATTCGGGCTCAACAGTTTCCCATGTCGGGATCGTTGTGATGCTCGATAACCAGCTACAGGTCGCGGAATGTAATCCAGGCTCGGGGGTTACGTTTCTGCCACTGGCACGATTTATCCGCCGCTTTAACCGCGTGGAGTTCTGGCAATGACGATAAAGTTTTACCCGTCCCGGCTTCCGGGTGAACCCCTTGAAACGCACGAGCATGGTGTGCTGACGCTGCATGAGTGGATGAGCAGAAATGTCCCGAGCTATTCACAGGATAAAACTCATCCTGTCGTGATCGAGCTGAACGGCCAGGCAGTCCCCCCGGCGGAATGGCCGTTATGTTTGTTGCGGCCAGACAGCGACGTGCGGATATATCCCATTCCGTATGGCACGGGTCTTGAAATTGCCGCGTGGGTTTCGGTGGCCGTATCCATTGCGTCTACGGCCTATGCATTATTCTTTGCCCCTAAACCAGAGCTGGGCGGCTTTTCATCCAGTAACGCTTCATCGCTGGATCTGAATCCGGCTAAAGCCAACACAGCGAAGCTTGGCGATCCCGTTAGGGAGGCTTTTGGGCGAAACCGGATTTACCCGGATTACCTGGTGCAGCCGGTAACGCGATTCGACCCTGCTGATCCCACCAGAATGACGGTCGAAATGTTTGTCTGCCTTGGATATGGGCGTTTCTCCTATACCGGTGGAGATTTTCGGGTAGGAGAAACTCCGGCGTTGACCTTAGGCGAGGGCTTTTCATATACCAGCTATGGGCCCGGCGATAATGTGGCCGGGGATCGTCGCAGTGAGATATGGTTCAACTCAACGGAAGTTGGGGGAACGTCGAGCGGCAGCGGCCTCGATATGGCTCAGACTGCCCCTGAAGCCAGTGATATCGTTGCTGATGCCATGACCGTCAGCGGTGCCTCTGTCTCGTTTTCTGGCCTCGATGTCGATGATGATAATGATGAAGACGAGGATGAGAACAAACTTCCTCCTGGCTGGATCGCCGGTGCAATTGTCACCCTGAAAGCGCCAGTGAATTATCAGGTATCCATCGAGGGCGGTTTTAACGTGCTGACAGGCGACGTCGTGTCAGAGATCGCGCCATTCAGCGGAATGCCTGTCACCCTAACGTTTAACGGTACTGACTATGACCTGCAGATCGCCACGTATACCCCTCACCAGGACGCCGTTCCGGGAACAGGGGGAGCGACTGCGGTATTACGCGCCAGTGCCTCGCCGTCAACGTATGACTTTACGACAACCAGCCAGACCTTTGCTCTGACCTGGCAGGGTATCACCTATACCATATCTCTGGTCGCCAACTACGGCACAATGTCTGGCTTGCTCGCAGCGATTAACGGCGGGTTGAATGGTTCGGGGCTCATTGCTCAGGATGATGGCGGCGTGTTACGTATCGTGGAGATCTCCAGCCCCTGGCGTGGCGGTTCCATTACGTCATCATTCCTGCCTGCGTCAGTATTTGGCGACAGCCCGGTATTTACAGCTGGTACAGCATCCAGCGGCGGAAGCCCTGCGGTAACAGCCAGCGTGACGCTGGCATACGATTCTGGCACTGCCTTTTCCGGATTGCCGGAAGGCACTCAGCGGATTTCCCTGGCGCACCGTGGCAACGAATACCAGATAGCGTCTACTGATGGCCCCTCTGCGACCGTACAGCGTGTGGTTAACGGTGTCGTTGACAGCACCTGGTCAGGCTTTATGACCCGAACCGTCGTGGATTTTGCCGCGTCTGGTATTAACGATAATGAAACCTGGCTCGGCCCCTTTCTGGCCTGCCCGCAAAATGAAGTTGTGGACGCCTTCGAGGTCAACTTTGCTTTCCCAAACGGAATTTGCGGGTTCCAGAACAACGGGAATAAGCGGGTCCGCCATGTCGAGTATGAAATCCAGTATCGCGTTTATGGTTCCGGATCAGGGTGGACGAGTAAGCCAGGGGTTTACGCGCTTAAAAACATTAATGGCCTCGGTTTTACAGAGCGTTTTGATCTGTCCTCTCCCGGGCTGGTGGAGGTTCGCTGCCGTCGGCGCAATGAGCAGGGCTCAAACAACGCGCGAGACAGTATGTACTGGCAGGCACTGCGCGGGCGGCTGCTGACACGTCCTTCATCCTATCCTGATGTGTCGCTGATGGCGGTGACCGTTGAGACGGGCGGGAAGCTGGCGGCGCAGTCAGACCGCCGCGTAAACGTTGTGGCAACGCGGTCCTATGACTCAGGAACGGCCAGAACCATTTCGGGGGCGCTGCTGCATGTCGGGAGCTCGCTGGGGCTGGAGATGGACGTCGATACCATCAACGCGCTGGAGTCCGCGTACTGGACGCCACGGGGCGAAAATTTCGATTTCGCCACCGGCGACAGTATCTCGGCGCTGGAAATGCTGCAGATGATAGCCAGTGCCGGGAAATCCCGTTTCCTGTTAAGCGATGGCCTGGCGACGGTCAACCGCGAGGGGATTAAGCCCTGGACGGGGATCATAACGCCGCATGAGATGGTGGAGGAGCTGCAGAGCGGATTTACCGTGCCGTCCGACGATGATTTTGATGGTGTCGACGTGACGTACATCAACGGCGTCACCTGGGCGGAGGAGACTGTTAAATGTCGGACACCCGATAATCCCACACCGGTGAAAATCGAGAACTACAAACTCGATGGGGTACTTTCTCAGGATCACGCCTACCAGATCGGCATGCGCCGCCTGATGAAATACCTGCAGCAGCGGGTGACGTTCCAGACCACCACCGAGCTGGACGCGCTGTGCTACAACACAGGCGATCGCATTGTGCTCACGGATGATATTCCGGGGAACAACACGATTTCCTGTCTGGTGGAGGCGATGACAACGGCAGGTGGCATGACAACCTTCACCGTCACGGAGCCGCTGGACTGGTCTTTCGAAAACCCCCGTGCGCTGATCCGCTATCAGGATGGCTCTGCATCCGGTCTGATGGTGGCGAGCAGAGTGGGGGATTATCAGTTGTCCGTTCCCCATCTGAGTGATTTTGATGACCCATTGAAGATTGACCAGTCTTCACCAGCCATTGAGCCAGTCCGCCTGGTGTTCTGCGGCTCAACGCGTCATGTCTATGACGCCATTGTTGAGGAGATTGCCCCTCAAACAGACGGGACGTGTCAGGTTACCGCCAAAGAGTACCGCGCGTCCTTCTACGACTACGACAACGCCAGTTATCCTGGCGACATTGCATAAAACAGAAATAACTCTCAACAACCCGCTTCGGCGGGTTTTTTGTTATAGGGCGACTATGAGCACATATAAAACCGGCAACCCGCTGGGCTCTGCGGCTGTAAAAGATTTATTTGATAACGCCGAGAACCTCGATTTTGCACTGAACAGCCTGACGGCCTTGATATGGACTGACCGCCTGGGGAAAGTCCGGCCTTCATTTTTTGGAATGGAGACATCGTTTCTCAGCCAGATGGCCAGTCAGGAGAGTCGGTTTACTTCTCAGTTGGCCGATCAGGATACGCGGTTTGATACGTTCATCGCTTCATCAGGCTATGACATCGTTGGCGATTACACAGTGGGGACTATCCCGGAAGGGAATCCCCTGACCATCACCGAGTATAACCAGCTCATTCGTTATAACAACGAACTCTACAAACTCACGGCAGCGACGAATATCCCGTTCACTGCTTCGGGTAAAACGGACGAAACCTGGACTACTACAGACTCTGCACATTTCGTTTCTGTCGGTGATGCTGCTCTTCGCCAAAACCTGGGTTCAAGCGAACCAGGCATGGGAGCAGGTATATCGAAGCTCGAGCAGCCCGGAAACGTACAGAACGCACTGAGGGAATTTTATGCCGACGCGTTTCCGGGAATAGACCCGACCGGACAGACGAGCTCAACCCAGGGCATTCTTGACGCCATCGCCCAAATCAACAGCCAGGTCGACAGTACCTTTAACGGTGATATCACCACCTATCCCCGACTGGTATTCCGTGGTGGCGTGTTTCTCGCAGCGGGTTTGTTGGTAAAGTCCAATATTGTAATTGAGGGCAATGACGGAACGTTATTTGTTCCGGAGGCCGGGACTGATGCCTCTCACGTCTGGATCACCAAAGGCACCGAGGCCACCACGCCCAGCGGCGGTGCAAAACGGCTATTCAGGCCCGTCTTTCGTAATTTTAAAATCGGTTATGGTTTCCAGAATAAATTTGATGATGCTGTTATTGCAGAGAACGTTGGCGGCATTAAGCTTGAGCATAGTTCGTATGCGATTATGGAAAACGTTGAGATGCGGTATCTTGACGGTGAGGGGTTAACTGGCGAATCAGTGTGGGACTCCACTATTTATAACCTTCGTATCATGCACTGCGGTAATACTCGTGACCGAAATAATATTAAATATGGTTTGAATTTTGGACCAGGCAATGATGGTACCGACGGCTCTAATGCAAACAGATTCATTGGACTGCATATTGAAACCTGCCCGGCGATGATGAAATTTGGTAAGCGTTCACGGCATAACTTTATTATCGGTGGGAAACTGGAGGGGATCCGTAATAACGACCCGTTAGCTTACGGACCATCCGTTTTTGAAGGAGTAGACGGCCTTCAGTTTCTGGGTGTTGAATTGTCATGGAGCAATATCGGTCATCGTATGTTTAAGGCGGTTGGTACGACGGTCATGAACGATACGAGCGATGATGACACATCAGATTATGAGAATGACCACTGCCGTGGGATTGAGTTTATTGGCTGTTCAACAATCGACAGCCAGAATCTGCCGGGTGATTATTTTGAATACTCATCCAGGCGGGGACGTCTTAATATTACTGGTGGTTATATGCACCATGTACGCTACCTGCTGACGGGTTCTGATATAAACCTTCGGGGTGTGACGCTTACTCAGTGCGGACCAACCCTGGGGAACATTGGCGATAATGTACTGGTGGAAGGCCTGACGGTTGAGAATCACCGCGTGCTCTCGTCTGGCACATTCAATGTGTTTTCCGTATCAGGTAAAAACAACGTTATCAGAAATTCCGAGTTTTCCACCCCTTATGGTTCTAACAGCAATGGTTGTGCCTGGATTGCACAGAGTTCAACGGCAGACCTTCGGGTAGAGAATGTCACTTTTGGCGGGAAAATGCAGTGGGGTATCAAAGGGGCGCCTTCTGCATTCCAGTACAAAAAATTCAAAAATCTGGTCCTGGCCGACGGCGCCGATTATGGCGAAATCGTACAGGGCGGATTCAGCGTTGATGGCCTTCCGACCCGCCTGATTAATAACAGTGGTGGCGCAGTAACTCTGATGCAGGAAGTTGCAGCTAACACGACAGCCGTATTTCGAGGCTGCATTCATGGCTCCGCCTCGCTGACGATCAGGGTAGAAAACAGTGCAGGGGCGTATGTGGGCGCAGCGACAGCGCTAACGGATTTCTCAATTAGCACACCGCAGCTAACCGGGAATCTGAGCAATAACTTTTCCGCAGGCGGCTCAGGAACCCCGGGTGATGGCCGGTTTTATATATCTTCGTCAGGTAACGATTTGTCATTCACGAACCGGACAACCGGTACGGTGAAGGTTTACCTGATCAGTATTAACGCAAAAATGTAGGAGGTCATGATGTCTGTAACGATCAGCAGATCGCTTGAAAAGCAAATCACATACCCCGGACTCCGGCTTACCGTTCCCGGAGGGACGGAATCAGTAGATGTGACGTACACCGCGACCGGAATTAGCAACTTTGACGGAACCAACGTAACCGCGCTGTTTTCTGTTGCTGTAGGTACTGAGAAAAGCCCGTTTGATTATTCATTCACTTTCCAGTACAGCGGTAGCGGAAATCCACTGGATGAGGCCGAGCCTGCGTTAATAGCATCTATTGGCGCGTATCAACATTAGTCTACTTGTGCATCTGGTACATCGCTGGCAAGCATATCAAGCCAGCGATGTAATCAGATCGTCTATCTACACCTTTCTATTACGTTAACATCGTAGTATTTATTGATTATTCTACATTTTTTTGAGATTTCGCTATTGATTACATTATCGCTAGATAAGATTGTTACGTTTGAGTTTGCCGCCTCCCAAAAAACAGCATTCCAAAGAGGGATTGTTGATATACCAAATACCAGACTAAAATAAATGAGCTTTGATAGCTTGGTTTTCAACCCCTTACCTTTATCCGTCAGATATTCGTCCATTGACAGGACGAATACTGGCACAAGCATATATCCCATTCTGACTAAAGCACTAACCAGTCTTGTCAGAAGCATGAAGTAAATTGAACTGATAGCGGACAGCAGTTTTTTATAATACCTTGATTGCCTGTAAAGCAGTACTAATATTAAGATGTAGGCGAGAATTACCTTTGATGATAACACAAACTGCCAGAAACCAACTGAGTTATCAAGAAATGCTTTACTATATGCAGCAAACTTATCCCCTATGAATGGGATGCCCTCCATTAGGGCTGGGTTATAGATTGATGCTATAACAAAGTACATAACAAGAGAGGCAAGAATGATAAACATCTTCATTCTTGATGAGCTTTTCGATGAGATAAATAAATATGAAAAGGCAACCAGAGAAGCTAAATGGAAACAGGATGCAAAGATAATCATTAAAGTGAATTTAAATTTACTTCCCCTCTCATAAAGTCCCATGCTCAATAAAATAATTGCTATAGCAACACCTTGTCTGATCCATTCCGTGAAAACAAAATAAGCTAAGAAAGAAAAAATAGTAAAAAATGCAGCTGACGGGTTTTCCATTTTATTACAGAATTTGTAAACTGCGTAATATATGAATAAAGTAAGAAGGAATGAAAACACCCCATAAGATAATCCGATGTAATTTGCCCCCTGCATTAATATATATAGGCCTGGCTCTATGAAAAATGCATCATATGAAGGGTTGTTTGCTAAATTATAAGTATCTCGATAGTTAATCCAATCATATCCATAACCAAAAGTACATGCGAAATATATTGCTGTGATAAAAACAGATATTTTAAATAACGATCTATGCTCAAAGATAGCTAGTATCATCAAAGCAAAGGGGAAAATCACAAAGGCCATGTGAAAAGATCCACGTCTTAGTTATTGAGAGTTCATGCATTTTATCACCTGTTTGTCAAAGGCAACAGATCCTTAGAGCATCGCTCACCAAAATTTATCGATGGAGACTAATAATTAAGCGTTATGCAAGCACGATTTTGCAATCAGATCATGTTGCTAATCATAATTTAACGAAAAAGTCAACTACCTATGTTGTTGGGAGGTGAGCGTAACACATAACTTATGTTAAATAAAAATACCATTTGTTATACATCGTGCTGTTAATCAAAAATGGAGTTCATACATTATGGCAGCAAGATCTGCCATAATGTAATATATTCACTTATCTTTTGTTATGTTTTCCATTACTGCTTTATATTTGGATTTTTCAGATGTTATGTTGCCAGTAATGAAATTTTCATTTATGCTATCATTTTGAATACCATACTTTCTTGAACCGAAAAAAATATTTTCGGATATAATATTATTAATGCAGGTGTCATCTAGGTATATCACTGCATCTTTTGCATCAAAATTAGCAAAGCCATCAGAAGATTCGAATGAACAGTTCTTGACTGTATTTGCTTCTCCAGATAGATGAATCGTATAATCCTGTGCGCTCATTTTTTGTGGGCGTACAAATTTTAAATGTAGATTGCTAATAAATGATTGTCCATAGGACCTTATAATTTCCGGTCCACAGGCATAACCTGAACCACCATTTACTATTACACTGCTACCTTCGAATAATCTACTTGCACTTTTAATGAACGGATTATTTATCGAAAGAAAACCATAAGGATTTTCTTTGTGTAAAAAGTACCAGCCATTTTTTCCTTCACTGTCGGAGGATATGATTGAAGGGCTATTAAATACTATTCCAACGCCTTCATTAGGGTTCTTATGATCAATAATAAACATTGGTTTATAAGGGTATTGCCATGTTAATTCCGCGCAATCAAAAGTTATACCAATTCCTCCTGTAATAGTATTAGGAGCTTTTGTTCTTGTCCCTTCTAATTTTGGACTTGTGAAAAAAATATGTCTTGTTCTTTCGTCTATTTGTAATAGTTGCGGACAGTCTTCTATATGAAGGCCTCTAAATCGTAAGGCGTTACTGCCATCTGCAGCGTTATCACCTGGCCCAATATACATTCCAGGGCAAGGGGCATCTTTCATTTTTGTATTACCAACATGCATTATTCTTAGATTCGAAAAATCACTATCCCAAACCTCTTCAAGCCTTAGGCCACAGCCATCAAGACTGCGTATTACAACGTTTTCAAGTATAAAATATGATGCATTAGATAACCTTATTCCACCAGAACCTTTTGGTATTTTATTAAGATTTATATCCTGAAGTTCACATCCTATACTCATTTCTTTAATTCCGGCTGCGATCAGCCGCATTCTGGTATTTCCTTTGCTTAAGGCATAATTTACAGTATCAACAGTATTAAAGGCGAAAGATGAACCCTCTTTTGGAACTATTCTTGTGGCCCATCTCCCCATACCAGAAAACATTACTCCTGAAATAAAAGGTATATCACCTATTATATATACACCACTGCCAAAAATAACATTCAGGTATCGCTTTGATTCGGGTGTGTACCTGCTATTGGTTACACCCGAAATTGACTGAATAGCAGCCATGACAGCCGGAGTTGAGTCTGTAGTTCCAGTCGGATCTGCACCAAAATCGTCTACATATACAGCTCCTTTATCTCTATTCTTACTATTAATACTGATGGTGTCGGCTGAATCCTTAGCATATGATGCGGCTATGTAAGTAACTAATGTTGAGGGGATTAGTGATTTTAGGAGAAGTCTTCTTGAAAAAACGCCCATTAAACTACCTCTGGCAGCAGATGAAATAAACGATATGTTATGCTAGATTCTTAACACAAATCTAGAGTAAAGGCATAGCGTTTTAGTAAGAATTTATTTTCAGGCATAAGTTTTAAGCCTGTAATTGAGATAAGGCTCAATTTGCTATTGAATAAAAATGTTTACAAGATACTATCATTATCCGGAGAGTTATCTTATTGGTTGACTTGATTGATAAATATGGTTTACCGTAGGTTACAGTATCTCATGCTTCATCTATAATATCTCAGTAGATGGGGGTAAGCAATTTACGAGATTTTATGTGTGTAATAAAATACGGAGGTGATAGTTTTTAAGTCGGGTGTTACTATAAATATTTAAGCTCCACAATATAGCATGGAGCTTATTATACGCGCTTGAAATAATTATTCCTTAATTACCATGGTTAGGATTTATGTTATCATGGTTGTTTTAAGTATCAATTAAGTCATAGATTTCAAATAATAGCGCTTATGCTTGTGACTTTTTTATATTGGATATAATTCGCCTACCTATTGATATACCTGGTTTTTCAATGACGTTATATACTATCGCAGAAAATAATAGAGATGAAGCAATTGATATTAATTTTATTAATGTCATTTGAATGTTGAATGTGACAGGCAATATAGATGATAATAAATGAATCATTGGATCATGTATCAAATAAAGGGAGTAGCTTGCAATGCCTATGTAGCAGATATATTTGTTATAAACCTTTATATATGTTGTCATAAATATAAAGATAAATAAACTAATAGTGTAGGCATATGAGAAATTTTGCCACGGTTCCCCTGCCTGGCGGTCCCATGAGTATGATAAATATCCGCAAACAAAAGTTGTTAAGATGCACGTAATTGCCATCCCTTTTATTTTTGAAAGAGCAAATGCACTTTTATTTATAATGCACTCTCTCCATGCATATCCAAAGAACATCATGGATAGTCCTAGCGGAATGGCTACAGGAAGTTTTTTATGTAAGAAAAATCTTGCCAGTGATGTTAAAATAGAAAAAAGTATAACGATGTAAAACATCATTATCATTCTCTTTTCATTCCACAGTGAATTGAACATCGCTAATCCAACGCAAATAATATAGAATATTAATTCTATGAATAGCGTCCAATATACGCCTATAATGTTTTTTTGCCCCATCCCCATCTGAAACATAGTCACATTCGATAAAATTTCTAATTTACCAGGGATTGATGGATCAACCGTTGCATATACAATTAAAGCGAAAATAATGGAAAGCCAATATGCAGGGTATAATCTAAAAAAGCGGGTGGTTAAAAATATTTTGTAGCTTCCTTTTGTTTTTTTGAATGAATATGGAATGACAAATCCACTTATCATAAAAAAAATAAAAACACCAACTTTACCTATGTTTATGAAGTAATCGTTAAGAGTCAAAAATACGAATGCGTGAGAAAATACAACAAGGAGGGCCGATAATCCCCTTAGCGAGTCAATATATTCAAGCCTGGACGGTGAAGTCATTGCAGGCGATGGTGTGTTTTTCTCTTCTATCATGGAACGCTCACAAAGTTAAATTATTGATATTTATAGAACGTATAGAATTTTAATATTGCTTCCTTAATAAAAATTGATATTAGTCAAACATAGCGGAAATACCTGTTTTTTCACACATTTTGGTTTCGTTTTTAATGCGCATGTTATGTGTTGTTAATATAATTATGTATAAATTTACACAAATGTAGATAAATGTAAATAGTTAAAATTTGAAATTTATTATCATAATAAAATCAATAACTTAGTTGGTTTGCGGGCTATTGTATGAGGCGCGAGCAGAGCTGTGATTTTTTGTACAAAAGGGCGATTGTTGCAAGAAATGTATGTGGATGCTGGCGGGCATCGAGACACGATTATTGTGGCGGTTTCTTCCACGTCATGAGCGCCCTGGCGGAAATGGAGCGCGAGCTGATCGTCGAACGTA
>OGZI01002322.1_pt1 | contig 15830 bp, 20 predicted proteins | sample 1576711 | NCBI WGS metagenome assembly OGZI01 (sample SAMEA3541482, study PRJEB24748) | human gut metagenome | biome: human gut; feature: human-associated habitat; material: faeces | place: China | collected 2012
TCAGCAACGAAGTTCTGGCTGTCGTTAGGGATCTGTCTCACGTCTTGCTTAGTATACATCGCAACGCAAAATTTGCCTTTTTTTCTACAATTGCTTGCTATGCTAGGGGTATTCCTTTCTGGAGGGATGTTATCTGCCATTTATCTTAGAGGGGCATCCCATCCATTTGCTATGCGTATTGCCCGGTGCTGGATGAGGAGGTTCCCCCATGCGTGACCTCCCCTTCCTCCTCCGACTGCACGCCCTTCCTCCGCTGGCTCGGTTCCCCAGGATTCACCTGAAGCCGTACCTGCCTCTTGAAGTGCGCTACCTCATCCGGCCCTCGGAAGAAGTCTTTCTGTACGTTTCCAATGCCCCCGACAACCGTACCAGCTTTGACGATCTTTTCCTGCTCGCCTCTGAACGCTTTGAAATCAATACGTTCATTCCCTCTACCGGAAATATCCCCTTATTGCTCAAATTTCTGCCTATGCCCGCAGAAGGCATCTATTCATACCTTACGAATGACTACGCCTTCCTCGGGATGCTTTGCCGCCGTGGATTAGCCTGCCACTACTTGGCCTCGCGCTACTGCAATCTTTCAGACTTCACATTCAGGGGAGAAGAAAAGAGAGAAGAGGAAAAGCCCCCACATCTCCACTCAGTTTGGTTTCTGCTGCTCAGTGCCGCCTTGAGTGCCCTTCTTCTCTTTGGGGGGTATTGGCTATCCAACATAGAAATATCCCGAGAGGTCTTTTGGATACTTTTCCTCCTAATAAGCTGGCTCGGAGGAACATTCATGATTTTTACGATCATCATACAGATAATGACCGATGAACTTGATAAGGAAATATCATGAAACGCTTCTTCCCCGTGGCCACCATGACCCTCGTCATCGTTGGTCTGGGCGTCCAGCCCAGCTCCAGCATGTTCCTGTTCCCGGATGCGTCCGCCGAGTACAAGTCCTACGCGACGCAACCGGTTGACATCATGTTTCTCACTCCAGACGAGGCCTACGGAATGCCGCTTCGCACCTTGAAGGAGCAAAAAATCCACTCGCCCTCGGGAAAGCTCATGCTCATTCTCTCTCCGAATGAGCACGTCCTGTTCCAGGATGGAAAGCTGGTGCGCTATTTCTACATGGTCACGGGAAATGACAACCACCGGGTGGAACTCTCCCCCGTTGAAGCCATGCCGCTCATCACGAACCTGCCTCCCGGCATTCTCTACGACGCGGAATTCTTCGCAACCAAACCATTGCAGGAGCGCTTCATCGACAAGATTGACGGCCTCCCATGCACCATCAAATACGAAAACGCCCACTACATCATTTCGATGGAGCGGGACAAACAGGCTTTCGCGGAATAGGCCCTTCCGCGAATAATGCCCTTCGGGGCAAGGCGGACGTGGCGTGTTTTCTTTTTCCTTTCACGCCATGTCCGCCGATAAAGAGGAAATGCAATGTTTGAAGTAGAACGCCAATCAGAAGAAATCTATGACCTCATGAACTGGGCTCAGGAGGGCGTCGATCAGGGAACCCGATACCCCGGCATGAGCTACGAACAGGGCATTCTTGATGCCCTCATGTGGCTCGACGGTTCCTCCGATCACAATCCTATGGACGGTTAAGCTGAACAAAGGACTCACTGTATGAACATCAAAAGCTGGTTCACCCCACCAGAAGACCCAATAGACATGGAAGCTCTTACCGAAAAAATTCAGAAGACACTGGAACGCCGTCAAAAGACTGCTTTTTTGGCGGGATTCTTGGCTTCCTGTGAAAGTTGGAATGGCGAATATCCATACGAGGGCAACGGAGCAGCCTGGCGTGACGGCGTGGGAAGCGCCTATGCCCGATGGGTGGAAAGCCAACAGAAATAACGCGAAACGCCCCTGTGAAACTAAAATGAAGGATGCCCAATGAAAATTTCCATTTTCAGGTTAGCTCAATGGCTCGGGTGGGCCTGTTGCCTGGCCATGACATGGATGGCTCAAGCTCTCTATCACACCAAGGATGATCCTCTGGGTGGCATTTTCTGTCTGCTGCTCGGTATCCTCTTTTCTTTGATTCTGATCCATCTGCTCCTGCTCAGATCATATGAAGAAAAAAACAAAACAAGATATGCAGCAATAACATTCGCATCAGCAAAGGAAAAATCGGCAACACCGATCTCAGCAAAAAAGGAAAAAAAATGAGAAAGACAATACAAAACTATTTATCAGGATTTGAAATTGAAAGATTCTCACCAGTTTCGATGGCGCTTTGGGCCGCTGCAATGGTCTTATCTTTGTACACACCACATGAGGGAAACTTATATGAGGATTTTTTGCATATTAAGGCAGTCCTCGTTTGCCTACTTCTTGGGATGCTTCTCATCAAGATATTGCTCCTGCGGAAATTAGACACGTTGTTCGATATAGTAAAGCCGATTATCCTCATGAGTTCCATTTACTCTATGAGCTGAAAAACTGACAAAGCGAAACGCCCTGCGTCGGGTGGCCGGGTGGCCCACCTCTGACGAGCAACCTGTCAGCCAAATGAAAACAAAGGAGAATGGTATGCGTGTGCGCCGGAAAAGGAACAGAGCTGCCACTCCTCGCAATCGTGAGGAGCAGCATCCGCTCGTAAACCCGCTTTTTGCCCCGCTCTGTAACACGAAGGATCTCACCATCAAGGGACGATTCTACGACATCCTTGATGAGGAACGGGCTCTCGACAACCCCGATGAACGGGCGTTTTACAGAACGGCCCTGGAATACCGCCAGAGGCTGTTCAGCCCGCGCCAGCAGGAAATTCTTGTGCAGACCGCCCGTGCGAAGTTCGGGCTTGCGGTGTAACGACAGAAGGGATTCAGCATGAATTAACCAAGAAAAAAGAGAAGGCCGTTTTCTGCGCCAACAGAAAACAGCCTCAAGTCCCTTAGCGGGAAAAGTCGAACCTAAACGTGGAGCGACTTTATCCCGACTGACTTCCGGCGTCAAGCTAGGGGGGCTTTGTTATACTCTTTTTTCTGCAACCAACAAGGTCGCGGAAATATGAGAACTTTTTCTCCTACGAGTCTTTTTTTTCATGTTCGGGATAAATACCAGCCGCGTTTCATCAAGCGCGACGAACTTATTTCGATTGGCGCGTCCTATCTTTACGGGATCATCTTTGAGTTCTGTGGGGACAAGGATCACTGCTATCCATCCCAGACCACGCTGGCGCTCTTGTGCAAATCGTCTACCCGCACGGTTCAGAACTACACTGCGCAGCTTGTCAAGGCAGAGTACATCGCCGTCAAGAAAGACGAGAAGACGGGACGCAACATCTACTACCTGCTGCTCTCTCCCCGTCTGCTTGCCCTGCTCAGGAAGCTCGGCATTCCCACGCATGAAACGCATATTTCCGGCACCGCTTCCGAGAGTGAAGGTTCACTGGAAGCACACGAAAATTTTTCGCCCTATATAAGAGATCAAAGAGATCAAGATCCCCCCCTTTCCCCCCTTCCGAAACCGGCGGCTCCCTCCCCCTCCTGCCATAGCCGTACCGGATTCCCCTCGTCAGCTCCAACTACCCAGAGGGTACAAGGGAGGGGGGATTTTTCCTCTTTGTCTCGAACTGGTGCGCCACAGACAACCCACGTACTGCACCGCCCAACGGAGCACGAGTTCGAGAACTTGTGGGCCGCATGGCCTCAAGCCGCGTCCTGGGCCATGCCCCACAACAGGCAGCTTGCCTTGCGCGTCTATCGCCGGATGCGACGCGCAAGGCAACTGCCGCCCATCGAAAAGCTCCTCGCCATCGTTGAGCAATACAAGCTCAACGACAGCCGCTGGCTCAACGGCTATCCGCCTGAATGCTCGAACTGGCTCCATACCCGCCAGTTTGAAAAGGCCCCTCTCGTGCGCCCGAAAAAGAGCTTCTTCGGGAAGCTCTTCGGCAAGCCCGATCCCGACCCCGTCCTGACGCCTGAAGAACGGCATCAGGCCGAAATCTACCGTGCCCAAGTGAAAGCTCTCCATGAGCGCTTCACCAGTCGCACATTCTCAGCCATGCCCCCCCTCCAGCCCGGTGACGACGCGGACGCGCTCATCTCGCTCTGGCCCGAACCAGAGCGACAGCGCGTTTCCGTCACCGGGTTCCTTAACTATTTGGCAGGGAAAGGGAAAAAGCTCGACGTTGGCCAACTTGTCCCCCTTGCCCGTGAATATCTGGATTCCACGGCCTCGCCAATGAGTCTTGCCGGCTGGCTGCGCCAACAGGGAGGCGCTTATGCCGCAGTTTGAAGTTTTGATCCCGTACACGGGCATCCAGACCCGCATCGTCCTTGCCGACTCTCCTGAAGAAGCACTGGAAAAGGCCAAAAACGGCGATCTTTTCCTCCTGGGGGGCGGGGACTGTGCCGTGGACGATCACTCAGAGGACATACGGTTGAGCTGGTGTCGAGCTAAGGCCGTCCCTCTTGAGTGTGAGGTTCCCTCATATTCCGGGATGAACCAGTATTTCCGTAACCCCGCCAAAGGAAAAAGCCGGAAATACGGCCACGGGAGCACTCAATGAACAACCTGTTTCTAGACCTTAAGTCAACGGACACTTTCGATACGGCCTTGGAGCGTCTGGAAGAGTATGGCGTGGGCTCTGTGATGGAAGCGTAATGAGCTTTTTCGGTTATGTTGTTTTCCTATCCGTCTTAATTCAATCTAAATAATTCAATCTTCATAGGATTCATTTTTATGAATATACTTAAAAAAATTTTTAATTCTATAAAAAGCAATCTTCTTGTTACGTATATAATTATTGGAACCATAGCTATGTTTTTAGCATTTATACATGTAATTTATCTTATGATAACATCATAGAACTATTATTCAATATTTCAAAGCATAATATAAACATGATGGACTGACAATGATGAAAAGCATCTATGACAAACACTTATTAAGCATTTCATAAATAAGGTGGAATGATGACAAAACATGATTTTTCAGGATGTATATTCTTAATATCAGCAGTTGTAATATCCGTAGTAATAGTTTTAACCACAATATGGTTTTTATATGGATAAAATTGGATAGAAAAAGCTAACGATACTGACAAAACAATAACTGACAATGTTTCCAAAAACATACTCAGTGTCCTTGTAAATGAATCATTCCTTTCAGATCTAGCATATCCAAACAATGCCCCTATAGATAATGATTTTAATATAAAACTTAATATAATACCGGAAAATATAACACCTATCATTTCTCTATATAAAGAAAAATCCTTAGCAAAAATGACAGCAGCAATACTTCCATTAATAAATACCATTATTTGAAATACTGATCTTGAATGTTCAAAAACTTTTATAATGAAATCGTCATCAAATTGTACCCTATTTATAGTTTTACGACGGCATTTGTTCTTTTTTCTGAATAAATACCATGACATAGTTTGTCTCCATCTTTTTATACGTGCTTTCTTCTTCCTGTTCACTCTGAGCAACATATCCTGAACGGATTTTATTACAGGACCTCCTTCATGGAATCAACAAAGTCTGAAACCACCCTCTCCCATTTGGAAAAGGCGTTACGCTCGTATGCTGGAACACTCGTCAACGATGCGTTGGACGATCCGCTCACTTGCGAAGTGATGCTCAATCCCGACGGACGGATTTGGCAGGAACGTTTCGGTGAACCCATGAAGTGCATAGGTTCCCTAGCACCCCACAAAGCCGACTCCATGTTTCGGACTCTCGCTACTGTTCTGAAAAAAATCATTTCCTATGAACAGCCACAGCTCGACGGCGAATATCCAGGCGGGTTCCGTTTCTCTGGCGTCTTCCCTCCTGTCGTATCCGCCCCGGCGTTTACGATCAGAAAACCGGCCTCCCGCGTCTTCACGCTCGACGACTACGTTGATGTCGGAATCATGACCCAACGCCAAAAAGATGTTCTGTGCGAGTCTGTCGCGGAACACCAGAACATTCTCGTGATCGGCGGTACGGGCTCGGGAAAAACCACACTCACCAACGCACTCATTGCCGAAATGGTTCAGCAATACCCGAATGAGCGCCATGTGATCATCGAAGACACCCGTGAAATCCAGTGCTCTGCCATGAACGTGGTCTTCTTTCATACGACCATTGAAGTGACCATGACCAAATGCCTCAAGCAAACGCTCCGATTCCGCCCGACGCGCATCCACGTCGGAGAGGTCAGAGACGAGGCTGCCCTCGATCTCCTCGATGCATGGAATACCGGACATTCCGGCGGCGTTTCCACAGTTCATGCGAACTCCGCCCGCCAGGGTCTCTCCCGAATTCGCGGACTGGTCTCCAGAAACCGCTCGGCTCCCCGTTGCGTCGAAGAGGTCATCGGCGAGGCCATCCAGCGCCTTGTCTTCATTGAACGGACGCCGAAAGGCCGCAGTATTCGGGAAATCCTCGCCGTGGACAGCTACTCGACGCAAAAGCAGGACTACGAATTCCGCGAACTTGCGGCATAACGTTTTACCTTTTTTGAGGAAATCATGCTCAAATACTCCGCTTTCATCATTGCCCTGGCCTTGGTTTTGGCTGTTGCACCGGATGCTCTGGCATCGGCGGGTTCGGGTGCCGGACTTCCGTTCGAATCATGGCTTCAAAGCCTAGAAAGCTCCGCAACCGGCCCCGTCGCCTTTTCGATATCCGGTATAGGCATTGTAGTCTGTGGATTCACCTTGGTTCTGGGTGGAGACCTGCCGGGATTCTTCAGGCAGTTCATTTTTCTCGTCCTAGTTATGGCCGTCATTCTCTGTGCCGCCAATATCAAGGCGCAATTCTTTGGCAAAGGCTCCCTGATCTCCCTCTCCTATGAAACGACCAAGGTGGTGTGACATGCCCCTAAGAACGATCCCCATCCATCAGTCATTCACTCGGCCAAACCTTGTTCTCGGCTGTGACCGTGAGCTGATCATTTGTTCGGGCATCGTGGCGTTCGCTCTGGTCATCTCCGCGCAACAGTGGATCGCGTTCTGGACAGGACTGACGCTCTGGGTCTTTTCGTTGTTCGTCCTGCGGCTGATGGCAAAGGCCGATCCGCAAATGCGTTTCGTCTACCTGCGGCATATCCGCTATGCAGCCTATTACCCCGCAAGGTCCACGCCTTTCCGCGAAAATACCAGGGATTACAAATGATTTTCGCAATCATCATCGCCATCTCGCTTCTCGGCCTGCTGCTGTTCGCTCTGCTCATCCGGGGTATCAGGCAGGCCAATGAAGCCAGGACGCTCAAGCGCCATCGCTCAAAGCAGGCCGGTGTCGCCGACCTGCTCAACTACGGCTCCATGATCGATGACGGCATCATACTGTGCAAGAATGGCTCGTTGATGGCAGCCTATGTCTATGCGGGAAAGGACAGCGAAAGCCATACCGAACGGCAACAGGAATTCGACGCCGAACTCCTCAACGCCGCTCTCGCGGAACTAGGTAACGGCTGGATGATCCATGTGGATGCCGTCCGCTCTCCTGCTCCCAAGTATCCCTCTCCGGACCTTTCTCATTTCCCCGATCCCGTCTCCAAGGCCATAGACGAGGAACGCCGCTGTTTCTTCGAAGAACAGGGCGAACTGTTCGAGGGGTACTCCGTCCTGACTGTCACATGGTTCCCGCCGATGTTGGTGCAATCAAAGTTCGTTGATCTCATGTTCGATGACGCCCAGGCTCCGTCATCCGCCAAGGAACGTGGGCAAAAAATCCTGTCCGGCTTCAAAAAGGATTTGAAAAGCCTCGAAAACCGTCTTTCCGCCGTCCTTTCGCTCACCCGTCTTTGCACTCACGACTACAAGCGTGAAGACGGCACCGTCGAATACTACGATGAGTTCCTCTCCCATTTGCAGCGCTGCATCACCGGAGAAGCCCAGCCCGTCCGCCTCCCTTCCTGCCCCGTTTACCTCGACATGCTCCTCGGCGGGCAGGAACTGTGGGGCGGTATCGTCCCCAAGATAGGACGCAAACACATACAGGTCGTCGCCATAGAAGGCTTTCCCATGGAGTCATATCCCGGAATGCTTTCACTGCTGACGGACTTCGATATGGAGTACCGTTGGTCAAACCGTTTCATCTTCCTCGACTCATTCACGGCCACTTCGCACATGGATACCTTCCTCAAGAAATGGAAGCAAAAGCAACGAGGGCTGATTGATCACATCCTCGACAGAGCAAACGCAACGCTGGATAAGGATGCCGTCGACATGACGGAAGACGCGGAAGACGCCATTGCACGGGTCAAAAGCCGCAGAGTCGGGTCCGGCTATTATACCAGCGTCGTCGTGCTGATGGATGAAAACAGGCAGGCCGTGGAAGCAGCCGCCCTGCGCCTAGACAAGGCCATACGTAATCTAGGCTTCGCCTCCAGGACCGAAACCATCAACTGTTTGGACGCATTCTTTGGTTCGCTCCCCGGCCACGGCAACGAAAACGTCCGTAGGCCGTTGCTCACGACTCAAAACCTCGCGGACATGCTTCCCACAAACACGATCTGGACGGGAAGCGATCACGCCCCATGTCCCCTCTATCCTGAAGGCTCCCCGGCGCTCATGTACTGCGTCACGACCGGCAACAGCCCGTTCCGGCTCAATCTCCATGTGCGCGATCTCGGCCATACGCTCATGATCGGTCCCACGGGCGCGGGCAAGTCCACCGCCCTAGCCCTGATCACCGCCCAGCTACGCCGATACCCCAACATGCACATCTTCGCCTTTGACAAGGGACTCTCGCTATATCCGCTGACAAAGGCCTGTGGCGGGCTCCACTTCACCATTGCCGCTGACAACAGCAAGCTCCAGTTCTGCCCGCTGCAATTTCTTGATTCCAAATCGGATCACGCCTGGGCGCAGGAATGGCTTGAAACCATACTCTTCCTGAACGGTATCGAGATCGGTCCCGGAGAGCGAATCAAGATCACCCAAACGCTGAACCTGATGGCCCAAAACAAGGAAAACCGCAGGATTTCCGATTTCGTCGGCCTCATCGACGTACCCCGTATCAAGGAGTGTATGCAGGCCTACACCATCGACGGCCCGATGGGAGAATTGCTCGACGCCGAAGAAGACGGCCTCTCCCTCTCTCCCTTCACCGTTTTTGAAACCGAAGAGCTAATGAATCTTGGGGAAAAGTGGTTGCTGCCCATCCTTCTCTACCTCTTCCGCCGCATTGAAATGATGCTGAAAGGCCAGCCCGCATGGATATTTCTCGACGAAGCATGGATCATGCTCGGCCACCCCGTCTTTCGCGAAAAGATCCGGGAATGGTTCAAAGTCAATCGAAAGAAGAACTGCGGCATATTCATGGCCACGCAAAGCCTTTCGGACGCGCTCAACTCCTCCATCCTTGACGTGATCATCGAATCCACGGCCACCAAAATCTACCTTCCGAACATCAACGCACGAAATGAGGATTTTGCCGCCCTCTACTCCCGTATGGGCCTGAACAACCGACAGATCGAAATCATCTCCTCGGCCATTCCGAAAAACGACTACTACCTCGTTTCCGAAAAAGGCTGTCGCCTCTTCAGCTTTGCCATAGGCCCCCTCGCCATGTCCTTCGTCGGCGTCTCGGATCGAGAATCCGTCAGCCACATCATGCAGCTTGAAAAGCAGTACGGCGAGCAATGGATTGATCAGTGGCTCCGTGAACGGGGCCTGTCACTAACCGATTATGCGAGTGCGTCATGAAAAAAAGCCAGGAAGACTCTCCTTACCTGAACGCCAAGTACAACCACAACTCGCGTGAAAGCGCCATGTTTTTCTCACGGCTGATGTGGCAGATCGTGGGGATCGTCTCCGGTCTCATCGTTCTGGCATGTGTCGCCGGGATCATCCACGTCGCCGAACAGACCAAGTTTATCCCCTATGTGGTCGAAGTTGACAAACTCGGCCAACCGCTTGCCGTCTCCGTCGCCGATAAAGCCACCCCCGTCGATTCCCGCGTCATCCATGCAACACTGGCCTCCTTCATCAACGATGCCCGCATGGTGACGCCTGACGTCACGGTCCAACGTAATGCCATTTTCAGACTGTACTCGCACCTGAACAGCGACGATGCCGCCACCGTGAAAATGAACGAGTACATGAACGATGAAAACAACAATCCTTTCCGTCGTGCCGAAAAAGAGCTTGTCTCCATAGAAATCACCTCGGTTCTCCAACAATCCGGCGAAAGTTGGCAGGTCGATTGGAAGGAAACTGTGACGGATCGCCAGGGGGTCAAAGTCTCAGAATTCCGCATGAGAGCCCTGCTCGTAGTCCAAGTCACTCCCCCCACAAACCAGACTTCAGAAGAACAGATACGGAAAAATCCGCTCGGCATTTTCATACGTGATTTCAACTGGTCCAAGCAACTTTAGGAGATTGATGTGAAACGACTTTTTGTCCTTGCCGTCCTCCTTGTCTCACTCTCCGGCTGTGCTCTTCGTGGGACACATGAGGTCGCGGGCGTCAAAACGGCGGACGCTCTGAGCGAAACCTACCCCGCCGATGCCGAACGCTTCGCCGCTCAAGCTGCGCTCGAACTCTCCCGGCGTTATCCAGCCGGACAGACCGGCCTGAGTCTCGTAACCGTGCCCGGCATGTTCGGCTCCGCGCTTGAAGGAAATCTGCGCAGCTACGGTTTTGCCATTCTACCCGCCGAATCCGTTTCCGGCGTCAAAGTCGGCTACCTGATTGACGAGGTTGCCGGAGAACTCATGCCCACGGGCTATCTCCAGATCGCCACCTCTGACGGCACCAGTTTCAGCATGGTGCGGAAGCTCCTCGGCGGGCTTCCATCCGCATCCGCCCAGCAAGCTCCAGCGATGCCTACTCCCGTCTCTGCTCCGGAGGAACCGGTTCCGGGAACTCCGGTCGTCCAACCGGAAACCAGAAGCCCGGCTGCTCCCGCCGTGGCGCAGACGACGCTGCATGAACCAACGGCATCCGCTCCGCAGAAAACGGATGCGCCTACGCCTTCCTCTTCTCCCAAGGGCTCCCACGCATCAGACGGAAAAATGATGCCTATCATCACCGCCGTCCGCACGGTGATCCCGGTCGGCTGGCAGTACCGGGTTGAAGGGACTGAGCTACGTCAAACCCACGTCACGTATCCCCGCAATGTCGCCTGGCGTATCGCTCTTACGGACATCGCCACGGCTACCGATTCCTCGGTCACTATCGACGGCAACGCCAAGCTGGTCAGTTTTACGCCAAAGGGAATGCAGCCCGTTCCGGCAACGGCACAACCTCCTGTAGTTGCTCCAGTTACGCCGGAATCTCCTGCCGTCACCAGTGCGTTAAACGATGCGGCCGCACAGACCAAATCCGCTGCGGCCGCACCAGAAACACCACCGGCCGACGCTCCCAAAATCGAGGCAACGCCTGTTCCCGCAACCTCTCCCGCCGTCACCATCGTGGCTGAACCCATGCTCCCGGAATGGCTGCTCACGCCGGGAAGCCTCCATGTGCAGCTTGAAGGATGGGCCGGACGCGCCGGCTACCAGCTTGTGTGGAACGCAGACACGGATCTCGACATGCAGTCCCGCGCCAGCTTCCGTGGCAACTTCGTCGCCGCGATTACGCAGCTCTTTGAAGGGCTCCATGCAGCGGGGTTCCCGCTCCGGGCCACGCTGTATCCCGCCAACAATGTTTTGGAAGTGAGTGACCGATGAGAAAGTACCTTGCGCTTTTCCTTGCCGCGTTCGTCTTCTTTAGCGGCGGCTGCACCGTCAAAAACGGCGGCGCGCCCACACAAATGCAGGTCGAGGCCAAACGCGATCAACTGACGGAGCTGTCGTCATCCAAAACGGTTAGTATCGTTGGCCAACCATACCTCGGCGCAAAACCGATTGTGCGCGAATCCGGTGAAGAGATTCCCGTACTCGGTAAAAACGTCACTCTGAAGCAACAGGGAACACTCTCCGAGATCGCGGCCTCCCTCAGCGCCATAGCTCCGCTCTCCGCTCAGGTAGCGGAAGCCGATGGCGAAGACGTCCAGCCAGCCAAGCCCGCTGCTTCGGAGCCGCCGCTCGACGATCTCGGCCTGCCGCCCCTTGCCACCAGCCTCGGCGGGGCCGGTCAGATCGCCGTGTCGTACACAGGTTCCCTGCGTGGACTGCTCGACACCATCTCCAGTCAAAGCGGCTATGGATGGGATTACGACGCCAAAACGAACCGCGTCACATTCAGCGCAACGCAGGTACGGACGTACACCGTACTGGCCGCGCCGGGAGCCGTTTCATACGAAAGCCAGCTCTCGAACAAGAGCCGGGAACGTACTGGTGGTTCCTCCATCAGCGGTTCGAACATCAATTCAACCGTTTCGTCTGGAGATACGTCCGCACAAACCTCTCAAATCAACAAAACCGAACTGAAATTCGATATTTGGCGCGAAGTCGAAGGCGGGATCAAGGCCCTCCTGAGCAAGCGCGGGACAGTCACCATCAACCAGGCGGCGGGGACAGTCACCGTCCGAGACAGCTACGTCCGTCTGTGAGACATCAGCGCGTACATTGACGCAATCAACCAACGGCTCTCACGCCAGGTCGCCATCACCGTGCGCGTCTGGGCTCTGGAGCTGTCCGACACCTCCAGCGCGGGACTTAACCTTCAGGCTCTTTTTGAGAACGACAACATCTCTGTGGTCGCCGGAAGTCTTGGTGATCTGGGTAGCGCATCAACTGCTGCTGTCAGTGTCGTGCATGGTAAGCTGAAGGGGTCCAGCGGCACGCTCAAGGCTCTGCGCGAGTGGGGCCGTGCCACGCAGCTTACCTCCGCTGGCGGACTTTTGACGAGCAACCAGCCGCTGCCGGTGCTGGCGATCAAACGTCATGCGTATCTCGCCGGCATGAGCCTCTCGACCTCAGACTACAACCAGACTTCGGAGATCACTCCTGGAGAAGTCACCACAGGCTTCGCCATGACGATCATCCCGCATATTCTCGCGGATCGCCGGGTGATCCTCCAGTACAACATCACGCTCTCGGCTTTGGATGACATGCAGGAAATCGACCGTGAGGAAGTCTATGTGCAGCTCCCGCAGGTCAGTACCCGCTCTTTCGCCCAACGCTCAAAGATGAAAATGGGGCAGACGCTGGTGCTGGCCGGATTCGAGCAATCACGCCAGACGGCAAACAACGCCTTCGGAATCCTGAATACAGGGCGTGATGCCGATTACGGCAAAACCTTGCTCGTCGTCACCATCGAACTTGAATCTGCGGAGAACGTGTGATGCGCCGGGTCATTCTTAATGGGCAGTCTTATGCCATGGGCCTCAAATGGTTTCATTTTCGCGGGACGAGGGAGGAAGCCATTCAGGAAGCGCATGGCCGCGATGCACAGTTCGATCTCATCGTCGTTCTTACAGATCATGAGCAGTACGGTTTGGGCCGCTCCGAAGGTTCTTCGTGGAAAAAAACGAAATCCTTGGCCGCGTCACTCGTCAGGAATAACTGTCCCGATGCCGTGCACGTCTTCTCTTTCCATGATGAAAGCACCAAAGAACCGTTTTGGTGGGTCATCGGCATTCTCAAAAAAAGGATTTCCGCTCAATCGGATCGCTGCTTCGGAAACAAGGAGGAAGCCGAAGCGCTGGCTATTTCCATCCAAAATTCTCTCGGCGTCGAACATAAGTTCTTTTCTGAAGAGGAAAGCCTTGCCTTTTTCTCCAACCATTTGGGAGCGCCAAAGAAAAAACTGTTTCTGCGGGACGCTACGGCGCTTTCCTCCTTGCGGGAAACCGACAGGATCAAGCTCTTAAAGGCGGGATTATGGGTAATGGCCTTTGCTTTAGGCTGGTGGACCGTTGATGCCGTACTCGAATACAAGGCGGCCCGAGATGCGATGGAACAGGCGCGTATCCTGACGCAGAACAAAGAAAGGCGGGCAAAAGAACTGGCAGCCCACCCAGAGCGGTACTTCTCCAGCGTGTGGATGAAAAGCCCTGAACCCGACTCGTTCCTCAGGCAATGCGCACCGGCCATGTTCCGTTTTCCTACGGCGGCCAACGGATGGCGCTTGGCCGGGCTTTCCTGCTCAGGCGATTTTCTCAATGCGACATGGGAACACACTGAGTTTTCCGACTTCATGTACCTGCCCTTCAATGGCGCTCTGGACCATAAGAAACCGCAAATCGCCACCTCCAGCAAGATACTTCCGGTTTTGCCGGAAGGCCAAAGGGAACCCGGCATTCTTCTCTCACAGGATGAGGCCACCCGGCGGATATACGCGCTCACGCAACATTTCCGACTCAAGCTGAAAAAGCTCTCCTTTACCAAGCGGGAAACAAGGACTGTGGAAAAAATTCAACTTACCTGCCCGTGGATAAGGGGATCGTGGGAAATCAACAAAATTCCCGCCGTCATGATCACGGATTACGCAAATGTGGGGCCTGCTTTCGCCATTCCGGGGCTGATCATTACAGAACTGTCCTACGACAAGGATACATGGACGATACGAGGTGAACTTTATGCGCGATAAGAGACAATGGCTGGCGTTGGCCGTCCTCCTCTGTGTCATGGTGGGAGGTGGAGCGTGGTACTGGTGGCCGCAGCAACCTGTTGCCGTCCCGACTCCCATCCGGCCCATCAAGAAGACGGCTCCTTCACCCGCACAGGAAAAGCCTCAAGGACAAACCCTAAAAGGAGATGCCGGGATCAAGGTGGCTCCCATTACGGAAATCACTCCCCGAACCGTCTACTCGGGCGATCTCGGAACGCTGACGGGCATTCAGGCCGCAGCGGACATCAAAAAAATGCAGCTTGAGTTCGCCCAATTGGACGCCAAAGTGAAGGAACTGAAAAAGCAACCTGAACCGCCCATGCAGGCTTTGCCTCTTCTTCCCCCGCGTCCGTCCTCCTCGGACATGACGCAAAAAACGGAGTCTTCCCCGCGCATCGTCGTCCTCTCCGTCTGGGGGATAGGAACAACCTTGACGGCCCGTCTGCGTACAAAAGATGGAACCCATACCGTCAAGACAGGCGATGACATTCCCGGCTTCGGCACGGTTCAACATATCTCGCGGGATCGCGTCGTGGTCGGCGGTGCCGCCATTCCTTGGAAATAACGCTATGGACACCAACTTCGTTCCCACGGTTCCGCAAAGCCTTTCCAATCGCCTTATCTGGCGGGATGGCTCGTTCCATGCCTCTGAAGAATTGCAGGCGAATATGGAACTGGACGCCCTCTTTGCCCGGTACATGGATGAGATGGGCGGCGTCGCCGTACCCTGCGTCTGGTATGAGCCCCGGACGTTTGACAACCGCTTTGGCATCCGCTTTGACGGCAAGGAAGACGGCGAAAACCAGACTGTCAGGTATATCGTCGACTTGCTCAAAAAAGCGAAAGAACAAAAAGTTTCAGATATTCACATCACCTACGCAGGTCCCTATACGACCATCGAATTTAGACAGATGGGGCAACTGCAACCTTATCAGACCCTCACCGGTACGGAAGGGTTTGAACTTATCAGCGCGCTTTTTCAGTCCCGCATTTCCCAAACGCAGTCCACGTTCAGCACTTATGAGCGGCATGACGGGCGCATCGCGGATCGCAAATACCTTCCCGAAGGCGTCTTCGCGGTGCGCCTGCACTCGGAACCCATCCAGACGCCGTTGAGCGCGGAGCCCGGCGTTTTCGTCGCTATCCGTCTGCTGTTCGATGCGACGGGGGCACGGGGCACCTTGGAAGAGCGCACGGCCTCTCTCGGCTTTACCCCGGCTCAACAAAGGCTCCTCAAGTCGTTTACGGAACGTTCCGGCCTCACCATCATTGCGGGCGCGACCGGCCACGGCAAATCAACATTGCTCAAAAACGTGATGGAGGCGATGGCTGAACATCAGCCCACCAAGAACTACATGACGCAGGAAGACCCGCCGGA
>OGZI01002324.1_pt1 | contig 15819 bp, 10 predicted proteins | sample 1576711 | NCBI WGS metagenome assembly OGZI01 (sample SAMEA3541482, study PRJEB24748) | human gut metagenome | biome: human gut; feature: human-associated habitat; material: faeces | place: China | collected 2012
CCGGCAGCAAGTGCTGCGCTATTATGACGAATTGATGCTGCGGCAGGAGGAATAAGATGTCCTTTACACAACAGATCAAAGAAGAGCTTTGTCGCCTGGGGCCGGGCAAGGACTGCTGCGCCCGGGCGGAGTGTTATGGGATGCTGCTCTTTGCCGCGGTTTTCTCCCAAAGCCGCTTGCGGGTACACAGTGACCTGGCGGCAGTGCGGGGGAGAGTACGGCAGCTTCTCCGCCGGTGTGCCGGTGTGGAGATCTCTCCCCGGCCCGATGGGACCAACGCCTTGGTTTTGGAAGACCCGCCTTCTTTGCGGCGGGTTTTTTCCGCCTTTGGGTATGAATTTGAAGGGACCGCCCTTCATCTCAACCGGGCGGTGGTGGAGGAGGACTGCTGCCGCATCGCCTTCCTTCGGGGGGCTTTTCTCACCGGTGGGTATGTGTCGGCTCCCGGGCGAGGGTATCACCTGGAGCTGGTGACCTCCCATTACAATGTGGCCCGGCAGACGGTGCTGCTGTTGGAAGAAATGGGCCTTAGCTGCGGGTTTGTTTCCCGCCGGGGAAATTTTGTGCTTTACTACAAAGACAGCAATGTGATTGAAGATATCATCGGCCGCATGGGGGCCCCGGGGGCCGCTATGGATTTCCGGCTGCGGAAGGTGGAAAAGGACTTCCGCAACAACATCAACCGGAAGGTCAACTGTGAGACGGCCAATCTGGGAAAGACAGTGGAAGCCGCCGCCCGCCAGTGTCATGCCATTGGAAAATTGGAAAAAGCGGGCCAGCTGGAGCAGCTGCCCGAAAGCCTGAGGGAGACGGCCCGGGTGCGCCTGGAGTATCCGGAAGAGTCCCTCGCTGAGCTTTTGCAGCATTTTGATCCGCCCCTTTCCAAACCGGGGCTGAATAACCGGCTGCGGAAGCTGGAGCAACTGGCGGCCAAATTGGAAGATTGAGAAAAGGCAAAGAAATTGGGAGATAAAGATACTATGGCCATTGATTTTGTCCATTTGCATGTGCACAGCGTGTTCAGCCTGTTGGACGGTGCCTGCCCTGTGGCGGAACTGCCCCGCAGAGCCAAGGAGATGGGGCAGCAGTCCCTGGCCGTCACCGATCACGGGGTGATGTACGGGTGCATTGATTTTTATAAAGCCTGCAAGGCGGAAGGAGTCCATCCCATCATCGGCTGCGAGGTCTATGTGGCGCCTCGCAGCCGCTTTGACAAAACAGCCGAACTGGACGGGGAAGCCTATCACCTGGTGCTTTTGTGCCAAAACCAGAAGGGATATGAAAACCTGATCTATCTGGTGAGCCAGGGTTTCCTCCAGGGGTTTTACAACAAACCCCGGGTGGACTGGGATTTGCTGAAAGAATACCATGAAGGACTGATCTGTCTGTCGGCCTGCCTGGCCGGGCAGGTGCCCCGGCTGCTGGACCAGGACAACTATGAAGGGGCCCTGGAGCTGGCCACACAATACCGGGATCTGTTTGGCCCGGAGAACTATTTTATCGAGGTGCAGGACCACGGCATCCCGGAACAGAAAAAGGTCAACGAGGGCCTGTGCCGCCTAGCCAAAGAGTTGGGCGTGGGATTGGTGGCCACCAACGACGCCCACTATCTCAAGCGGGAGGATGCCTCCAGCCAGGATGTGCTCCTTTGCATCCAGACGGGAAAAACGGTGGATGAGCCCAATCGGATGCGCTTTGAAGGGGAAGAATTCTACCTGAAGAGCGGAGAGGAGATGGCGCAGCTCTTTCCGGAGGACAAATTCCCCAGGGCCATTTCTAATACGGTAAAAATAGCAGAGCGCTGCCAAGTAGAGTTCGATTTTTCAGAGCAGCACCTGCCGGCCTTTGATGTGCCCGAAGGCTATGACGCCGAGGGGTATCTGCGCCATCTGGCCGATGAGGGCTTTGCCCGCTTGTATCCCGACAAGGATGCTTCTTACCGGGAGCGTCTGGAATACGAGCTGGACATGATCTGCCGCATGGGCTTTACCGACTATTTCCTCATTGTGGCCGATTTCGTCCGCTTTGCCCGGTCCCGGGATATTCCGGTGGGCCCTGGTCGGGGTAGCGCCGCAGGCAGTATGGTCAGCTATTGCCTGGGTATCACCGACATCGACCCCATGCGCTATAACCTGTACTTCGAACGGTTTTTGAACCCGGAACGGGTGTCCATGCCCGATATCGATATGGACTTCTGCGGCGTGCGGCGGCAGGAGGTCATCGACTATGTGGTGGAAAAATACGGAGAAGACCATGTGGCTCAGATCATCACCTTCGGCACTATGGCGGCCAAGGCGGCGGTGCGGGACTGCGGCCGGGCGTTAAACATGACCTATGCCGAAGTGGATGCGGTGGCCAAACTGGTGCCCCAGGAACTGAAAATCACCCTGGACAAGGCTTTGAAGGTCTCCCGGGAGCTGCGCAGCTTGTACGAAAGCGACGAGCGGGTGCACACCCTTCTGGATACCGCCCGGAAGCTGGAAGGCACTCCCCGTAATGCCTCCACTCACGCCGCCGGTGTGGTCATCACCAAAGAGCCGGTGCATCGCTATGTGCCTCTGGCCAAAAACGACCAGGGCGTTGTCACCCAGTACATCATGACCACTCTGGAAGAGCTGGGCCTTTTGAAAATGGATTTTCTGGGGCTGCGGAACCTGACCATCCTGCACGATGCCGTGGAACTGGTGAAGCAAAGCGGGGTGGAGCTGGATCTGCACAATATCGACTATGAGGATAAAGGGGTCTATGAGATGCTCTCCCAGGGCAAGACCTCCGGGGTGTTCCAGCTGGAAAGCGCCGGGATGCGCGGGGTCGTGGTGGCCATGAAGCCCCATTCCATCGAAGACATCACCGCGGCCATCGCTCTGTACCGCCCGGGCCCTATGGCCAGCATCCCCACTTATATCGATTGCAAGCATCATCCGGAAAAAGTGCAGTACAAGCATCCCCTTCTGCGGGATATCTTGCAGGTGACTTATGGCTGTACCGTTTACCAGGAACAGGTGATGGAGATCTTCCGCCGTCTGGCCGGTTATTCTCTGGGAAAGGCCGACCTGGTGCGCAAGGCCATGAGCAAAAAGAAGATGGATGTGCTGAAAAGCGAGAGGGAAAACTTTATCCACGGCAACAAGGAAGAAGGCATCGTAGGATGCGTGGCCAACGGCGTTTCCGAAGAAGTGGCTTCCCAGCTCTTTGACGATCTGCTGGACTTCGCCAATTACGCTTTCAACAAAGCCCATGCGGTGTCCTATGCCGTTTTGTCTTACCAGACCGCCTATGTAAAATACCATTATCCCACGGAATATATGGCGGCCCTCCTCACCTCGGTGCTGGGGGACAGCGCCAAGGTATCGGAATACATTCTGGAATGCCGGGAAATGGGTATCACCATCCTCACACCGGACATCAACCAATCGGGGGCGGACTTCACCGTCCGGGACAAGACCATCCGTTTTGGTCTTGCGGCGGTGAAAAATGTGGGCCGGAGCTTTGTGGCCGCTTTGGAAAAAGAGCGGCAGAGCGGCGGACCCTTCCGCTCGTTCAGCGATTTTTGCTCCCGCATGGTGGAGACCGATCTGAACAAACGGGCCTTGGAAAATCTTATCCGCTGCGGCGCTTTTGACAACTTCGGCCACCGCCGCTCCCAGCTGCTGCGGGTCTATGAGCAGGTGCTGGACGCTTCGGTGAGCGAACGGCGGAAGAACATCGAAGGCCAGATCGATCTGTTCGGCATGGCCCAGGAAGAAGAAGCGGCGGAAGTAGAACTGCCCGACATCCCAGAATATCCCAAGCGGGAACTTCTGGCCATGGAAAAGCAGACCACCGGCATCTATCTGTCCGGCCATCCTCTGGACGAGCAGGGAGAGCTGGTGAAACAGGTGGGGGCCACCCCCATCGGCCAGGTGCTGGCTGCCTTTGCCCCGGAAGAAGAAGAGGGCTTGGGAAGAGCAGAAAGCGATCTGCGGGATGGGATGTACATCACTTTGGCCGGCATCGTTTCGGCGGTCAAGCTGAAGACCACCAAAAACAACACCACCATGGCCTATGTGACCCTGGAGGACCGGTCGGGAAGCATGGAGCTGCTGGTGTTCCAGAAGGCCATGGACAGCGCGCCCGGGGCTTTTGTGGAGGACAACGCCCTGGTGGTGTATGGCCGCATTTCCGCCCGGGAAGATGAAGCGCCCAAGCTGGTGTGTGACCGGTGCGCTGTCCTCACCCCCCAGAGTGCGGCGGAATGGCAGAATAAAAACAGAAATAGTGGATGGAGAAATACCTCCCGTGGGTCCGCTCCACGGCATCAGGTCCGGGAGACGAAAGAAGGGGCAGAAAAGGAGCCCTCCGGCCCTCGGCTGTATCTCCGCTTCAGTGGAGAAAACGCCCCGCTATTGGAACAGACCAAGGCCCTTCTGCGCCAAAGCCCTGGTCAGACGCCGGTGGTCATCTTTTACAGTGATACCGGCAAGCGGTTCCTGGCCCGGCAGGAGCTTTGGGTCACACCGGGGGAGGAACTGATCCAGAACCTGGGCGGACTGCTTTCTCCCCCGAATGTGGTGCTTCGATAGAAAAAGGGAAAGGGAACAAAGATAAATGACGGAATTTGATATCAAATACAGTGCTTTGCGCAAATCCATCCTGGAAGAGGAATTTTCCGGGTTGAACGCTATGCAGCGGGAAGCGGTGTTCTGCACCGAAGGGCCGCTGTTGCTGCTGGCCGGTGCGGGAAGCGGCAAAACCACAGTGCTCATCAATCGGGTGATCAATCTGTTGAAATACGGCAGAGGCTACGAAGAGGAAATGGCTCCTGTGGGAGCCACCGAAGAGGACTTAAAGCGCATGGCTTCCTATCTGGCCCAGCCGGAAGAGGCGACGCCGGAGGATATTGTGGATTTGTGCAGCGTAGACCCTCCCCGCCCTTGGCAGATCATCGCCATCACCTTTACCAACAAGGCGGCCGGGGAGCTGAAGGACCGGCTGGAAAAAGCCTGCGGTGCCATGGCTGAGGACATCTGGGCCCATACCTTCCATTCGGCCTGTGTGCGCATTCTCCGCCGGTATGGGGAGCGGATCGGCTACGGCAACTTCACCATCTACGATGAAGACGACAAAAAGAAAATGATGGGCCAGGCTCTGCGGGAGCTGGGCTATGATGAAAAGAAGTTCGATCTGCGGGGGGTCATCAGTCAGATTTCCCGGGCCAAGGACAAACTGATTACCCCCCGGCAGTATCAGCAGCAGGCAGGAGACGACTATTACCAGAAGGCCGTGGGCCGTATTTACGAAGAATACCAAAACCGGATGCGCCGGGCCGGGGCCATGGATTTTGATGACATCATCATGGAGACCGTCCATCTGCTCCAGGAGTGCAGCGATGTGCGGGAGCACTACCAGCGCCAGTTCCGCTATGTGCTGGTGGACGAATATCAAGACACAAACCACGCCCAATATGTGCTGTGCAGCCTGCTGGCCGGGGGCTATGGGAACATCTGCGTGGTGGGCGACGATGACCAGAGCATTTATAAATTCCGGGGGGCCACCATCGAAAACATCCTGGAATTTGAAAAGCAGTACGAAAATGCCCGGGTGATCCGCCTGGAGCAGAATTACCGTTCCACCATGAGCATCCTGGAAGCGGCCAACGAGGTGATTTCCCACAACACCGCCCGGAAAGGCAAGCGCCTGTGGACGGAAAACGGCGAGGGAGATAAGATCGTCTATTTCTCCGGGGATAACCAGGAGGACGAAGGGCAGTTTATTGCCAGCGAAATCCTCAAAGGCTATGGGAAAGGCCAGAAATTTTCTGATTTTACCGTGCTCTACCGAAACCATGCTTTGTCCAACAGCATTGAAGGAGCCCTCAAGCGCAATGCCATCCCCTACCGGATGGTCAGCGGCCTGCGGTTTTTCGACCGGGCCGAGGTGAAGGATATGCTGGCCTATCTGTGGGTCATTGCCAATCCTTCGGACGGCATCCGTCTGCGGCGGATTATCAACAACCCTCCCCGGAAGATCGGCGCCAAGACCCTGGAGCATGTGGCCGACCTGGCATCCATGGAAAATATCGACGATTTTTCCGTGATCCAAAGAGCGGGAGAATATCCCGATCTGGCCCGGGCCAAGGACAGCCTGGAGGCCTTTGCCAGGATGATCAAGGGCCTGCAAGACAAGGCCCGCGATCTGTCTCTGGGCGAACTGTATGACGCCTTGCTGGAAGAGAGCGGGTATCTGCGGATGCTGCGCAGCCAGGAGAACATCGAAGCCCAGACCCGGATCGAAAATGTGATGGAGCTGAAATCCAACATTGTGGAGTTTGAAAGCACCCATGAAGGGGGCACTTTGCTGGATTTTTTGGAAGAAGTGGCCCTGTTTACTGACATTGACCGGTACGACGAGCAGGCCGACGCCGTCACGCTGATGACCATGCACTCAGCCAAGGGACTGGAGTTTGATACGGTGTTCCTCTGCGGTATGGAAGAGGGCATTTTTCCCTCCCATCGGAGCATAGACAGCGACGAGGAACTGGAAGAAGAGCGGCGGATCTGCTATGTGGCCATGACCCGGGCCAAGCGGAAGCTTTACATCACTTGCGCTCAGCGGCGGATGCTCTATGGCCAGACTTCGTTTTGCCGGCCTTCCCGCTTTATCGGGGAAGTGCCGGAGGAGTATATGGAGAAAAAGGCAAAGGCCCGTCCTGCTCCTCAGCGCCGTCAGGCTGCCAACATCCGGCCCACCGTGCAGAAGAGCTTTGCCTCGGCATTTGGAAGCCGCGCCAAGGAGGCGCAAAAGGATCTGCCCTCTGTGCGCCCCGGCCAGGCCATCACCCACAAGGCCTTTGGGGATGGCGTGGTGCAGGCCTGCACGCCTATGGGAAACGATGTGCTGATGGAAGTGAAGTTTGCCGAAGGTACGAAAATGATGATGCTGCGCACAGCCAGCCAGTTCATCACCATCAAATAAAGGAGGAAACCCTATGAACCGTCCCATGCGTCTTGGAAACCGGGCGATGAAAGAGGAAAAAGCCCGGAAACTGCTGGCAGAATGTGAATATGCACTGTTTACCACAGTGGATGAAGAGGGAGCGCCTCACACCGTGCCGGTCTCTCCGGTGGTGTTGGGAAATGCTTTGTATTTTCATTGCGCTCCGGCGGGAGAGAAGCTGGACAACATCCAGAAGAATCCTCAGGTTTGCCTGTGTGCCCTGGGGCGCACCCAGGTGCTGCAAAAGGAAATGACCATGGCCTATGAATCGGTGGTGGCCCAGGGAAAAGCCCGGCTGGCCCAGGGAGAGGAAGCACAGCGGGCCCTTTTGGCCATCTGCCAGAAGTATTCCCCTGGTTATGAAAGCGAGTGGGAAAAGGAGATCGAAAAGTTCCCCATGGTGCAGGTGGTTGCCGTGGACCTGATCCATATCACCGGCAAGAGTAACCGCCTGTGATGGAAAAAGACCTGCCGGAAAGGGGCAGCTGGTGCCTGTACATCCTCCGCTGCGGCGATGGCAGCCTGTATGCCGGCGTGACCATCGATCTGCCCCGGCGGGGGGGCAGGAGGAGAGCGGGCCGGACAGCGGACGCCGTGAAATTTTCTCAACTAGTCCTCCCCACGCCCCAAAAATCCGCTCAAATGTCGAAAATCCCCGCAAATGACGCTGTCGCTTCTCTCTCAACTAGTCCCCGGAACGGGTCAAAAAATCGGGTCCCCGGTTTTCGGGAAAACCGCCGCCGTCATTTTCACAAGAGGACCAGGGGCGTTAAGATAGCAAAAACCGAAAATATCAACTAGTCGCCGCAATGCCTAAAAAATTGCCGTAGAGCGAAAGAAACCTTGATAGTCCGCGTGCCGCATCTGGAAAAATCAACAAGTCTGTGCTATGATATAGAAAATCGTCAAAAGCTGCCAAAACAGCAACAGGGGGAAAATGCCATGACAGATGCACAACAGCGGAGCGCCGCAAAACAGTTTGCCGCCGACTGGGCAGGCAAGGGCTACGAGAAAGGCCATAGCCAGACCTTTTGGCTTGCTCTGCTATCCAAGGTCTATGGCGTAGCTGAGCCAGACAAGTTCATAACATTCGAGGACCAAATTATGCTGGACCACACCAGTTTCATTGATGGTTTCATCCCGTCCACCCATGTCCTGATTGAGCAAAAGGGCATCGGCAAGGACTTGAACAAGCCCATCAAGCAATCTGACGGCTCTTTACTCACGCCGTTCCAACAGGCCAAACGCTACGCCGCCGAATTGCCCTATTCCCAGCGCCCCCGCTGGATTGTGACCTGTAACTTTGCCGAGTTTCATGTCTATGACATGGAGCGACCTACGGGGGAAGCAGAGATCATCAAACTGGCTGATTTGGAGAAGGAATACTACCGTTTGCAATTTTTGGTGGACACCGGGGACACCAACATCAAAAAGGAGATGGAAGTCTCTCTACAGGCTGGTGAAATCGTCGGCGCCCTGTATGATGCGCTGTTGAAGCAGTACAAAGACCCCAGCGACCCAGAAACGCTGAAAAGCCTGAACGCTCTGTGCGTCCGTATTGTGTTCTGCCTATACGCCGAAGACGCGGGCATTTTCGGCGCACATGGGATGTTTCATAACTACCTCCAAGCCCATCAAGGTAAGGATGCTCGCCGCGCCCTTATCGACCTATTCAAAGTGCTGGACACCAAGCCCGAAGACCGCGACCCATACATGGACGACGACCTCGCCGCGTTTCCCTATGTCAACGGCGGCTTGTTTGCCGACGAAAGCGTTATCATTCCCAAGCTGGACGATAATATTGTTGACCTAATTCTAAACCGCGCCAGTGCTGACTTTGACTGGTCAGCCATCAGTCCCACCATCTTCGGCGCTGTCTTTGAAAGCACCCTTAACCCCGAAACCCGCAGAAGCGGCGGTATGCACTACACCAGCATTGAGAATATCCACAAGGTCATTGACCCGCTGTTCCTGGATTCGCTCCGTGCGGAATTGACTGAAATTTCCGAGATTTCTGTAGATAAGACCCGCACCGCCAAGCTGAAAGCCTATCAGACCAAGCTGGCAGGGCTGACCTTCCTCGACCCCGCCTGTGGTTCCGGCAACTTTTTGACCGAGACATATATCTCCCTGCGGCGGCTGGAAAATGAAGTCATTTCCATGCTTCACAGCGGACAAATTATCATGGATTTTGGCAACCCCATCCAAGTGTCCATCGGCCAGTTTTACGGCATTGAGATCAACGATTTTGCCGTCACCGTTGCCAAGACCGCCCTTTGGATCGCGGAAAGCCAGATGATGAAGGAAACCGAGGATGTTGTTCACATGAGCCTCGACTTCCTCCCCTTGAAGTCCTACGCCAACATCGTGGAGGGCAACGCCCTGCGGCTAGATTGGGAGAGTGTCGTACCTAAACATGAACTGGACTACATCATGGGTAATCCGCCGTTTGTGGGATTTTCGTTAATGACACCAGCCCAAAAGCAAGATGTCGAGCTAATTTTTCCGGGGACTAAAAATGTTGACTATGTTGCTTGTTGGTATATGAAAGCGGCTAAATTAATTGCTAAATCCCAAATTGAGTGCGCCTTTGTTTCGACAAACTCGATTTGCCAAGGGGAAATTGTGTCCGTCCTTTGGACAAAGCTACTGGCAGAAGGTATCATTATCAATTTTGCCCATCGGACATTCGTGTGGTCGAGTGAGGCAAAGGCAAAGGCTGCCGTACATTGCATTATCATTGGATTTGCAGGGTTTTCCCGCCAAACTAAGGTGCTTTTTGATGGAATTCAAAAGCGAACTGCCCAGAACATAAATCCATATTTGCTTGATGGCGAAAACATCATTGTGTTTGCACAGCGAAAGCCTTTTGCAGATGTTCCTGCTATGGTATATGGAAACAAGCCTGCAGATGGTGGCAACTTAATCATTGAGAATGATGAATATGAGGATTTCATAGCAAAAGAACCCAAAGCCCAAAAATATATTCATCGCTATGTTGGAGCAGTAGAGTTTTTGCACAACGAACCCCGCTATTGCCTATGGCTCAAAGGTGCAAGTCCCAAAGAACTTAAAGAAATGCCGTTGGTCATGCAAAGAATTGAGAAGTGCAAAGAAATGCGAAATAATAGCCGTGCTGCCGCAATCAGAAAATTTGCTACAACGCCAACACTATTCGCACAGATTACTCAACCAGAAGGCAAACCGTATATTATTGTTCCGGCACATAGCTCTGCCTCAAGGCGATATATCCCGTTGGGTTTTGTTAGTGCAGAAGTTATTTCAAGCAATGCGGTTTTCATCATTCCAAGCGCGTCAATCTTCCAATTTGGAGTTTTGATGTCTAATGTCCATAATGCGTGGATGCGAACAGTCTGTGGGCGTCTAAAAAGTGATTACCGCTATTCCAAGGAAATCGTTTACAATTGTTTCCCGTGGCCTACCCCAACCGACGCACAGCGGGCGAAGATTGAGCAGACCGCACAGGCCATTCTGGATGCCCGCGCCCTGTACCCGGATTGCAGCCTTGCCGACCTCTACGATGAGGTAGCTATGCCCCCGGAGCTTCGTAAGGCGCACCAGCAGAACGACCGCGCCGTCATGCAAGCCTACGGCTTCGACATCAAGACCACCACCGAGACCACCTGCGTCACGGAACTGATGAAGATGTATCAAGCATTGACCGAAAGGAGCAAATGATGAAACAGTTTATCTACCTTGATACGGATATTATCAATTCCATTATTGCTCAAAAAGAAAAGGGGTTGGTGCTGGAAATAGCAAGCGAACATGAAGATACCGCTGGGAACGAAAAATCCAAAGCAGGAAGTATTACTCTTGATGGCTCTGTTGGGGGCGGTATTTGGAAATTTGCTCAGGCACAAGCGGAACTCAGTGGCTCGGGCAATCTGACACTTAATAGCCATTCGCAGACTGTTCTAAAAGAAATCGCAACGAAAACTCTACATGACGCTGCGTTTGATATTGCTTATGAGCAAATACACAACGAATATGATATGGATCCTCAAAGTGCGGATTTAGGGTCATACATTGAGCTAACTCAGACTTTTGAGTTTGTGGACCTCGGATATATTGAAAGCCTTTTTTCGGAAAGTGGCTTCATTAGTTTTTTGAAAAAAACAGAAGGAGAAAAAATTGAACAGCAGGTCAGTCAGAGCTTTTACGAAGAATTAAACCGTGGACAACAGCGGAAAAATGAAGGTGAACTCAAAAAAGAAGTCAAGCGACTGGTTACTGCAAGCAATAAGAAATATGATGATATAGCTGAAATTATTAAGGCTATTCGCCAAATTATTCCCTATAACCGTATGCTTGTTTCTTCGGAGGGCTACTTAATTCCCTTGGAGGATAAGTATTTCAGAGATAATCCGCAGACAATGGGCTTCAAACACGGAGGATACATTACTTGTGTTGGCTATATCACCAATGTGATTGGAGAAACAAGTACATCAAGCTCAGACAATGTGTTCACCCAACTGCAAGACATGGTAAATCAAGCTCTGGTTTCGTTGTTACCGACCAAAGAAAAAGATTTGTTTGTTGTTCATCCGATAGCGATTTACTACGGAAAGTAACACTCACGGGAAAAAGACCCACCCATCTATTCCTAAGAATAGGTGGGTGGGTCTTTTTTTAGGGTAGGACTTTTCTTATCTTAATTGTATTGGGCCAATGCCTTACCCTCTTTTTCTAGTTGGTCCAGGCGCGGACGAGAGCCTGGGTCAGGGCGGGGATCTCTTCCAAAGGCAGCCGCCCATAACCGCAAAGCAGGGTGGAAGGGGGTGCCAACACGGGGTCATGGTAACAGTGGGACAAAGGAAGAAGATCCACTCCCTGTTCCCAGGCTTTGCGGGCCATTTCTTCTTCCGAAAGGCCGCCATGGAACCGGAGGAGGAAGTGGAGCCCGGCCTGGGAACCTAAAATTTCCAGGCTTGGCCCCAGGGGAGAGGCTTTCAGGCTGGATGTCAGCTCCTCCCGCCGTTTTTTATACAGGATGCGGGTGCGGTTGAGATGCCGTTCCCAGTAGCCTTCTTCCAGAAAGCGACACAGGGTGTGCTGCTCAAAGCGGGAAACAGTGGAGGACTGGAGAGAGAACAGCCGGTGATAAGCGGGAAGTAGGGACACAGGCAGTACCAGATAGGCGATGCGGAAGGAAGGGGCCAGGCTGCGGGAAAAGGTGCCGCAGTAGATCACCCGGTCGTGAAGATCGCTGCCCTGCAAGGCGGGGATGGGACGGCCGGCATAGCGGTATTCGCTGTCGTAATCGTCCTCGATGAGATACCGCCCTTCCTGTTCCGCTGCCCACCTTAGCATCTGGGCCCGGCGGGGAGCAGGCATCACTCCGCCGGTGGGAAACTGGTGGGAAGGGGTGAGATAGGCACAGCAGGCCCCGCTTTCTTCCAGCTTCGCCGAGTCCATTCCATCTTTATCCACCGGGATGTGGACAACTTTCCGCCCCAGATTGCGAAAGGATTGGGCGGCTTTGGGATAACCGGGCTCTTCCATGGCGTACACCGTCTCGGTGGGCAGGAGGCAGCAAAGCAAAGTGAGCAGATATTCCATCCCTGCGCCAATCAGAACCTGGTGAGGCTGGCATTGAACGCCCCGGTATTGGTGAAGATAACGGCACAAGGCCTGGCGCAGGCACAGATCTCCCTGGGCTTCCCCTTTGGACAGAAGCTCTCCTTGTCCCATCACTTCCCGGGTGAGCTTGCCCCAGGTGGCAAAGGGAAAGGCGCTGGGGTCGGCGGAGCCGGGGGAGCAGTCAAAGGGGAAGGAAGCTTTGGGCGCCTGGGGCGGCGGTGGGGGAGAAAGGGGCCGCTGAGATGTAGGAAGCTGCGGCAGCGGACAGACATAAAAACCGCTTTTGGGTGCGGCACGAAGGTAGCCTTCGGTGGTAAGCATCTGGTAAGCGGCATCCACTGTGTTGACGCTCACCGAAAGATGCTGGGCCAAGGTGCGCTTGGAAGGCAGTTTTTCCCCGGCCTGCAACCCGCCTTTTTGAATTTCTTTCAAAATATACCGGTAGAGCTGAAGGTAATAAGGCTCGCCCCCGGAAGTGAGAAGGGGGAAGGTGATGTGGCTCATGATAAAACGCTCCTGCAAATGTGATAGGGTGCAAAAGGGTAAAAATCCCGTGTGGGACCAGATCAGATCCCTTCTATCATAGCAGAGGCGGGGCGGGGGAACAAGGTCAGTTTTCCTCCGGGCTTTGGAGCAGCCGGGGGAAAGTGCGGTCAATGGCAAAGGCACCCAGGGGGGCCGTGATGAGGATAGCCAGTACCGCCACCGTCAGTACCAGCTCTCCGCAGGGCAGGCCCATGGCCAGGGGCACCGAGCCAATGGCCGCCTGTACAGTGGCTTTGGGGGTATAGGCCAGAGCGCAGAACAGCCGCTCTTTTTTGTTCAGCGGCGTTTTCAGAAGGGAGAGTCCCACTCCCATCATGCGGAAGAGCAGCACGCCCAGCAGCAGCAAAACCGCCATAGGTCCGGCTTTGAAGGCATAGGACACATCCACCTGAGCACCTACCAGCACGAAGAGCAGAATTTCCGCACCGCTCCACAAAAGGGACAGCTGCCCGCTGAGGGAAAGGCTGGTTTTGGGAGAAGCGTGACGCCAGGAAACCCCCATGGCCATCACGGCCAGCAGGCCGGAAAAACCAATGAAGCCGGTGAACAGGTCTTCGGCGGAGGAGAGCAAAAAGGCACAGGACAGAGCCAAAAGCAGACGGCGCACAGGAAGCAGATTCCATTTTTTACAGAAGCGTGCCAGAATTTGCCCCAGCAAAAGCCCTGCAAGGCATCCCAAAACAATGGAGGTGGGGATGCGCAGAAGATCCAGAGGAGAAAAGTGGCCAGTGGCGCACAGATCAGAAAATACCGAAAAGAGCACGATCACATACACATCGTCGGCAGAGGCTCCGGCCATGACCAGCTGAGGAATGTGGTGGTTTTTACCCCATCCCTTTTCCAGCAAAGAAAGCATCTTGGGAACCACTACTGCCGGAGAAACGGCAGCGATTACCGCGCCCAGCAAAGCGCTTTCCAGCAGGGAAAGACCCAGCAAAGGGGGAGCCAGGAGGATCATGCCCACGATTTCACAGGTGGCGGGGAGAAAACACATGAGGAAGGCAGGGCGGCCCACCTGCCGCAGTTCTTCCACATCCAGGTTGAGGCCGGCCCGGGCCAGAATGATTAGCAAGGCCACCTTGCGCAGATCGGCAGACACGGCGGAGAGGGAAGGGGAGAGCAGGTCAAACACAGAAGGCCCCAGCAGGATACCGGCCAGAAGCATTCCAAAGAGGGGCGGCAGCCCCAGTTTTTGAGATGTTTTTCCCAAAAGCATCCCCAGTAGAAAAACAAGTGCTAGACTATACAGCAATTCGATTGCTCCTTTCTGTTTCGGGGCAACAAAAAAAGCTGATGCCCCTGCGGAAAATGTCGCAGAAGTCATCAGCCAAAAAGCGGTTTGGGCCTCAGAAGGCCGGGGGAAAACTTCATTCCCGGAAAAAAGAATACCACAGAGGAAAGCGTTTGGCAAGAAAAACTTCCCCGAGGAAACCCTCGGGGAAGTGAGCGTGTCGAAAAAGTGGCTTAGGCCACTTTTTCGAGTTTTTGCAAGGGGCTGTATGCACGCCTTTGGCGCACACTTGCCCCTTGAGAAGTGCAAAAAGCCACGCACAGGTCGCGGCTTTTTGCGGATTTATAGGGGTAGGGCGGACGACCCTTTTCGTTATATAGGTTTTTCGACAGTCTGACTTCCCCGAGGAAACCCTCGGGGAAGCAGAGGTATTTTGTTTTCTTATTTCTGGGGCTGGGGAATGGGGATCTCTTCGGGAATGGGGCAATGATAGGTATCGCCATGCATCCGCTCGTTCCACTCTTCCTTGGCCTTTTCCACCAAGGTAGGATCGTCCACCAGCTTGCTGGCGGTGGCGGCCAGCACCTTGGCGCCATAGAGCATACCCTTGTGGCCAATGCTCATACCGGCGCAAGCGGTGATCTGCCAGCTGTGGCCCGGAGCGGCCCGGTTACAGGTGGCGGTGCTCACCATGATGCAAGGCACGATGTGCTGCACATCGCCCACATCGGAAGAGCCATACCCGTTGCGATTGGCAATGGGAGGCACCACCGAACAGATGGCAGGGCCGTCCAGCAAACCGGCTTCCTTCATTTTTTCATATTGGGGGCTTTCCAGATTAAGCTTCTGGGCAAAGTCCAGTTCCTCCGCTGTCCACTGGGGCAGGGGGATTTGCTCCATCATGTCATGGGCCACTTCCACCAGCACCTTGTTGCTCATGGAGTTATAGCAGCCGCCCAGGAATTCGATTTCCAGCTTGGTTTCGGTCATATGGGCAGCGCCTTCGGCCACCTTTACCAGACGGGCATAAGTATCCTCGATGGCCTGGCGGCTCATGGCCCGCACATAATACCAGACGCTGGCGTTGTCAGGAACGATATTGGGGGCTGTGCCGCCCTCTTTGATCACATAATGAATGCGCACATCGCTGGTCACATGCTCACGCAGATAGTTTGCGCCCACATTCATCAGCTCTACGGCGTCCAGGGCCGAGCGGCCATTGTGAGGATCGCCGCCGGCATGGGCGGTAACGCCGTGGAAATGGAAAATGGCGCTGTTCAGGCCGTTGGAAGTGCCCAGGTTGACCCCGTTCATAGAGCCGCCGTGCCAGGCCAGAGCCACATCCAGCTCTTTGAAAGCGCCGCCGCGGGCCATGAAGGTTTTGCCGGTGAGGGCTTCTTCGGCAGGGCAGCCATAGAAGACCACGGTGCCTTCCTTTCAGGTCTCTTCCAGGTGGGCTTTCA
>OGZI01002353.1_pt1 | contig 15688 bp, 13 predicted proteins | sample 1576711 | NCBI WGS metagenome assembly OGZI01 (sample SAMEA3541482, study PRJEB24748) | human gut metagenome | biome: human gut; feature: human-associated habitat; material: faeces | place: China | collected 2012
CGGTCACCTGCTGGCTGCGGTTGCCTTTCGCCAGCATCACCATGCTCGCGCCGTGCGACTGCAGCAGATCGACGTAGGAATCCATGCGGCCTGCGGTGGTCGGACCGAGGGAGCCGGAGGCATAACCGGTCGGCGTCTTCGCCGGGCCCGCGTAGTAGATCGGGTGATCTTTGACGTACTGCGGCAGCGCCTCGCCGTTATCAATAAGCTCTTTTAGCTTGGCGTGGGCGATGTCGCGGGCCACGATGATGGTGCCGTTGAGGCTCAGGCGCGTGGAGACCGGGTGCGCCGACAGTTGCGCCAGGATTTCGCTCATCGGCTGATTCAGGTTGATGCTGACGACATTGCCTTCACCCTGCTGACGCAGATGTTCAGGGATATATTTCCCCGGATTGCTCTCCAGCTTCTCGATCCAGATGCCGTCGCGGTTGATTTTGGCTTTGATGTTGCGGTCGGCGGAACAGGAGACGCCCATCCCTACCGGGCAGGAAGCGCCGTGACGCGGCAGACGGATCACGCGGATATCGTGGGCGAAGTATTTCCCGCCGAACTGCGCGCCGAGGCCAAGGTTCTGCGCTTCCAGCAGCAGTTCTTGCTCCAGCTGAATGTCGCGGAACGCCTGGCCATGCTCGTTACCTTCGGTCGGCAGGCCATCGTAGTATTTGGTGGAGGCCAGCTTGACGGTTTTCAGCGTCGCTTCCGCCGAAGTCCCGCCGATCACAAAGGCGATATGGTACGGCGGACAAGCGGCGGTCCCGAGGGTGCGCATCTTCTCAACCAGATAGTTTTTCAGCTTCGCCGGGGTGATCAGCGCTTTGGTTTCCTGGTACAGATAGGTTTTGTTGGCGGAACCGCCGCCTTTCGCCATGCACAGGAACTTATATTCTTCACCGTCGACGCTATAGAGATCGATCTGCGCCGGCAGGTTGGTGCCGGTGTTAACCTCTTTATACATATCCAGCGGCGCGTTCTGCGAGTAGCGCAGGTTGTCCTGGATATAGGTGTTGTACACACCCTGCGCCAGAGCGGCTTCATCACCGCCGCCGGTCCACACGCGCTGGCCTTTTTTACCCATGATGATCGCGGTGCCGGTGTCCTGGCAGGTGGGCAGAATGCCTTTGGCGGCGATATCCGAGTTGCGCAGGAACTGCAGGGCGACGTATTTGTCGTTTTCGCTGGCTTCCGGGTCGTTAAGGATATCCGCCACCTGCTGCTGATGCGCCGGGCGAAGCATAAAGGAGGCGTCGTGGAAAGCATGCTGCGCCAGAAGGGTCAGCGCCTGAGGGTCAACTTTTAGCACTTCCTGGCCGGCAAATTCGGCGACGGAGACGTAATCACTGCTGAGGAGATAATACTCGGTGTCATCCTTTTTGAGCGGAAAAGGATCCTGGTAAACAAACGGTTTATTCGACATTGTACTCTCACTTACTGCTTTGGCTGATTATGTTTCAGGCAGGGACTCCATGTGCCTGTAGAAAAGCGAGTCGATCAATCTTACACAATTTTTTAACAAAAACTGAGACAGGGACGACTTTTTCTTTCAGCAGTTGCTTCTCCACCGTTTGCTGGTTTAATAGGGCGATAAAATTTACTTTGTTTGAAACAGGGATTGAGAATGCAAAAGCTGATTAACGCCGTGCAGAACTATGCATGGGGAAGCCACACCGCCTTAACCGAACTCTATGGCATCGCCAACCCGGACAATCTGCCGATGGCAGAGCTGTGGATGGGGGCGCATCCGAAGAGCAGCTCGCAGATCCTGGCGGCCGACGGCCAGCCGCGTTCGCTGCGCGAGGTGATTGACGCGGATAAAGCCGCTCTGCTCGGCGACAAGGTTGCCGCCCGCTTTGGTGAACTGCCGTTCCTGTTTAAGGTACTGTGCGCCGCTCAGCCGCTCTCAATTCAGGTGCATCCCAACAAGCAGGCCTCGGAAGAAGGTTTCGCCCGCGAGAACGCCGCCGGTATCCCGCTCTCCGCCGCCGAGCGTAACTACAAAGATCCGAACCACAAACCGGAGCTGGTTTTTGCCCTGACGCCGTTCCTGGCGATGAATGCATTTCGCGAGTTCAGCGAGATTGTCACCCTGCTGCAGCCGGTGGCTAGCGCGCATCCGGCAATCGGCGCCTTCCTGCAGCAGCCGGACGCGACTCACCTGAGCCAGCTGTTTGCCAGCCTGCTAAATATGCAGGGTGAGGAAAAGGCCAAGGCGCTGCAGGTGCTGCGCGACGTACTGGCCCGTGAACAAGGCGAACCGTGGCAGACTATCCGCCTGATCGCGGAATTCTATCCGGACGACAGCGGCCTCTTCTCCCCGCTGCTGCTGAACGTGGTGAAGCTGAACCCAGGCGAAGCGATGTTCCTGTTTGCTGAAACGCCGCACGCCTATCTGCAGGGGGTGGCGCTGGAGGTGATGGCCAACTCGGATAACGTACTGCGTGCCGGTCTGACGCCGAAATACATTGATATTCCTGAGCTGGTCGCTAACGTCAAGTTCGAAGCCAAACCGGCGGGTGAGCTGTTGACCCAGCCGCAGCGTCACGGCGCGGAACTCGACTTCCCGATCCCGGTGGAAGATTTTGCCTTCTCGCTGCACGACCTCTCCGCCGAGGCCAGCGATCTGGCTCAGGCGAGCGCGGCGATTATTTTCTGCGTCGACGGCGAAGCCGTGCTGCACAAAGGTGACCAGAGCCTGACGCTCAAGCCGGGCGAGTCGGCTTTCGTGGCCGCCAACGAATCACCGGTGCAGGTCAGCGGACGCGGCCGCGTGGCGCGCGTGTTCAATAAGCTCCAGTAAGTGACTGACCTTTCAGGTCGCGCTTACTGAATGATGACAACTCAGCCAGGCGGTCTCTCCGCCTGGCTTCATTTATGGACAAATGCTATGAAAAAATCGCTGGTCGCAGCAGGCATCATCGTGGCGCTGGGCGTGGTATGGACAGGCGGCGCCTGGTACACCGGCAAACAGCTGGAAGGCCGGATCGCCGATATGGTGCAGCAGGCTAACGCGCAGCTACGCAGCAGCGCGCCGGAATCAGGTCTGGAGCTGAGCTATCAGGATTACCAGCGCGGGCTGTTCAGCAGCCATCTGCAGCTGGTGGTTAAGCCGATCGCCGGTCAGGCCAACAGCTGGCTGGCCGCCGGACAGAGCGTGGTACTTGACGAGGTGGTCGATCATGGACCCTTCCCGCTGGCCTCATTAAAAACCTTTAATCTGGCGCCGGCGATGGCCTCGGTCCACACGACGCTGGTGAAAAATGATGCCAGCCAGGCGCTGTTCGAGATCGCCAAAGGCAACACTCCCTTTACCGTCGATACACGCATCGCCTACAGCGGCGACAGCCAGTCGGCGATCGTGCTCAATGCCCTCGACTATGCCAAAGGTGATGAGAAAGTCACCTTCAGCGGCGGTCAGTTCCAGCTCGACGCCGACCGCGACGGCAAAAACATCAGCCTGAAGGGCCAGGCCGGCAGCGGGCAGATCGATGCGCTCAACGAATATAATCAGAAGGTACAGTTGCGCTTCGTCAACCTGACCACCGACGGCGCCACCGAGCTGGCCAGCTTCAACGAACGTATCGGCCAGCAAAAAATGACCCTCGATAAACTGGCCATCAGCGTCGAAGGCAAAGAGCTGGCGCTGGTTGACGGGATGGCGCTGGACGGCGGCTCGACGCTGACCCAGGACGGCAAAGGCGTGAACAGCCAGGTGAACTACACCGTCAACAGCCTCAAGCTGCAGGGGCAGGATATGGGCAGCGGCAAACTGACGCTGAAAGTGGATAACGTCGACGGTCAGGCGTGGCACCAGTTCAGTCAGCAGTACAGCGCGCAGTCTCAGGCGCTGCTGGCGAAACCGGAGCTGGCGCAGAATCCGGAGCTGTATCAGCAGGCCCTCACCGAAACGCTGTTCAATGCGCTGCCGATCCTGCTCAAAGGCAACCCGTCGGTGACCATCTCTCCGCTGAGCTGGCGCAATGCCAAAGGCGAAAGCACCCTCAACCTCTCGGTTCTGCTGAAAGATCCGGCCCAGGTGACCGCTCCGCCGCAGACCCTGGCGGACAGCCTGGATCGCGTGGTGCAGTCCCTGGACGGCAAAGTGGTGATCCCGGTGGATATGGCGACGGAGTTTATGACTAAGATCGCCGGTCTGGAAGGCTATCAGCCGGCCGATGCCGCCAAACTCGCCGATCAGCAGGTCAAAGGCCTGGCGGCGATGGGCCAGATGTTCCGCATCACCACCATGGAAGATAACGCCATCAGCAGCAGCCTGCAGTACGCTAACGGCCAGGTGACGCTGAACGGACAGAAAATGCCGCTGGAGGATTTTGCCGCGATGTTTGGTCTGGAAGCGCCTGCTCAACCGGACGCGGCGCCGCAGGAAGGCCAGCCGCAACAGGATGACGCCGCTCCTCAGCAGGACGACGCCGCCCCGCAGCCGTAACTTATCGTCTCAGGAGACGGCCATCGCGCGCCGTCTCCCTCACTTCCGTGTCACCAGCCGCGGCGGCATAATCTGGTTTCGCGCCTCGCCGGTACCTTCCTCCAGCCGTCGCAGCATCGACTCTGCCAGGGTTTTCCCCATCTCGCGCGCCGGGGTCGTTACCCAGGTGAGCGGCAGGTCATCCAGCGCCGCCTCCGGCACGTCGGCGAAGGCCGCCAGCGCCACCCGCTGTTCGAAATAGCTCTCGACGCCATCCTCTCCGCTCTGCCTTCCGGCCCGCAGTAAACCAAACCACGCGCCGGTGGCCACCACGTTGTTGTAGCACAGCGCCGCGGTGATGGTCGGGTTCTGGCGCAACAGCCCCGCCATCGCCTCCGCCGCCTGCTTCTGGCTCGACTCGCACTCCAGCACCCATTCGCTGTGAAACGGCAGGCCGTATTTCAGCAAGGTGGCGCAATAGCCGCCGACCCGCTCGGCGCGCGTCAGCGACGAGCTCTGCCCGCCAAGCCAGGCGATCCGCTGATGGCCGCGGCGGATAAGATGCTCGGTCACCAGCTGCGCCGCCTGCATGTTGTCCGGGCGGATCAGGTCGACATCGTCAAGATAGCTGGCGCGGGAAGCAAACACCAGCGGCACCCCCGCCTCCGCCGCACGCTCGCGCAGCTCGCTCCCGCGGTCGATCGCCCCGGCGATAATCACCCCGTCCACCCCCTGCGCCGCCAGCGTATCAAACCGCTGGGCCATCTTCTCGCCGCTGCGGCCTCCCTGGGTGAGAAATACCATTTTCCCCTGCCTCTCCAGGGCATCGGTGAGGCCGGCGGTTAATTCAGCATAAAACGGTTTTGACAGGTCGCTGACGATAAGGCCAATCACGCCGCTCTGCCCACCGCGCAGCGAGGCCGCCTGACGATTGCGCACAAATCCCAGCTGTTCGATAGCCTGATTAACCCGCTCGCCGGTGGCGCTGGAGATGCGCCCTTTGCCGCTCAGTACCAGTGAAACGGTACTCACGGAGACGCCGGCAGCCAGCGCCACATCATTGATGGTGATCTTTTTTGCGATTGCCATAACCTGCTGGCTGACTCCCTTGCCTGTCGATAAAACGTTTTATCATTGTGCGATCTTTATAAACCTTATTATCGCTTGAATATGTGATTTTTATCGCACTAAAAAGTGGTAAAACGTTTTATCTTGCCGTGGCGTTAGTTCTTCCCGACCACTTGAGAATCAGGAACCGTGTTATGACGGCGAAAACAGCACCAAAAATCACTTTATGGGAGTTTTTCCAGCAGCTCGGAAAAACCTTTATGCTGCCCGTAGCGTTGCTCTCGTTTTGTGGGATCATGCTGGGGATCGGCAGTTCGTTAAGCAGTCACGATGTTTTGACGCTGCTGCCGTGGCTGGATATGCCGCTGCTGCAGGCCATCTTTATCTGGATGAGCAAAGTCGGCTCCTTTGCCTTCAGCTTCCTGCCGGTCATGTTCTGTATCGCCATCCCACTGGGGCTGGCGCGGGAGAACAAAGGCGTCGCCGCCTTCGCCGGCTTTGTCGGCTACGCGGTCATGAACCTGGCGGTCAACTTCTGGCTGACGGCGAAAGGCATTCTGCCCACCACCGACGCCGCGATCCTGAAGGCCAACAATATCCAGAACATTATCGGCATTCCGTCAATCGATACCGGGATCCTCGGGGCGGTGATCGCCGGGATTATCGTCTGGCTGCTGCATGAACGCTTCCATAACATTCGCCTGCCGGACGCCCTGGCCTTCTTCGGCGGCACCCGCTTCGTGCCGATCATCACCACCGTGGTGCTGGGTCTGGTCGGGCTGGCGATCCCGCTGGTGTGGCCAGTCTTCGCCATGGGGATCAACGCCCTCGGGAAGATGATCAACAGCGCCGGGGATTTTGGCCCGATGATCTTCGGCACCGGCGAGCGACTGCTGCTGCCGTTTGGCCTGCACCACATCCTGGTGGCGCTGATCCGCTTCACTGAAGCCGGCGGTACCCTCGACGTCTGCGGCCACAGCGTCAGCGGCGCACTGACCATCTTCCAGGCGCAGCTAAGCTGCCCAACCACCCACGGCTTCTCCGAAAGCGCCACCCGCTTCCTGTCGCAGGGTAAAATGCCGGCCTTCCTCGGCGGCCTGCCGGGAGCCGCGCTGGCGATGTACCACTGCGCCCGTCCGGAAAACCGGCATAAAATTAAAGGCCTGCTGATCTCCGGGGTCATCGCCTGCGTGGTCGGCGGCACCACCGAGCCGCTGGAGTTCTTGTTCTTGTTTGTCGCGCCGGTCCTGTATGTCATCCACGCGCTGCTGACCGGTCTCGGCTTTACCATCATGGCGGTGCTCGGGGTGACCATCGGCAACACCGACGGCAATATCATTGACTTCGTGGTGTTTGGCATCCTGCATGGCCTGGCGACCAAGTGGTATCTGGTGCCGGTGGTAGCGGCTATCTGGTTCGCGGTCTACTATGCCATCTTCCGCTTCGCCATTACCCGCTTCAATCTGAAAACGCCGGGCCGCGATATCGACACCGCCGCCAGCGTGGAGAAAGCCGTCGCCGGTACCATCGGCAAATCCGGCTATAACGTGCCGGCGATTCTGGCGGCGCTCGGCGGCGCCGAGAACATTGTTTCGCTGGATAACTGCATTACCCGTCTGCGCCTGTCGGTGCACGATATGAGCAAAGTGGACGCCGCCGCGCTGAAAGCCCATCGCGCCATCGGGGTGGTTCAGCTCAATCAGCATAACCTGCAGGTGGTTATTGGCCCGCAGGTGCAGTCAGTAAAAGATGAAATGGCCGTATTGATGAATACCGTGCAGGCCTGACCCCACTGGTCCCCCTTCCGCGCGGAGGGGGACATTCGCTAAGGAAGTTCCGATGTTTGATTTTGCCACCCCCATCGACCGCCACGGTACCTGGTGCACACAGTGGGACTATGTCGCCGACCGGTTTGGCGCCGCCGACCTGCTGCCGTTCACCATCTCCGATATGGATTTCGCCACCGCGCCCTGCATTCTCGACGCCGTCAGCCAGCGGCTGGCCCACGGGGTGTTCGGCTACAGTCGCTGGCAGAACGAGGCGTTTCTCGGGGCGATTGCCCACTGGTACGCCAGCCGCTTTAACAGCGACATCGATCCGCAATCTGTGGTCTACGGACCGTCGGTTATCTACATGGTGGCGGAAACCATCCGCCAGTGGTCGAGCGAAGGCGACGGCGTCGTCGTCCATACCCCTGCCTACGATGCATTCTATAAGACCATCACCGCTAACCGCCGGGAGATTGCCCCGGTGCCATTGACCCTGACGGATAATCAGTGGCACTGCGATATGGCCCGCCTGGAATCCGCGCTGGCGGAACCGAAGAATACCCTGCTGCTGCTGTGCAGCCCGCACAACCCAACGGGGAAAGTCTGGCGTCGCGAGGAGCTGGAGACCATGGCGGCCCTGTGTCAAAAACATGGCGTCAGGGTGATTAGCGACGAAATTCATATGGACATGACCTGGGGCGAACACCGCCATATCCCGTGGAGCGAGGTCGCTCAGGGACCATGGGCGCTGTTCACCTCCGGTTCGAAGAGCTTCAATATTCCGGCCTTTACCGGGGCCTACGGCTTTATCCCCGAAGAGAACGAGCGCGACAGCTACCTGCAGGCGCTAAAGGGTCGCGACGGGCTCTCTTCCCCTTCCGTGCCGGCGCTGGTCGCCCATATCGCCGCCTACCGCGACGGGGCTCCCTGGCTCGATGCCCTGCGCGACTACCTGCAGGCGAATATGCGCTATGTCGCCGACACGCTCAACAACGCCTTCCCCGCGCTCGGCTGGCAGCCGCCGGAGGCCACCTACCTGGCATGGATCGACCTGCGCCCGCTCAACGTTGACGATCGCGCGCTACAGCAGGCGCTGATCGCCGAACAGAAGGTGGCGATTATGCCGGGTTATACCTATGGTCCTGAGGGCAACGGCTTTCTGCGCCTCAACGTCGGCTGCCCGCGCGAGAAGCTGGAACGCGGAGTCGAAGGACTGATTGCCGCCCTGCGCAGCCTCAGCTGATTCGACGCGCAATCTACAGGTCATCGCGCCGGCGAAACGCCAGGTAACCGGCGCCGAGGGTAAAGACAGCGACAATCACCACCAGCAGGATAAACCCGTGGTGGTTGCTTGCCAGCGGGATCCCACCGACGTTCATGCCGAAGAAACCGGCGACGATGTTAATCGGCAGCGCGAGAACGGTGATCACCGTCAGGGTGTAGAGGGTGCGGTTGCTCTGCTCCAGCTGGCGGGCGCCAATCTCCTCCTGCAGCAGACTGATGCGCTCGATCAGGCCCGACAGATCGTTAAGCACCACGCTAAACTCTTCGGTGAACTGACGAAACGCCTGCACCACCGCGCGATCCATCCACGCCGGCGGCCGGTTAAGCAGCCGGAACATCGCCGCCGGCTCCGGCGCCAGCAGCCGCTGGAAGCGTAAAAGCATCCGCCGTAGCCGCGCCAGATCGGCCCGGTTGCGCTGCACGTGATTGCTCAGAAGACGCTCTTCAATAAGGTCAACATGGCGGCTGGCCTGGCGGACGACCTGCTCCAGCACCTCCTCCTGCTCCTCCAGCAGAAAGGCCAGCAGCTCAGTAGACGTGTTCACCCTGAGCGTCTGCAAGCGCGGCAGCATCCATTCGATAAACCGCAACGGTTTGAAGCGCGCCGTCACCACCAGCCTGGGGCTACAGTAGAGCCACAGCGTGGCGGTTTCCGCGCTGGTATCCTGCGGACGAAACAGCACATCGTTAAGCACAGCGAACAGATTTTCCCCCTGTCGCTCAATGCGGGTGGTGTGCGAGCCGCTGCGGATCTCCTCGAAGAAAAAGTCCGCCACCGGAAAGTGGCTGGTTAACCATTTCTCGGCGGTGGCATGATTGAGATTCAGGTGTAACCAGATAAACGCCTTGTCATCGGCGAGCGCCTGATAACGGGCGCACACCTCGCCAGAGGCGATGGGCTGCGGGGGGCGCTGTTCATGAAACAAATAGCCATGCACCAGGCCGGAAACTTCACTATCAAAATCGGGCTTTAACATCTTCGCGGTGACGTCTTGACTCATGGCTCCCTCAGGACAGGCACTGGCACCGTTGATGCCCGAATAGTGCCATCTTTCGCTATTTTCCGCGGGCTGGCAAGGTTAATAATCTGGTCATAAAACAGTAACCTGGCTGACATATGACGGCCAGTATCACGCTTCATCCCCTCGCCGCGCAGGCGATGCGATGGAAGCGAACGGAAGGTCTTCTTGCCTTTATGCTCAGGCGGTTATTAAAATAAATTTGATTATCCTCAAAACTTTTTTAGGCAAAAAAGCGTATTACTTTAGCCGCTTAATCATTGCTTACCCTGGTTTATTGAGGAGGAGACCATGAAAACCTATGACCGTAATCGTAACGCTATTGCTACCGGCAGCATGGTAATGATCGCCGGTAACGGGACGACGGGCGTGATTAAAGCTATCCATGGCGAGGGGAAAACCGCTGAGCAGCTGCGCCGGGCGGACTGCGTTGAAATCGACGGCTGCGAGGGCCGCTTTTGCCCGTTAGATCTGATCCGTCTCGGCTTCCATTAATTCCTGCCGCCAGGTCATCAGTATCAGGCCACCTGTGGTGGCCTGCTCTTTTCCCGGGTAATAAAGCGTCTAGCGAAAGCTCCACTGAACACTCATCACAAAGATCGCCGGCACAATAATGCCGCCTTCCACACCGAAATAATCGGTGAAATTATATTGCAGGCCATGATAGAGGTAGGGCGAAAAACCGATGCCGGTGATTTTTTTGGCGGTGCGGTAGGTGCCGGAATCCCCACAGTGGCTGAAGGCATCAAAGAAAAATTCCCCGGTATAGGCATACACCCCTTTCAGTACCCAGCCGGTATCGTTTTTCAGCCAGTCGCGGCGCACGCCGAGGGTCAAACAGCGATCGTCAAAGCTGTTTTTCATCGTTCCGACCAGCACGCTGTATTTTGAATCCTGAGAAAACTTGCGCTCCACCGAGAAAAAGTTGTTATTGAAATGTTCGTTATATTGTCCGTGGTTACCCGTCATATGATAGACATAGGAGCCGGTATTCATCGAATAGAGGTTTAATTCCCCGGCCTGCGCCGACGGCATGGCAACCACCAGTAGCCCTGATAACACAATCCATAATTTATTTAACATTCAGCAACCTACGCCACACCCGTAAAAAAGAACCCGGCATACTAGCACCGCTAAACTAAACCGAAGGGCAATCAGATAACCGACGCTGGTCGCGGCAGAAAACATGACCCTATCTGCACTATAGCAGCGGCGCTCCCGCTTCGTTAGCGCTTGCAGCTATACTGCAGACACATTCATCTTATTGATTAAGGACTACTGTGTTAGCCACTCTCCTCGTTGCGCTGGTCGCTATTATTCATCTCGCCATCCTGGTGCTGGAGATGTTTCTCTGGGAAGCCCCCGCCGGGCGCCGGGCCTTTAACCTCAGCGCCGATTTCGCCCGGCAGACCCGGGTGCTGGCGGCCAACCAGGGCTTGTATAACGGCTTTCTGGCCGCCGGCCTGGCATGGGGGCTGTGGCTGGGGGCGTCGGGGGTGCAGGTGGTTATCTTTTTCCTGGCCTGCGTGCTGGCCGCCGGGATTTTCGGCGCGCTGACCGCCAGCCGCAAAATTCTCTATATTCAGGCGCTGCCCGCGCTGCTGGCGCTGGTTGCCGTGCTGACGCAAGCGTAGGGCCTTGATCCAAAACAGAGAAAGCAGGCGCTAAGGCGGGTACTATTTGCCCCCTTTGGTCGGTCATCGACCTTTAATACCTTCTGAGTTCAGAGGCATTTTTATGACATGGCAATCCTTCAAACAGGCCTGGCTTATCCGGTTCTGGTCCCCTGTCCCGGCGGTCATCGCGGCGGGCATCCTCTCTACCTACTATTTTGGCATCACCGGCACCTTCTGGGCGGTGACCGGCGAATTCACCCGCTGGGGTGGTCAGCTGCTGCAGCTGCTGGGCGTCCACAGCGAACAGTGGGGCTATTACCAGCTGATTCATCTCGAAGGGACGCCGCTGACCCGCATCGATGGCAGGATGATCATCGGCATGTTCGGCGGCTGCCTGGCCGCCGCGCTGTGGGCCAATAACGTCAAACTGCGCTTTCCACGCAGCCGGATCCGCATTGTGCAGGCCGTGGCAGGCGGCATCATCGCCGGGTTCGGCGCACGTCTGGCGATGGGCTGCAATCTGGCGGCTTTTTTCACCGGTATTCCGCAGTTCTCCCTGCACGCCTGGCTGTTTGCCATCGCCACCGCCATCGGCTCCTGGTTTGGCGCCCGCTTCACGCTGCTGCCCCTTTTTCGCATCCCGGTAAAAATGCAAAAGGTGTCCGCCGCCTCGCCGTTAACCCAAAAACCGCAGCAGGCGCGCCGCCGTTTCCGGCTGGGGATGGTGATCTTTTTCGCCATGATCGGCTGGGGCCTGCTCACCGCCGCAGACCACCCGGCGCTCGGCCTGGCGATGCTGTTCGGCATCGGCTTCGGTCTGCTTATCGAGCGCGCGCAGATCTGCTTTACCTCCGCCTTTCGCGATATGTGGATCACCGGCCGGACGGTGATGGCGAAGGCGATTATCTTCGGCATGGCGGCGAGCGCCATCGGTATCTTTAGCTATGTGCAATTGGGGATGGCGCCGAAAATTATGTGGGCCGGTCCTAATGCGGCGATTGGCGGGCTACTATTTGGCTTTGGCATCGTGCTGGCCGGCGGCTGTGAGACCGGCTGGATGTACCGGGCGGTGGAGGGCCAGGTTCACTACTGGTGGGTTGGGCTGGGCAATGTCATTGGCTCAACGCTGCTCGCCTGGTGCTGGGACGATATCGCCGCTCCGCTCGCCACCCACTGGCAGAAAATCAACCTGCTGAACGCCTTCGGTCCCTTTGGCGGACTACTGGCCACCTATCTGCTGCTGCTGATCGCCCTGCTGCTGGTGATCGCCTGGGAGAGACATTTTTTCCGCCGCCAGGCGGCGGTCCGGACCGTGAAGGAGAGCGCATGAAAAACATCATCCCTGATTATCGCCTGGATATGGTCGGCGAACCCTGCCCGTATCCGGCGGTCGCTACCCTGGAGGCAATGCCTTCCCTGCAAAAAGGCGAGATCCTCGAAGTGGTCAGCGACTGTCCGCAGTCGATCAATAACATTCCCCTCGATGCCAGAAACCACGGCTATACGGTGCTGGATATTCAGCAGGATGGCCCAACCATTCGCTATCTGATCCAGAAATAGCCGCGGCTCATGGCCCCGCCGGCGACGATCATCGCCGGCGCTAATTTCGCCTCTTCCCGTCTTACCACACCTTCTGCCTGCCTCGAGGATCCCCTGCGAACCTTTGCAATAGCTTGTAACACTTGAAACGATGTTCCAGTTACATAATAACCATTAATATAACGCGCCTATATTATTAAAATACGAATAAGTAAACGTGTGAATGGTTTATGCCGACAGACGCCTAAACCATGCGCAGCAACAACACAACAAGGATTGAAATGGAACTGCTGGCAAGGCTGGGTCACTTTTTCGAACAGGTTCGCGCGGATGCCGATTTTACCACCTTCGCCAGTGAACTCCGCCGGCATCAGGTCTCCTACTACATCTATTTTGTCTCCACCGGCAATATGAATTTCGTGATGGCAAACGACGAGGTGATTTCGATAAAAAGCGCCCGCGGCCTGCTACGCGTGCGCAGCGCCCCCAGCCATCGACTGACCTCGGCCGCGGTCATCCGCCATTTTGCCGGCGCCATCAACTTTGAACAGTACTGCAAGGATCTCGCCAGCGCCGGCGTGTTTAAGTGGATTGTTGATCTGGAAGAGGAGACCCGGCACTACTGGTCGAAGGATAATACGCTGCTGTATAAAGAGAGCCTGATGCCCCCCTGAGCGGGTCCCAGGGGGAGGCGTGGTTATCTGCTCGCCCCTCAGTCGCGGGTCTGCACCCAGAAAGCGTGGATCAGGCCAGGAATATAGCCCAGCAGGGTCAGAATAATGTTGAGAATAAACGCCCAGCCGAAGCCTTTCCCCAGCAGTACGCCCAGCGGCGGCAGAATAATAGTGAAAACGATTCTCCAGAATCCCATAACCTCTCCCTTCGTCTAACGTCAATTTTTTACTAAGCTATTCAATAGTTAAGCATAGACGCTTTTCGTCGTTTCGCCAGCAGGCAGCCCCCTCATCTCTGGTAACAAAAATCATTCCCTGCCGTCACGGGCAAAAAAGACCGGGAAAACATTCACTTTTCCCCTCTCCGGCCCGCAGGCCCTGGCAAAGCGCACAGATTGTCAGTTGACCAATCAGGGGGACAGGGCTAAGCCTGGAGGAGTTTCATCACATCGAGTCGTTTTACCAACCGGAGAATATCCATGAGTAAACTTGGGATTAATGGATTTGGTCGTATCGGACGTCTGGTGTTACGTCGTTTATTAGAAGTCGACAGCAGCCTGGAAGTGGTGGCTATCAACGACCTCACTTCGCCAAAGGTGCTGGCCTACCTGTTGAAGCATGATTCAAACTACGGCCCCTTCCCGTGGAGCGTCGACTTTACCGAAGATGCGCTGATCGTCAACGGCAAAACCATTACGGTGTATGCCGAAAAAGAGGCGCAGCATATTCCATGGCAGGCGGCAGGCGCCGAGGTGATTGTGGAGTGTACCGGGTTCTACACCTCGGCCGAGAAATCGCAAGCCCATCTCCAGGCCGGCGCGCGCAAAGTGCTGATTTCCGCCCCCGCTGGCGAGATGAAAACCATCGTCTACAACGTCAACGATGACACCCTGACCCCGGATGACACCATCATCTCCGTGGCCTCCTGCACCACCAACTGCCTGGCGCCGATGGCCAAAGTCCTCCAGGATGCCTTCGGCATCACCGTGGGCACCATGACCACCATCCATGCTTATACCGGCACCCAGTCGCTGGTGGACGGGCCGCGCGGCAAAGATCTGCGCGCCTCCAGAGCGGCGGCAGAAAACGTCATCCCGCACACCACAGGTGCGGCAAAGGCCATCGGCCTGGTGATCCCCGCCCTGAGCGGTAAACTGAAGGGCCATGCCCAGCGTGTGCCGACAAAAACGGGTTCGGTGACAGAGCTGGTGTCGGTGCTGGAGAAAAAAGTGACTGCGGATGAGGTCAATCAGGCGATGAAGCAGGCGGCTGAGGGCAATGAATCCTTTGGCTATACCGAAGAAGAGATTGTCTCTTCCGACATTATCGGCAGCCATTTCGGCTCGATCTACGATGCCACCCAGCTGGAGATTGTGGAGGCCGGCGGCGTACAGCTGGTGAAAACCGTCGCCTGGTACGATAACGAATACGGCTTTGTCACCCAACTGATCCGCGTGCTGGAGAAATTTGCCCGCTAAGTGAACGGCGGACAGCCTGCGCTGTCCGCCGGTTCTGTGTGGAGTGCCTCAGGCCTGCAGATAGACCACCTGGGTCTGCAGGTACTCATTCAGGCCGTGGCGGCCATCTGCCCCGCCGATCCCCGACTTACGCCAGCCGGCGTGGAACCCCTGCATCGCCTCAAAGTTCTCACGGTTGATATAGGTTTCGCCAAACTTCAGTCCCTTAATCGCTTTCATCGCCACGTTCAGATCGCGGGTATAGATTGAGGAGGTCAGGCCATAATCGCTGTCATTGGCCATCGCCAGCGCCTCATCAAGGGTCGAAAACGCCACCACCGGCAGCACCGGCCCGAAGGTTTCCTCGTGGATAATGTCCATCTCCTGACGCACATCCAGCAGCAGGGTCGGCGGATAAAAATAGCCTTTGCCCTCCAGCGGCTGGCCGCCCAGCGCCACCCGCGCCCCCTGCGCCACCGCCTTCGCCACTTTGCCCGCCACCTGGTCCCGCGCCGCCGCGTTGATCAGCGGCCCCATCGCGATGTCATCCCGCGTCGCCGGGTCGCCAAACTGCACGGCCTTCATCGCCTCGCCGAGGCGGTTGACGAAGCGGTCGTAAATGCCCTGCTGAACATAGACCCGCTCGACGCAGTTACACACCTGCCCGGTGTTAATCACCCGCGAGTCCACCACCGCTTTCACCGCCAGCTCCAGATCCGCATCATCCATCACAATGGCAGGCGCTTTGCCGCCGAGCTCGAGGCACACTTTGGTGATATTTTTCGCCGCAGCGGCCATAATTTTTTCTCCCGCCGCCACGCTGCCGGTCATGCTGACCATCG
>OGZI01002357.1_pt1 | contig 15679 bp, 15 predicted proteins | sample 1576711 | NCBI WGS metagenome assembly OGZI01 (sample SAMEA3541482, study PRJEB24748) | human gut metagenome | biome: human gut; feature: human-associated habitat; material: faeces | place: China | collected 2012
AAAAGTAAATTCCAGTGCAAAGGTAAATTTACCTTTGCACTGGAATTTACTTTTTCAAGTCAGTCATAATTTGCTCTTATTTACTCAGAATTCCTACCTTATTCAACTCTAATATTGTAAAACAGTCCCCACATATATCGACTTATTTTTTCCTAATAAGTCTGGCATACTCCGCTTCATCAATATGATATTTCTTTTTGATAATCACATAAGAAATTATCAATGCAAATACCGGTATGAGAACCATTCCAATTCGGAAAATAAGCGCCTGCTGCGCTGTTATTTCACCAATATACTTGTTTGCTTCCGCTAAAACCTCTTCACTGGAAAGATTTCCCTTGTTTACCTCTATCTCCAAAGCGCTGATGCTCTGGCTCTTAGCATAAACACCGCTCACAATAAGCACTAATGTTGAAAGCCCCTGATTAATTCCCCCCGCCAGTTTTACACTGAATGAGCGCACTGCAGATATGACTGAATCATGTCTTTCATGAAATCTTGCCTCATCATATTCGATCGTATTATTGATCATAACAACGATTGCCAGATTCATAAGTCCCTGAAAAAAGAAGATTACAAAACCGATTGCATTCAGAAGGATCACATTCTTCGGCAGCACATAACCAAACGCCATAAAGCAGGCATACCCAATCAGAAGAACAATAAAGCATACTTTAAGAATCTTCTCTCTTGAAAATCGTTTTGCCAGTCCTGCATAACTTGCCTGTGAGATAAGCATTCCGAGTCCATACATGACCGTAAAGTAAAATACCAGTGTTCCGCTTTCCGAATATCCGTACTCTGTATAAAAGAAATTCACTCCGAAAACAATCAGAATATTATTTGTAATATTAAAAAATATGGATGCCAGCCCTGATGCTACCAGCTGGTCATTTCTTGCAAAAATATGGAACATATCCTTCAAAGACAATTTGTCTTTCTGTTCCTTTCGCGGCCGCTCCTTTATTCCAAATGCGGTCAGCATTTGAAAACAGATCAAAGCCAAAGCAACGATAAGTGCAACTATTCTGTATGCGTTTACTGCATTGCCGGCAATTACCACCGGTACAACTCCTGCAACTGAAAACTGTCCGATACACACGAAAATACTCATAATAGTTACAAGAGAATCTCTGGTTCCGGGATCAGAACTTAGCGACGGCAGAACACCCCAGTATGCAATATCATTCATTGTATAGGTCATTCCCCATAATAAATAAAACAGACTGTAAAAAGCCACAAATCCCCATCCACTTGGTCTTATGGTAAACAAACATACAATAACGATCGCATTTGTGATACAGCCAATCAGTATCCATGGCTTAAATTTTCCCATCTTGAAATGTGTATTTTCTATTATGATTCCCATTAGGAGATCATTAATGGCATCCCATACCATACAAAGAATCATTGCACCACTGATTACTGCAAACTGTGCACTTGTAAGGTTCATTGTATACTGTACATACAATATCAGGTACATGCTTACCAGTGCATATGCTGCATCTCTTCCTGTTGCACCGATACAATAAGTCCATTTTGTTCTTGCATCTAATTTTTCATTCATTTTAAAGCCCCCTTATTTGCTGAATCCACTATCTTTTTAATTGTCCTGTTTTTTATCAGACCTCCACTCTGATTACATACACTATCAATATTTCCCTCCAGAATACCTTCCGTCATCATTCTTACTTCCGGATCCTGCATGGATTTTGGAAAGTACATTAGTCTTGCTGCAATTTTTCCTATCCGGATCCATTTTTTTGCAAGCCGGGAATAAGGTGCCATCTGTATCAATGAGTTTTTTGTTGTAAACTCCCCAGGTTTCATATCTGAAAAATGGGTGCACGGATAAGAATAAATCATATTAAAATCTTTTTCAGAAAGAGGCACCTTCGTATTCCTGTATAGGGGAGAAACCAGTTTGGTTCCGTTCACTTCAACAGTTTCCGATAAACGTATATCCTGTAACGATGAACCTATCTGTATTTCATATACTCCTTCAATTACCTGAAATTCTCCGTTCTGATACACCGAAAAAGCCCTCTCATCAATAGCAATCACTATCTTTTTCTTCTCACTCGGCTTCAGGTCTGTTTTTTCAAACCCTCTTAATTCCCGGTTTGCCCGGAAATCGTCGGTTTGTGGATTTTTTATGTAAAGCTGCGATATTTCACTTCCAGATACCATTCCGGTATTTTCAATACAAAATGAAATTTGATAACTTTCGTTTGTAGCTTTACTAATCTGTAAATCAGAATAGGTAAACTGCGTATAACTCAGTCCATATCCAAAACAGTATCTAACAGGAACATGAAATGTATCGTAATATCTGTATCCCGGAAAAATACTCTCCCGATACGCAACATCATCCAAATGGTGATTCTGCTCCCCCTGTCTTCCAAAATATCCATAACTAGGAACATCTTTTTCACAATAAGGAATCGATTCTGCAAGTTTCCCTGATGGATTAACAACACCTGTAACAAGCCTTACACAAGCTGCCGCTGCTGCTTCTCCACCAAGATATAACTGCAATAACCCTTTACATTTTGATGGAAGTTCCATATTATAGGGAGAACCGCTAACAGAAATAAATCCGATTTTATCATCTATACAAAGTATCTGTTCCAGCAAAGCTGTCTGGTTCGCCGGTAATTCAAAACTCTCCCTGTCATAACCTTCGCCCTCAGCAATATCTGTCAATCCACCAACAAAAAGGACTGGCATGTTCTGCTTCTTTGCTTTTTGCAATTTCTCCAAAGCTTCCTTTTCCAACCTGCTGTCTCTATGAAAGGTATTGCTCCTATAACCTCTGGCAAAATGTACTTTTATATGTTGTTTTTCAAATTCTTCTATAAAATTATCCACACGATCCGTATGAATATGGCTGCTGCCTCCACCCTGAATTCTCGGTTTATCGGCAAGGTCTCCGATCAGAAGAATTTCCCCTATATCCTTTAATGGGAAAAAGCCATCATTTTTTAGAAGTACTGCACTTTCTTCCTCAATCCGTCTTGCCAGTTCATGATTATGATTTCTTGTCTGCTCCGATACACACTTAGCTTCTTTCTTTTCAATTCTGTTCTTGCCATAAGCAGCAACTAACTTTTCAATTCTGTAGACGGAAGTTCTAAGCGCCTGTTCTAATCGCGAGTTCTTTTTTGCTGCTTCCAGTAACTCATTAAAATGATTTCCGCAGCTGTCCGGCATTTCTACATCCATTCCGGCAGCAATACAGGCCGGAAGATCTACGCATGCACCCCAATCACTCATTACCAGCCCCTCATACCCCCATTGCTTTCTAAGTATATCCGTCAGCAATTCATAATTTTCACAGGCCGGCACTCCATTCAGATAGTTATAACTTGCCATGACAGTTGCCGGTTTTGCACATTTTACTGTTTTCTCAAATGCACTCAGATATATTTCATGCAAAGCACGTTCATCAATCATGGAATTACTCGTCATCCTATGAGTTTCCTGACTATTTCCGGCAAAATGCTTCAGGGATGTCCCCACTCCATTTGTCTGCATTGCACAAATATATGTTACTGCCAGTTCTCCGGCGAGAAAAGGATCTTCCGAATAATACTCAAAATTTCTACCACACAAAGGAGAGCGTTTTATATTGATCCCCGGTCCTAAAACAACAGATACACCAAGTTCTTTTGCCTCACTTGCCATTCCTTCTGCCATTTTTCCAATCAATTCTCTGTTCCAGGAACAGGCCGTACTGCTGGCAGTAGGAAAACAAGTTGCTTCGTAACTGTCATTATTCTTAGCCCCATCCTCCTGTGCGCGGATTCCGTGAGGTCCGTCCGATACATGAATGTTTCCTATGTGCCATGCTCCAGCCCCTGTCACAAGCCGGCACATTTCCTCAAGGCTTTTCCCCATAAAATACCTCCCATTCAATCCATTTATCTATCTTCAACATATCATCTATTTACATTTATCTATATCAAATTTATGTTGTTTTATATTATTTTTATTATATAATAAGTGGAGGAAAACCTGATGAAACTTGCTTACTCTTGGAAAACGGCGAATTTTTTTAGTGGAGGAATTTATGTCAGAAGATCATACAAAAATAAACTATGAATTTTTAGATTCAACTAAGAATTTTATATATGAAGCAAGAGAAACCGGAAAGACACATTCCTCTTTCCAATATGAGATCATGCTATTTTATTCTATTAGAAATGGAGATATTGACGGTGTCAGAAAAGCGCTTGACTTGTATAAAGAATCTGGACTGATTATTGGGCATATGTCAGATAATCAATCCAGAGAAATTCATTACTGGGCAGTTGCCACCATTGCTGTTGCCATTCACTATGCAATTCTTGGTGGCTTGGATGAAAGTGAGGCTTACCAGTTAAGTGACCAATATATTCAGGAGATTGATTACCTTCAGACAATGGAAGAATGTATTGATTATCTCTGTGAAAAAGCCATTGAGCTTGTTTCAAAAGTGAAGGAAAACAATATTCCACACACTTATAGCGACCTGATCAATCGTTGTATGCATCTGATTCATATCAATCTTCACAGCCGACTTAAGATTGAACAATTATCCAATGCTTTACATGTTTCCCGCGATTACTTATCTCAGGCTTTTAAAAAAGAGACCGGTATTTCTCTGCACCAATATATCCTGAATCAGAAACTTGATGAATCACAGAAAATGCTATCTTCCGGAATGACCATAAATGAAACAAGTTACACCTTGTGTTTTTGTAATGAAAGTCACTTCATCCAATTGTTTAAGAAAAAATATGGGATCACTCCTGCAAACTTTATTCGTAGTCTTGAAAAATTTTAGTATCTTTTTTAAGTGTAAAACTAAGGATTTCGTATTTTGAACACAAACTTTTAGTAATATACTAATATCATTAAGAATATATATTGGAGTATTGTCATTTATAAAATTTTTCAAACAACTGATTTTTATCTAAAAATAACTATCTTTTCTTTCTTCGTTGTGGGATGTCACCCTATAAAAATAGAGATAATACATTCTGACTGCGAGTAAATCTCGCGCAGTACATATTGTCTCTATTTTTACATGACTTATAGTTTTCGCAAATGTTCCCTGCGGGAATCGAACCCACAACTAGCGCTTAGGAGTTCAAGTCCATACTGGAAACCTATATTATTTTAAGTTAATACAAGTCAAGTAAAGCATTGATTTTTCTACCTTTCCTGTAAATCCATGTCAAAATAAGAAAACTGAAAATCATCCGAGTTAAGCACCTCTCGCTGACAAATGAGTGACACTGTCACCCTGAGGGTTCAACCATTCCGTTCCTGCGAATTCATATTTATGGCTACCATTCTCACTCTGTATGCGATAATGATAACACTGTTTTCTTATTAGATTACTTACATTATAACGTGTGTGGGGTCGGATGTCGATTGTTTTTTGACTATAATTTACTCCGAGCTTCTTCGATTGAAAAGGGTGGAAGCTACTACTCGCACCGTTACACTTATACTTATCTCATCAATGTACCATTGAAATTTTATTTTCTACTGATATAAAATGTATCAATGGCTTTACTTACAAACTCTGCTGTGCCTGCTCCTCCAACATCATCGATATTTTCCGTAAGTTCTCCTCCACCGGCATACATTCTTCCAAGGCCGCTTAAAATCTTATCAGAACATGTATAAAAATGATCCGTAATGTAATCCTGAAGTTTTCTTACATGCACCTGCACCTGTTCATCTGCTGGATCCATTTCTTTCATCTGTCCGAATTCAACAAATAATTGCATAAACTCATTTGCAACGGTAGCTTCATCATCTTTCGTCCAGTTCTTTGTTTTCTCTTCAAACTCCTTGTACTCAGAGGTTTGTCCCCATTGTTCTTTTGCTCGTTTGGAATACTCATCTATCTTTCTTGTATCAAATACTTTAAAATCCATATATTTCACTCCTATTCCTTTTATTCCTCGAGCGAAACTAATAAGATTTTCAAGATGCTCCTTTTTCATAGTAAGCAATTCAATCTGCTGCTCTAATGCTTTGTTCCTGTCAAAGTTAGGGGCATCAATTATCTTTTTAATCTCCTTAAGCGGAAATTCCAATTCTTTAAACAGTAGAATTTGTTGCAGCCTTTCCAAGGATGTATCGTCATACAACCTATAACCTGACTCTGAATATTCAATAGGTTTTAAGAGACCAATGGTATCATAATACTGCAGAGTGCGTATACTCACTCCTGTTAATTTACTTACCTCATTCACTGTCATCATTGTCATTTCCCCCTCTCGATAAACATATCGTAAACTATTACGTTGCGTAGGAGTCAATAGCTTTTTGAAGAAATCAAGTTTTACTTTCTTTGTATCCTTTGACAAATTGTGAGCTATCATATAATAATCACTCTATTCAAATTCGCTTCTATGCTCAACTGCATAAGAAATCGTCTGTCCATCAATAGCACTAGAAACCTTTCGCCAATATACTGCTAATGTCTGATATGCAATTTTGGCTTCAGCATACTGATTTTTACATATTTCTATGATTCTCTCTGCATCATTCTTATTATTCTTTTCAACCTTTTTCAATCCTAAATACTTATCAACATTCAAAACACAAATTTTAAACTCACTGCCCTCATAACCAATTTTTCTATAAAGAATATCTCGATAATTCTCCCCTCGTTTCGGAACCGGACAAACATGTTTATAAAATTGACTGTCAGTTAGTTCACAACCACTTCTATCCCATCTTTTGGATAAATGCTCTAGTACAAATTCTATTTCCTTTTTTACATTTTTTTTGCTATGTGCAACCTGTAAGCAAGTCCACCCCTTTCCTTCAAATTCAGCAAATAAAAGCCATACTCTGTAGTCATTATATATACTTGATACAGTTGGTATTTCTGCTCCTTTGCAATATCTAATTTCCAATTCTGGTATAAAAAACTCTTCCAAATCTTTGTAATACATCACATGATTCTTATCATATGGCTCTCTTCTTTTTATTTCCATCACTTTTTCCTAAAATTCCTTTTTTGTTTCAAAATCTGGAACTGAGTAAATTTAACTTTTCATTCGCACAGTCACATCTTTTTCAGAATATATAATGTTTCCACCCCAGAAACACATTGAATCTTTACCAGACAATTCAAAATTATTTTCAAGATTGTCTGTATTTGATTTTATAAATTCACCACGGCATTTCAATTTTGTAGAAACATAGCTTGCAGAAACAAGTTCTATATTTATATCCATCATTATTTTACAATTATCATTTAAGTGATCAATTATTTTCTTTTTAGTTTCAGGCTTTAGCAGTACTGTAACATTGAACCGATTATGGTCTTCTGTAATTGCAATTTTGTTAAATGTATCATCATATCGTTTTGTCCATATATCAATTGTAGTTGTCTCATCACAAACAAATATCACCATATCATTGACGCGAACCTGCGTAGAATATCCAGACTTACGTTTGAAGGACATTTCAATTTGAAGACTACCATAATTACACCCTTGTATTCCTTCCTCTGCCACAATAGATTCTTCATGTTCAGTATCAAGATTACACGCAATCTGATTAAGATTTTTTAGTCTAATACTATCCAAGAAGACTTCACAGGAGTTATTTGCAATAAATGTATTTGTCTCGATTTTTTGCAAATCATTGTTTTGTTTCCATGCAACCAAACCTAAGAAAAATGTTCCTATAAATGCTAACGATGTTCTAGTAAATTGATAGTAGGGCGTGTAACATTAACTTTGGCAGCCAGTTCTTCTTGAGAAAGACGTCAATTGTAATCTGAGATTCCATACCCGCCATCTTGCACCGGTTTGAAAACTAAAAGTCTCAAAATACAGACTTAATAATTGGAATTTCACTCTCAAAGTGCTATAATACAAACTATATTTGGGTGGAGGTGCGGAAATGAAAGTACGGTACAACAAACTTTGGAAACTTCTGATTGACAAGGGAATGAAAAAGAGTCAATTACGAGAAGCGGTCGGGGCAAGCAAAAGTACATTTGCGAAACTCGGAAAAAATGAAAATGTTACCCTTCCCGTGCTGTTGAATATATGCGAATACTTAGAGTGTGATTTTGGCGACATAATGGAAGCCGTACCCGAAAATGAGGTGTAGGATCAATGAACAAGAAGATTTTAATTGTGGATGACGAAAAAGAAATCGTTGATCTGCTTGAAGTGTATTTGAGTAACGATGGTTATTCAGTATATAAATGTTATAATGGGTTAGAGGCGATGAAATGTATCAAACAGTCGCAGATTGATTTAGCGATACTTGATATTATGCTGCCGGATATTGATGGTTTTCGACTTTGCCAAAAAATTCGGGAAAAGTTTTACTTCCCTATTATTATGCTTACCGCCAAAATTGAGGATAGCGACAAGATTATGGGGCTTACGATTGGTGCGGATGATTATATAACGAAACCGTTTAATCCTTTAGAGGTTGTGGCAAGAGTAAAGACGCAATTAAGGCGTTATCAGAGCTATAACAGTCCTAATTTGAGCCAATCCGAAGAAAAAGACGAGTATGACATCAGAGGTCTACTGATAAACAGAGTCAGCCACAAGTGCTACTTGTATGGCAAAGAAATAGCCTTGACTCCGTTGGAGTTTTCTATTCTGTGGTATCTGTGCGAACATCAGGGTAAAGTTGTCGCCTCGGAGGAATTATTTGAAGCCGTGTGGAAAGAAAAGTATCTTCGCAACAGTAACAATACGGTAATGGCGCACATTGGGCGGCTTCGGGAAAAATTGAATGAACCTTCAAAAAATCCGAAGTTCATTAAAACTGTTTGGGGGGTAGGGTATGAAATTGAATAAAAAAGAAAAAAACTATCTGCTCTCTACCTTGTTCAAAGGGTATGTAATTCAATGTGCGATTTGCTCTGTGCTTATTTTTGGCGGTACTTTTCTTTTAGGAATTATGGCAGAGGAAATTCTCCGCAAGTATGTTTTGTATTATTACTTGTATTACAGAACAGTATATCTTTATATAGTGGCTGTAATCGTGTGGGGTGGCTGTATTATATACATGACATACCTACTTTTGAAAAAAGTAGTCGCCTATGTGTACGAGGTACAGGCTGCGACAGGAAAAATGTTCGATCAGAATGTCAGTTACATTGAAATGTCCCCGGAGTTGAGTGAAATCGCCGCTAACATCAATCAGTTAAAACAAGAGGCTGAAAGTAATGCAAGGCTTGCAAAAGAAAATGAGCAGCGAAAAAATGACCTGATTATGTATCTTGCACACGATTTGAAAACACCGCTTTCTTCTGTAATCGGGTATCTTACTTTACTGCGTGATGAGTCGCAAATCTCAAAGGAACTTCGAGAAAAGTACCTTTCAATCACTCTTGGTAAGGCAGAACGGTTAGAGGATCTGATTAACGAGTTTTTCGAGATAACACGATTCAATATATACGATATTACATTACAATACACGAAAATCAATTTAACTCGCCTGCTGGAGCAACTTGTATATGAATTTAAGCCTATGCTCAAATCAAAGAATTTGCAATGTAATCTTTGTGTTGATGATGATATAATGCTTCGATGTGACGCAGACAAAATTCAGCGTGTTTTTGATAACCTTTTGAGAAATGCGGTTATCTACAGTTTTGAAAATACGGATATCACGATCAGCGCACAATGTCAGGAAGATACGGTCAGCATTATTTTTTGTAACCACGGCGATACTCTGCCGGAAGAAAAGTTAAACAGGATTTTCGAGCAGTTTTATCGGCTTGACGCAGCGAGAAGTACAAGCAGTGGAGGAGCTGGATTAGGTTTGGCGATTGCAAAGCAGATTGTTGAACTACACAATGGTACAATCGTTGCAGAGAGCCAAGAGGATCAAAACAAGTTTTCAATTACTTTGCCGTTGGCGTAGGAAAATTGTAAGAATTTGCATAGAAAAAAAGAGGAATATCTTACGAGCAATCAAGAAAATACGGGCTTCTGTTTTGGTACAATAAAAGTATCAAGATAGAGGCTCGTATTTTTTGTGATACAGCATAAGGAGGAATGATGAAGTTGCTAAGAAAACAAATGCTGCTATGTTCTATTTTGTTTCTTGTATTTACGCTATCTGCCTGCTCTGCAATTGGGCAGACAGACGAAAACAATCTTACAGATAGCGCAACATCCGCAGAAAAAACGGTATCAGTTGTACGAGGGACAATTACTCCAACCGTTTCAACGCAAACGACTATTGTTCCGGCAGTACCGTTTATTATTTCCTCACCCGAAAATGGCATATTTAATACAGCGGTAGAATTAGAAGAAAAAATCACTGCCGGGCAAATTATTGGAACTGTGAACGGCAAAGAATTGAAATCTCCGGTGGATGGTACAATTACCTCTATTGCCCCATCCAATGAAAGCGTACCGAGTAATTATCCCGTAGCGATAGTGCATTATACAGGATTTGCCCTCAATGTAGAGGCAGATAATTTTTTGAGTACCTTACCGGAGTATGCAGAGTTGAAAGCAAAATTTCAAGTATATGATGGTGTAGGACCAACCGATATGATTGCCGTGGTGTCGCCTGCCGCAGATGAAAATGCGTTTACGGGAATCGTGCCGCAAGAGGGCATTCTGCAATGCTTGATCAGTCAAACAGTCGATGTGAAATCGGGGCAAAGTGCAACGGTAGTCATAACGGCGACAACGAGAAATGATGTCCTTATATTGCCGCTGTCGGTAATAGCGGGTAGACAAGGGACGGGATTGGTTACTGTAATTACTCCGAATGGAGAAAGAGTGGAAACAAAAGTGACATTGGGTGTGACAGACGGAGCCAATATAGAAATACTGTCCGGCTTAGAGGAGGGCGATGTAGTTTCTGCTACTCCGCCAAACCTTGATCCGAGGGGGATTTGATAAAATGAAAGGAATTTCCGAAAAGACTTTAATCAAAATAAAGGATTTGAAAGCAAGCGTCAAATTGAATAATGGCGATATGCTGACAACAGTAACCAACGCTAATATGGAATTGCAACGAGGGCGCAGTTATGCCATTGTCGGAAAGTCCGGCTCAGGCAAAACAAGCCTTATATCCATTATTGGCTTGTTAAATCGGGAATATGAGGGCGAGTATCTTTATGATGGTATATCTATTTCTGCTTTGAAAGACCGTGATCTGTCTATACTGCGAGCCAATAATATCGGATTTGTATTTCAGAACTACTCTCTGATTAAGCACTTGCGGGTATGGGAAAATATCGAATTACCCCTACTCTATGCCAAAAAGTCGTTTACCGCCAAACAGCGTCACGAGATAATTACAGGCTTGCTAAAAAGTGTCGGCTTAGAAAGCAAGGAAAATGATTACCCAATCAATTTGTCCGGCGGTGAACAACAAAGAGTTGCAATCGCAAGGGCGCTTGCAGTATCTCCGGAAGCCATTTTATGTGATGAGCCTACGGGAGCGTTGGATAAAAAGACGGGAACGCAGATTATGGAACTGTTGCACAGCGTCGTAAAAGAAAATGGAATTATGCTGCTGTTGGTTACGCACGATCCTGATATTGCAGATACCTGTGATACGATTTTTGAAATGGATGGAGGGAGGATAACTTGTGCTAAAAATGATACTTAAAGACCTTCGTCTGTCTCCACTTAGAAGTATTCTGACAAGTGTTTCAATGCTTGTAGGCATTATCGCAATGCTTGGATCGGTATTAGTTGGTACGCTTGGACGGGAGTATTTGATTTCCGTAAACGCACAGGTATATGGCTGGTCACCTACTTACTCATTCGTGATAACGGAATCCGATTTTCACGATAGAAATAAAATGGAACAATTATTCCAGAGATTTGAAGCCATTGATGATGTAGCCGCTGTTACTTTTTCTATGGGAGAAGATATTCGATTTGCACCAATGAAAGATTTAACGCCAATACCGCCGAATGATGTTTACCAAAACCTGATGGCTTTTGATTTAGTTTGCACCACGGAGGCATATAGTCAAGTCTATAATCTTCCAATGACATCCGGTAGATGGTTAGAGCCTTCGAGTGAGGGCGGATCGCTTGAAGTGGTCATAAACAAAGAAGCTAAAAACTATTTTAATGATTCGCCCTATGCTGCAGGAAATGTAAAAAGCACACTTTCGTTAACCCCATTCAATATTGTCGGAGTAGTAAACGATGGCAGGGATTTTCCGACTATCTATGCGGATTCTGCGGCGATCCTCAATTTCGCACCAGCAATGTGGCAAGTACAAAATGCAAATGTGTATTGGCATCCCACAACAGGACTGACAATCGAACAGATACATTCTGCCCTTGGCGACATTTTGACTGATACCATTGGCGGTTACTGGGAAAGTGCTGGGCGGAGTGATATTGGAGATACCTATGATTCGGTATTGTCCATACTGCAATTAGGGCTTTTGGTTACTTCGCTTTTGTTGCTGTTTGTTTCCGTATTAGGGCAGATCAATATCGGACTATCTTCATTGGAACAGCGCACACATGAGTTGCTGATCCGCAGAGCGATAGGTGCTTCACGAACAAATATTGTGGCATTGGTTTTAGGCTCACAGTTGATTTTATCAATATTCGTTTGCTTTGCAGCTATTTTGATTTCGCTGATTTTGGTGCATTGTATTGGAGCGTTGCTCCCTGTGGATTCCCCGGTGGGAACACCGAGTTATCCAATCAGCGTTGCTGTTGTTGCAGTTGCTGTGTCTGTGCTTACAGCATTATTGGGCGGATTATTACCAGCATTGAAAGCAGCAAAATTAGAGCCTGCATTGGCTCTTAGATAATAAAACTCAATTCAAGGAGGAAACAAAATGAAACGAACAATCTCAAAATCCGAAAGACCGTACAGACTGTTATTGTGTGTTATGATTTCTTTGCTGGTGATTATGCTGGCAGGCTGCTCCACTTCTTCGGACTCCGACACAAACACAAGAGGTTTCACGGACTTTGCTACCATTGAAGAAGAATACCTAACGACCATTGAGAGTTTGAATTGGCCGGAGGGCTTTACGCCGCCTGATGCTTTGGAAGGCGAAGATACGGGAGCGTCTTTTCAGATAGGATATGGCGATACAAGAGCATCTAACCTTTGGGAATATTCTTGGATGCAGGAATGGCTTGATACTTACAATACGGATTCGGAAAGGGCGGCAAAAGCCTTAGCTGAACTCGAAAAAGCCTTTGATATGCCTTATATGGGAACAGATCGCTGTGATGACGCCACACGCAAATATCTTCGTGATAATATTGATAAAGCTAAGTTGGGAGATCCGTCTGGATTTACAGAGTGTATTCAGGCAAATTATGCCGATTAAAAATGGCACATAGGAGTTTTGGTGTTGGGAGGTGAGCACATATATGCAGAGAAAACGCCGTAAGAAAAAACGATTTGGAGTATTTTTGTTTTTGCTTGTAGTTTGTATCGGCATAGGTATAATGTTTGTGCCGTGGGCAATGCAGCCGGAAAATTTCAGAGAGGTAAAGAATAAAATAAATGGTTTTCTCTACAAAGAAGATTTTCCTGACTCTTATAATGCAAAATCGCTGATTTTGGTGGATTGTTCTGATGATGAAATATTTGTTTCAAAAAACGAGAACGAGCCACAAATTCCTGCAAGTTTAGCCAAGCTGTTTGTTATTGAGTATGCGTCAACTTTAGCAGACCTTGATAGTATCGTTGTTGCAGACTATGGTGCTATTTCACTCACGAAACCTGGCTCGTCTGTTGCTCAAATCAAGGAAAAAGAATACTTTTTACACAATCTATTTGCGGCAATGTTAGTACCGTCAGGGAATGACGCAGCTTATGTGGTTGCTGATTATTGTGGAGGATTACTTTCGCCGCAAGCAGAAAGCTGTCAAGAGCGTGTGAGGATTTTCATGGAGAACTTAAACCTGCATTTGCAACAGCAGGGGTACTTAGACACAGTTTTATATGATCCGAGTGGTTTTGATATGGAGGCACTTACCACCACTTTAGATTTGAAAGAAGTAGTATATCGGTTGTTGGAATACTCGTGGTTTAGAGAAATTGTATCTCAAAACACTTATACGGCAACACTGCCTGATGGCAGTACACAAATATGGCAGAATACAAACGCCTTCCTTGATCCGACATCCGAATATTACAACGAAAATGTATGCGGAATTAAGACTGGCTCTCTGTCTGACGACTATAACTTGATTGTGCTTTATCAGCAGCACGGAAAAGAGTTTTTGATATGCAGTTTAGGCTCTCAGTCCGATTCCTCTCGTTATGACGATGTGAATTTTATTCTGAAATCGATTGATGAATCGTATTATCTCACGCAATAAATCTTATGTTGTCCAAGACAAAAAAACTAACCAAGGGGGGTGATAATATCGGACGAATCGTAATAATGGAGTTCAAAGCACAAGACTCAACAGCCTTTGACGATATGCTGGCTTTTGTAAAACAGCACCCTGATTTTGAAAAATTAGAGATTTCATATGAGCCGACATTATCCCTTTCCGGCTTAGAAATCAATTTGAGCCGGCGCAGAGTTATCAATAACGGTCAGGAAATTGAACTGACCGTCAAAGAGTACGATATACTCTGCTTGCTCGCAGCCAATAAAGGTCGTGTTCTTACATACGAGCAGATTTATGATAAGGTGTGGGGCGAAATATCAGCAGGCAATGAAAAGGATACTGTAAGGTTTCCATCCGAACTTAATTTCTTTATACGGAGTGCCTGGGAAAGTGATGGTGTGCACTGAGCAAATTCCATTGCATCCAGCATTTCCTTTTGCTCCTTCTTTTTCAGAAATGACAACTGAACTGCCGGAGTAAATCCCATGCTTCCGTCATCCACTTTTTCAAGCATTTCAGGAATAAGTTCTGTGATTTTGATATACCTCTGAACCTGTTTGGGGCTGTCCCCACATTCCTCTCCAATCAGCTCAATGCTTTTCTTTCCCAAATTATGGTCTACACTATAGTTAATCCCTCTGGGTGACGGCTAGGAAAGTGTGAATTGGTGACAATCATCCATCCCCGCTGACAAAATCAGTATTTTCAGCCTTGTTTCGCTGACAAATTTGTCACTGAAATTACAATTCTGCATGAAAAAAGTGGCAATGAAACTATCTTCATTACCGCTAAAAATGAGCGTTCCCTATAGGAATCGAACCTACAATAGAGTCTTAGGAGTTCAAGTCCCCGTTGGAAACCTATATTATTTTGAGTTAAGATAAGTCAATGAAATCATTGATTTTTCTACCCTTCCTGTAAATCCATGTCAAAATAAGAAAACTGAAAATCATCTAAGTTAAGCACCTCTCGCTGACAAATGAGTGACATTGTCACCCTGAGGGTTCAACCATTCCGTTCCTACGAATTCATATTTATGGCTACCATTCTCATTTAGCAATGCAGTAATGATAACACTGTTTTCTTATTAGATTACTTATATTATAACGTGTACGAGGTCGGATGTCGATTGTTTTTTGACCATTATTTACTTCTATTTGCTTTAACTTAAAAAGCCGTAAGCTAATGCTCCCAGCTTTACATTTTTTTATTCCATCAATTTTACAAACTTGAAGTTGTTTATCCAAAATGAAATGGAATAACCATATCAAGTAAAACCGCAAGAACTATACTAATCGTTCCCATTAGCGCAGAACTCCTCAATGTGTCTCTCC
>OGZI01002365.1_pt1 | contig 15619 bp, 11 predicted proteins | sample 1576711 | NCBI WGS metagenome assembly OGZI01 (sample SAMEA3541482, study PRJEB24748) | human gut metagenome | biome: human gut; feature: human-associated habitat; material: faeces | place: China | collected 2012
GTCTGTGCAGCCACATCAGCTTATACGCAGCCGGAATAATGAATAGCGACAGCAATGGTGCGGTGATCATGCCGCCAATCATCGGCGCGGCTATGCGGCTCATGACTTCTGAGCCAGCTCCCGTCCCCCACAAGATAGGTAACAGACCCGCAATAATCACCGCCACGGTCATCGCTTTCGGGCGCACGCGCAGCACAGCACCGTGATATAACGCTTCATCCAGCTTATCCGCCGTAAAGGTTTGCGGATTTTCCAGCGCGGGTTCGGCTTCAATAGCGTGGCGCAAGTACATCAGCATCACCACGCCAAACTCCGCAGCAACACCTGCCAGGGCGATAAATCCGGTTCCGGTTGCAACCGACATATGGAACCCCATCCAGTAAAGGAACCAGATGCCGCCCACCAGCGCAAAAGGCACACTGGTGATAATCAGCAGCGCTTCACCAAAGCGACGGAAGGCCAGATAAAGCAGAACGAAGATTATCATCAGCGTCATCGGCACCATCAGTTTGAGCTTATGACTGGCGCGCTCAAGCAGCTCGAACTGCCCGGAAAACGCCACGCTGGTCCCCGGCTTTAACTGTACGTTTTCAGCGATCGCTTTTTTCAGATCGTTCACCACTGAGACCATGTCACGATCGCGGGCGTCGATGTAAATCCAGCTGGTTGGTCGCGCATCTTCGGTTTTCAGCATCGAAGGCCCCGAAACCACCGTCACATCAGCGACATCCGCCAGCGTGATTTGCTGTTTCATGGGCGTCAGAATGGGCAGATTACGCAGCGCTTCCGGGCTATCACGATAGCTCTGCGCATAGCGAAGGTTAATCGGATAACGTGCAATCCCTTCCACCGTTTCGCCGACCATTGCGCCTCCGACCGCAGAGGTGACAAACAGTTGCACCGCGCCGACGGTCATTCCGTACCGGGCCGCTTTCTCCCGATTAATATCCACATTGATATAGCGCCCCCCGACCAGGCGCTCAGCCAGCGCCGAAGAGACGCCCGGCACGGTTCTGGCCACCTCTTCAATTTGCTCCGCCGTGGCGTCGATATCTGCCAGAACGTTACCTGACACCTTAATGCCAATTGGGCTTTTGATCCCCGTAGAGAGCATGTCGATACGGTTACGAATCGGCGGAACCCACAGATTCGCCAGTCCCGGCAAGCGTACGGTTTTATCGAGCTCGGCAATGATTTTGTCCATCGTCATCCCCGGACGCCACTGGTCCTGCGGCTTCAGTTGGATCGTCGTTTCAACCATTTCCAGCGGTGCAGAGTCTGTTGCGGTTTCTGCCTTACCGGTTTTACCAAACACGCGCGCCACTTCCGGAACGGTCATGATCAGCTTGTCGGTTTTTTGCAGCATGTCCGCTGCCTGCGCCGCTGAGATCCCCGGCAATGTCGAAGGCATATACAGCAGGTCACCTTCGTTAATCTGCGGCAGGAATTCACCACCGACTTTATTCAGCGGGTAGATAACCGTCAGTATTGAAAGCACCGCCACCAGAATGGTGGTCTTGGGCCAGTGCAATACCTTCAGCAATAGCGGATGGTAAATACGGATCAGGAAACGGTTAAGCGGGTTGCTGCTTTCTGCAGGTATTTTTCCGCGGATCCAGAATCCCATCAGGATTGGAATAACCACGATGGCCAGAAACGCCGCACCTGCCATGGCATACGTTTTGGTGAACGCCAGCGGGCCGAATAGTCGCCCCTCTTGCCCCTCAAGCGTGAAAATGGGGATAAACGACAACGTGATGATCAACAGGCTGATGAACAATGCCGGGCCGACTTCTACCGAGGCGTCAGTAATAACCTTCCAGCGCGTTGCGTTATCGAGCTTTTCATTCGGATGCTGATGCCCCCACTCTTCCAGCCGCTTATGGGCGTTTTCAATCATCACGATGGCGGCATCGACCATCGCCCCGACGGCAATGGCAATGCCCCCCAGCGACATGATATTGGCGTTCAGCCCCTGGAAATGCATCACGATGAACGCGATACACAGCCCCAGCGGCAGGGAAATAATCGCCACCAGCGCCGAACGCAGATGCCACAGGAACAATGCACACACCAGCGCAACAACGATAAACTCTTCCAGCAGCTTGTAGCTCAGGTTATCAATGGCGCGGTCAATGAGCTGACTGCGATCGTATGTTGTAACTATTTCTACGCCTTCCGGCAGGCTACTTTTCAGCGTATCGAGCTTGGCTTTAACCGCGGAGATCACCTCACGCGCATTTTTACCGGAACGCAGGATAACCACCCCGCCCGCGACTTCGCCTTCGCCATTCAGTTCGGCGATCCCACGGCGCATTTCCGGCCCAATCTGTACGCGCGCCACATCGCGCAGGTAAACAGGTACACCGTCGGCCCCTGTTTTCAGGACGATGTTATTAAAATCATCGAGCGTTTGCAGATATCCACTGGCGCGGACCATATATTCCGCTTCAGCCATCTCAACAGATGAGCCGCCCGCTTCCTGATTCGACGTATCCAGCGCCGATTTCACGTCCGCCAGGCTGATGCCATATTGCGTCAGCTTCATCGGATCGATAACGACCTGATACTGTTTAACCACGCCGCCTACCGAGGCGACTTCCGCTACGTTGGGAATCGTTTTTAACTCATACTTTAAAAACCAGTCCTGAAGAGAACGTAATTCCGCCAGATCGTGTTTCCCGCTGCGATCCACCAGCGCGTACTCAAATATCCAGCCGACACCCGTGGCGTCCGGTCCCATTTCCGCGCTAACGCCAGCCGGCAATTTTCCCTGAACCTGGTTGAGGTACTCCAGTACGCGCGAGCGCGCCCAGTAAGGATCGGTACCATCTTCGAAAATGACGTACACGTAGGAATCGCCAAACTGCGAGAAACCACGCACAGTTTTCGCGCCCGGTACCGACAGCATGGTGGTGGTCAGCGGGTAGGTCACCTGATTTTCAACAATTTGCGGCGCCTGACCCGGATAGCTGGTTTTGACGATCACCTGAACATCAGAGAGATCGGGCAGCGCATCAACCGGGGTATTGATGATGGTCCAGGTTCCCCAAATACTGAGAAACAGCGCCCCCATCATCACCAGAAAACGGTTTGCCACCGAGCGGCGGATAATCCATTCAATCATTTATCATGTCCTCAGTGTGAATGGGTCGCCTGGGCTGGCATGGCGGCTGCGTCTTGCGTCTTACTGTTCTGGGCGCGCATACGGTCCAGTGCGCCAGAGATATTCGCTTCGGAATCAATCAGGAACAGACCGCTGGAAACCACTTTTTCGCCTTCGGTCAGGCCGGAGCGGATAGCCGTCAGTCCTTGAGATTCATGGAATACCGCAACCTGTTTCGGCACAAATCGGCCTTCGTTATCAACGGTGATTACCCGCTGCTCGGTACCCGTATCAATTAGCGCTTTAGACGGGATCAGCAGCATTGGCTCGCTTTGTGTTTTCAGTTGCAGGTAAGCATTCATCCCGGGCTTGAGCGCCTCGTCAGGATTATCGACCTGTAAACGGAGCTGGAGCGTACGCGTGGTAGCATCAACGCTGGGTAAGATACTCCACTTGCTGATGGTGAAAGGCTTATCCGGCCAGGCGGGCACGGTGATGGTAAATTGCGAGGCATCTTTAATCAGCCAGGCGATAGATTCCGGGACCGACGCGCTAACCCATACCGGGTCCATACCCTGAATTTTCGCGACCACATTGTCTTTGGAAATGTTCATACCAGTACGCAAATCGAATGCGGTGATCACCCCATCAATAGGCGCTTTCAGGGTAAAGCGGGTCTGAATTTTACGCGTCGATTTTAAACGCTGAATATCCGCTTCAGGCATTCCAGCCAGACGTAATCTCTCCAGAATTCCTTCCACCTGCGTCGCGCTGCCGCCAGTTTCTCGCAGCAATAAATATTCGCTCTGCGCCTCAACCCAATCAGGAATAGTCAGGTCGATCAGCGGCGCGCCTTGCTTAATTTTGTCCCCCACGGTCAGTGGGTAAACCTTCTCGATAAAGCCCGCTGAGCGTGCCTGGACAATAACAAACTGGTATTCGTTATAACTAACGTTGGCCGGGAAAGTTTGCGCATAATGCAGTGGTCCACGACGCACTGGCTCTGTTTTCAGCCCCAGGTTCTGGGTCTGTGTAGGATCGATGCGCACGCCTGGTGATGACGCGTTCGCGGTCTCTTCATCGGCATATTTCGGGATCAGATCCATATCCATAAATGGCGATTTACCCGGTTTATCAAAACGCGTGTTTGGGTACATGGGGTCGTACCAGAACAACACTTTTCTGGCTTCTTTTGGCGAAGCCTGACCGGTTTCAGCCGTTGCTTTTGCGGATGAATAATAAGTATAAATACCGACAGAAATAACCCCACCGGCAATCATGCCAGCGAGAATAAGCGCGGTATTTTTAATATTTAAAGACGCCATAGTGATTTCCATTGCGCGATAGTCTCACCCGCGTTCGCAAAAACCCGGGCAAGAATAAAAGAGACCAGCGAGAACGTTATTTACTGATGTGAATATCGCGTAACACAGAGAGATTTCCCTGCTGAACAAACGTAAACGCGACCTTATCGCCTGGCGTAATATCATCAGCCTTCGTATCGGCAACCAGTGTAAAACGCATAGTCATGGCTGGCCAGTTCACCGCAGGAATAGGGTCATGCTTGATCGTGATTTTTTTACTTTCCATATCAACAGCTTCAATCACCCCGGTAGCGCTAATGAGTTGTTCCTGTTGAGCCGCTGGCTGCATATTCATCATCTCACCATGCTGATGCTCATTGGCCTGAGCGTTAAACATGATCATAGAGAAAAGACTAAACAGCACAGCTTTGGCGGTCGTATTCATAATTGATGCTCCTGAAAGGTTAATATTAAGGATTACTCCACCCAACCGCCGCCTAAGGCAGCAAACAGCTTAATTTCATTAACCTGTTGGGCGTAATTAAGATCGAGCAGCGATTGCCGCGTAGCGAATAAAGAACGTTCTGCGTCTAATACTTCGATATAGCTAACTGCGCCATTCTGATAAAGCGCTCTGGCGCGTTGTAGTGTGATTTGCAATGAATCCAGATAACGCTGCTGCCCGCTAATTTGATCGGCAATGCTTTGGCGCAACACCAGTGCATCCGCCACTTCTTTAAACGCGTTCTGAATTTTTTGTTCGTAATTAACCACCGACTGTTGCTGGCGAATTTCTGCCAGGTCGAGATTGGACTGATTACGTCCGGCATTGAAGATTGGAATATCTATTTTGGGGACAAAATTCCACATGCCGCTGGCGGCATTAAATAAACTGGAAAGATCGCTGCTGCTACTGGACACGGAACTGGTCAACGTTATAGACGGAAAAAATGCCGCCCGCGCAGCACCGATATTGGCATTTGCCGCCAATAATCCGTGCTCAGCTTCCATAATATCCGGGCGCTGCAACAGTATTTGCGACGAGAGCGATGGCGGCAGCGTTACCGGTTTAATATCCCCACGGCTGCGCGCGTGGTCATCGGGTAATTTCCCGTATGTACCCAGCAACAACTGCAGCGCGTTATTGGCCTGCGCCAGATCACCTTTACGCTTGGCAATTTCGCTACGCGTACTTTCGATCACACCGCGCGCTTGTTCCAACGCCAGTACGTTGGTGCTACCGGTTACCAGTTGCTTCTCTACAAAAGCGTAAGAGCGCTGGTAGTTTTGCAGCGTTTCTTCGGCAACTTGCAACTGCGCGTAAGCCAGACGCTGATTAAAATAACTTTGCGACACGTTGGAGATTAATGAGATGTGCACCGCCCGACGCGCTTCTTCGCTGGCAAAGAAATTCTGTCGCTCAGCTTCACTCATATTTTTTAGCCGCCCAAAGAAATCCAGGTCGAAACTAAGATTGAGTCCAGCTTCGAATTCACGATCGGTGCTGCTATCACCTTTTAATTTACCGCTGTAAGTACCACTGGAGCCAGCCGTGAGTTGCGGGTAGCGGTCAGCGTCCGTGACGCCATATTGCGCTCTCGCTTCCTGAACTTTTAGCACAGCCATACGTAAATCGCGGTTATTAACCAATGCCTCGCCAATCAGCGCCTTTACCTGGGAGTCAACGAAGAAGCTCCGCCAGCCCGTGTCCTGATATTCACCTGGAGCCGGTACCAGGGCATTCTGTTTTAAAGAAAATTGCTGCGGCACCGGCAAAGCCGGGCGCTGATAGTCCGGCGCCAATGAACAACCGGCGAGCACGAATATAGCGCTGAGAGTAAGAAGCTTAAATTTGCTCATAGTTCTTCTCGTCCTGACCGGACTGATGTCCCTAAAATGTGTAGGAATTTATAGTGCTGTACTTTAACCAAGTGACTCTGTTTAACCGGTGACAGGAAAATGACAAAACTGTCATTTTCCCAATAACCGATTGCTATCCGATCCCGCTTCCCTAGAATTGAAAGTCCGCACAACCAGTGCGAGAAGGAGAATGCGATGAAGGTTTTGATAGTCGAAGATGAGAAAAAAACCGGTGAATACCTGACGAAAGGCCTGACGGAAGCGGGTTTTGTTGTGGATTTGGCGGATAACGGCCTGAACGGGTATCACCTGGCGATGACCGGCGATTACGACCTGCTCATACTCGACATCATGCTGCCGGATGTAAACGGCTGGGATATCGTGCGGATGCTGCGTTCCGCCAACAAAGGAATGCCCATTCTTCTCCTCACCGCACTGGGTACCATTGAACATCGGGTTAAAGGTCTGGAATTGGGTGCTGATGATTACCTGGTTAAACCGTTTGCCTTCGCCGAACTGCTGGCACGGGTCAGAACGCTGTTGCGTCGAGGCGCGGCGGTGATTGTCGAAAGCCAGTTTCAGGTCGCGGATTTAATGGTCGATCTGGTCAGCAGAAAAGTTACCCGCAGCGGTACGCGCATCACTCTGACCAGCAAAGAGTTTACGCTGCTTGAGTTTTTCCTGCGCCATCAGGGGGAAGTTTTACCCCGCTCGCTGATCGCCTCCCAGGTCTGGGATATGAATTTTGACAGCGATACTAATGCCATCGACGTCGCCGTTAAGCGTCTGCGCGCCAAAATTGATAACGATTATGAGCCGAAACTGATTCAGACCGTGCGCGGCGTGGGATATATGCTTGAGGTTCCTGATGGCCAGTAAACGATGGCGGCGCCCTTTTTCACTGGCGACACGACTAACCTTTTTTATCAGTCTGGCGACAATTGCTTCATTTTTCGCCTTTGCATGGATAATGATCCACTCCGTGAAAGTCCACTTCGCCGAGCAGGACATCAATGATTTACAAGAGATTAGCACCACGCTGGAGCGGATTATTAACCAACCCAACGAGCCAGAATCACGCCGACTGGAAACGCTAAAAAATGTGGTGGCGGGTTACTCGAACGTCATTATTTCTCTGGTAGATAGCAACCAGAAGGCCATTTTTCATTCGCCCAATGCGCCGGATCTTCGGCAATTTATCGCCAGCGCAAGGCCGGATAAAAATGCTCATGCCAGCGATGTTTTTATTATCTCAGGCCCCACACTGCAAACCTCCAAACATATCCACGGACAGAAAACATCGTCTAACTGGCGAATGATTCGCCTGCCGGTAGGAAAGCTTGCCGATGGAAAACCAGCGTATACGCTGTATCTGGCGTTATCGATCGATTTTCACCTGCACTATATTAACGATCTGAAAAACAAGTTAATTATGACGGCTTCGCTGATTAGCATCATGATTGTTTTTATCGTGCTGTTCGCCGTATACAAAGGCCATGAACCGATCCGTAATGTTAGTCGTCGCATCCAAAATATCACCTCGAAAGATCTCGATGTCCGTCTCGATCCGCAGGCTGTGCCTATTGAACTGGAACAACTGGTTAGTTCGTTTAATCACATGCTCGAACGCATCGAGGACGTATTTAAACGTCAGTCGAACTTCTCGGCGGATATTGCCCATGAGATCCGCACGCCAATAACTAATCTCGTCACCCAAACGGAAATTGCGCTCAGCCAGACCCGCAGCCAAAAAGAGCTGGAAGATGTGCTGTATTCCAATCTCGAAGAGTTTGGCCGTATGTCGAAAATGGTGAGTGATATGCTGTTTCTGGCGCAGGCAGATAACAATCAGCTGATCCCAGAAAAAAAAGCGCTCAATCTGGCTGATGAGGTCGGTAAAGTGTTCGACTTTTTCGAAGCCTGGGCTGAAGAGCGTGAGGTTGGTTTACGGTTTGAAGGACGCGCATGCTGGGTTTCAGGCGACCCATTAATGTTACGCCGGGCAATGAGTAATCTGCTGTCAAATGCCATGCGCTATACGCCAAAAGGCGAGTCGGTAACCGTGCGGGTGAAAGAGGCGGATGGTCTGGTCCAGATAGTCGTTGAGAATCCCGGCCCCCCCATTCCCCCGCAACATCTTCCGCGACTCTTTGACCGCTTTTATCGAGTGGACCCTTCACGACAGCGTAAGGGCGAAGGCAGCGGCATTGGTCTGGCGATTGTGAAATCAATTGTGACTGCCCATCAAGGAAAAGTCTCGGTGACTTCCGACCCTCATGCCACTCGCTTTATTCTGACGCTGCCCAAGCACGCGATTTAATTTATGGTGATGACGCTTATACCCGTCATCACCTGTTGTCTGACACAACCGTCATAATCCTGTCACGCCACTGACAGTCCCCATTAATTATACTTTCTTCCGTAAACCCAAACAGGAGAAATATGATGAATAAGATGTCCTCTTTTTTAGCTATCGCGTTTTTTATTTCAGCTGGCGTTAATGCGGCAGAAACACCTAAAATGCATCAACAGGCCGCAATGGCTCATGAAATGATGAATAACAGTCATGCCTCTGCACATCAACAAATGGCGCAGACACACGCCTCGCAGGCAAATAATTCATCGTCAACACCAACCAATGCGCAATCATTTTCACAAATGAATGAACATGAAAAAGCAATGGTTGTTCACCAATCAGTAAATAACGGCCATTCATTTGCTCATGAGATACAGGCCGAGCAGCACCGCGCACAGATCTCCACTCAAGGGTAAAGACGAACTGTATTGACGACAATATCCATAAATACGCTAAGTTTGAATATTGTGGACTACTCTCCCCACGCGGGCCTGTTTATATACAAGCCCGCGTCCCACTTCATCGTTAATGTCAATATTAATAATTCATTAAATCCTTCATCTAAAAGTAATCACTTCTTAGTTCTCTATCCAAATTGTACAAAACAAGTAAATAAACTGCTTATTATGTTGCGTATTACAGCATTCACCACCCCACCCTAATTATAAATTAGGATTCCCCCTGGTATGCGTCATTAATATTTAATGGGAGACTGCCGTCGTCGTAAAAATGACAGCCAAAAATTTCGTATTCCTATAAATAAACTTAATGATGATAGTGAGTGAAAAATGAATAAACGTCTGCTGACCCTCCTGGTCCTTGGCCTGACAACGGCCACAACGGCATGTGCAATTACCCCGGCAATGCAGAAAAAGTATGAACGTTCAGGTTGTACGCAGATGAGTGAACTCAATGGCTGCGATGTGAATAAATCCTATCAGTGGAACCGCGATCATGGCTTTATTGAGAACGGCAACAGCCAGCAGAGCCGTCATCATCGCCATGGTGAAGAGCAGCAAAATACCACAGGCCGGGATAACCACGATAATGCGGGTATTGATGGCAAATTCAGCGGAAATTACGTGGCCAAATTTGCCAATGGTCAACGCAGCGTTGATATTCACGTCGAAGATTCCGGCGTTTACGTCAATGGTAAGGAAGTGCGTGACGTAAATACCTATAAGGATACGATGACCTTCCGCGTCGGTTATGCCACTTACACCATTAAAACAAATGGTCGCGGTAGCTGGAATGACAGCGATGCAGGAAACGCTGGCAAAATTGTGCGTGAATAACAGATACCGCTAAAGAGCGCTGCGATCACAGCACCCTCAACAGCCATGCATTACAGTATGCCGTTTTAATACTGGAGTCAGACATGGCTTTGACCCTCACGGTGCTGCTTGAAAACCGACGTGCTGCTGGCGCTGGAAAAACATTACTGGCAAAGCCTGGATTAAGTCTGTTAGTTCAGGATGAAACGACCACAATATTGTTTGATACCGGGCCGGATGGCAGCTTCATGCATAACGCTGCACAAATGGGCGTGGACCTGACGCACTTAACCGCCGTGGTGCTGTCGCACGGCCATTACGATCACTGCGGCGGCGTGCCGTGGCTTGCGGATAACAGCCGTATCATTTGCCATCCCCAAATAGCCTGTGAACGATACGCCTCAGTTACGGTTGCGGGAACACCACGAAAAATTAAAAAACTCTCGCGTGATAACAACTACTCTCGATTCATAATGGAATACACCCGCGAGCCGCTGGCTATCAGCGATCGTTTTTTGTGGTCCGGGGAAATCAGTGTCCCCACGCCACAGTCCTATGGCGTGATTAGCGAGAAAACACTCCAGCCAGATTACATCAGTGACGAAGGCGTGTTGATCTATAAATCTGAACGCGGGTTAGTCATCATTACTGGTTGCGGGCATCGGGGAATAGAGAACATCGTACGCCATTGCCAGAAAATCACAGGGGTTAACCAAATTTATGCCCTGGTCGGTGGGTTTCATTTACGTGCTGCCTCCCCCGCTAAGCTATGGCGGACCCGACAATTTATTAAGCAACAACAACCCGAAAAACTACTCGGCTGTCATTGCACTGGTTCATGGGGTCGATTGTGGCTACCGGGAACTGACGCACCGGCAACGGGAGATGTGATTGAGCTGGCTGAGTAACAACAGTAAAACGTTGCCCAAACAGCAATAAAAAACGGGAGCCTTACGGCCCCCGTTTATCAGCCATCATCATTACATGGTGACAATTGCTGGCTCATCAAAGACGGTGAGTTTTGGCGCTTCACCGGTGTATTTTTCTGCGTATACCAGGCTGGTATTCCCGGCACAACCATTCGCCAGTCTTGAAGTCGGGATATCCGCCGTCAGCACGTTCGCGCCGCCATTTTTACAGATACCGTTTTCAATATCCGGCCATGCGCCTTCATGAATACAGATGATACCCGGTTTGATGCCGTCGCTGACGTGCGCCCCAACCAGAACCTGTCCACGAGCATTCCATACACGAACCAGATCGCCCTCGACAATCCCTCTGGCTTTCGCGTCATCCGGATGAATCGTCACCGGTTCACGATTGGCAATTGCGTACTCTTTACGTAGCGACGCGTAGTTCAGCTGGCTATGCAGACGATGTGCCGGGTGCGCCGTCAGTAGCTGCAGCTGATCTTTATCCGCAGTTCCTTTCCATTCATCCGGTTCAATCCAGGACGCATGCGGCGGACAGTCTTTATACTGATAGCCTTCAATCGTTTTCGAGTAGATTTCTATCTTGCCGCTCGGCGTTCCGAGTGCGTTCATCACCGGATCGCTGCGGAAATCCGCGTAGCGCACATATTTGTTATTCTTTTCATTCTCACGCATTTCGATCAGTTTATTCTGCTGCCAGAACGCGTTGAACTGAGGCATGGCGACACGCTGGGCGCGGGCGGCTTTTTGCGCGACGTCATAGAACTGCTTCAGCCACGCCATTTCGTCTTTGCCTTCGGTGTAGACCGCCTTACCACCCGGCTTGAGCATCTCAGCCAGATCGGCAAATACGTCAAAATCACTACGCGCTTCAAACTGCGGCGCGATGACCTGCTTCATAGGCACCAGATGCTGGTTACTGTAATCACCGGTCATGGTCAGATCGTTACGCTCAAACGAGGTGGTGATTGGCAGAACGATATCGGCGTGTTTGGCCGCTGCGGTCCAGTAACACTCAGAGATGACAACCAGTTCAGGCTTCTGCCAGGCTTTGATTAAGCGGTTGGTATCCTGATGATGGGTAAAGTTAGCGCCACCCGCCCACCAGATCATTTTGATATCCGGGAAGGTTTGCTCTTTACCGTTATGCTGATATTTGCCGCCTGGGTTTTCCAGCGCCTCGACAATTCGCGCTACCGGCAGGCTGGTCACCGCATCGGAAACCGCCCAGTCGTTGCCAGCAGATGATCCCCCCTCAATTTTGGCGGAAATTGCTGGCAATACCCCACCGGTGCGTGTTGGGTTACCGCCGTTAGAATAGTGATAAGAGAACCCGAAACCACCGCCTTCGGTACCAATTTGCCCCAGCATCGCCGCCAGAGTCACCAGCATCCAGTGTTTTTGCTCACCGTATTGCTGGCGCTGAATCCCCCAACCTGCCATGAGCATGGTTTTGTTGCTGGAGAAAATTTCCGCCAGCTTTTCCAGTTGCTCAGCAGGCACGCCACACACGCCAGATGCCCACTCGGCGGTTTTCTCAATTTTGTCGCTCTTGCCGAGCAGGTACTCTTCAAACTGCGGATATCCAGTGGTGTATTTTTCCAGGAAGGCTTTGTCGTGAAGATTTTTCTTCACCAGCGTGTGGGCGATCCCTAACATCATTGCCACATCGGTCCCCATATGTGGCGCAATCCAGGTCGCATTATCACCAAAGAACTCGATGGTTTCAGAACGCATCGGATCGATGGCGATGACGCTTTTCCCTGATTTCTTCAGCAGATTAAAGTATTCGATCCCTTGTTCATCCGTGCTGCTCCAGGCAATCTTAAGGGTGTTGAGCGGGTTCATCCCCCACAGCACCACGACCTGACTGTGCTCAAGCACCATCGGCCAGGTGGTTTGCTGCTCATAAACCTCAACCGATCCCACAACGTAAGGCATGATCACCTGCGCGGCACCGGTTGAATAATCTCCGGTATGCCCAGCGTAGCCACCGGCCATGCTCATATAGCGTTGCAGTAGGGTTTGCGCCTTATGCAGAACGCCGCTGGAGCGCCAGCCATAGGAACCGGCAAATATTGAGGACGGGCCATAGCTGCTACGGATCCGGCTATGCTGCTCGTGAATGAGCTTCAGCGCTTGTTCCCAACTCACGCGCACGAAAGGATCGTTACCACGTTTACCATCCGCTTTACCCGGGTTTTCCAGATAGCTTTTGCGCACCATCGGATACTTAACGCGGATATTGGTATGAACCTGATCCGGCGCGGTTTGCTGTAATGAGTTCGGCACCGTTTTCGGCAACGCACCTTTTGAGGAAACCACTTTTCCGTCTTTTACTTCCACGTATACCGCACCCCAACGTGCTGCCGTCAGGATTGCTCCGCCATTCTGGCCTTCGGCCCAGGCCGGCATTGGGATCACCGAAGAAATCGCCATTGTCCCGGTTGCCGCGCCAGCCGTCTTGATAAAGTCACGTCTTGTGAGTTTCATGATTTCTCCTGATTTATCGCTTATTTGTTCATGTCTTTCGCGTTGTACTGGAAGTAACGGCTCAGGATATCCAGTTCGTTTTCACTGATATTGGTACGAGCACCCATCCCTTTTGCCACAGAAGGCCAGGCGTTGAGCGTGAAATGATTCGCCGGAATTGGCGCATGACAGCCCGCGCAGTAAACATTGTCGAGTTTGCGCGCGTAATCCCACATAGGTTCACGGCTGGCGAGAGCGGAACCGCTCCATTCGCCCTGCAGCACGACATCTCGCCACGCATTGCCGTAGTCATCTTTTTTCCAGTCGGAGAGGATCTTCAGCGACTGCTGACCTTTTTCACTCAGGCTGGCAAGAATCAAACGCTGCCCTGCTGCGTAGTAAATAACCTGTTCACTTCCTTGCATCTGGCTACCGCGAATCTCGACCAGTCGTGCGTTGTCCGTTGTTTTCAGAACCTGCATTTTTGTTGCCGGGTAAACGGTTCCCAGATCGCCAAGCGCGGTATTGCTTACGGCATAAAGCTCAGTTGCCGAGGCTGGAGTAGAGGCTGACTGCGCTTCAAGCCCTTTAAGCGCACTGTCATCCATTTTTATTTCAGGTGGGAAATGGGCGACGCCTTTATGGCAATCAATACAGGTTTGCTTTTCCGCGATGCCCATTTTGTGCATCTTCTGGGCATCCGCGCTTTGTGCAGCAAGATCCATGGCGTCCATACTGTGGCAGCTACGGCAGGTCGCAGAATCATTAGCCTTGAGCTGTGCCCAAACGGTTTGCGCCATCTCCAGACGATGTTCTTCAAATTTTTCCGGGGTATCGATTTTTTTGGTTATGAACTGGTGATAAACATCTTTTGAGGCCCGCAGCTTAGCCACCAGATAATCCAGCCCGCCCTCCGGGATATGACAGTCCGCGCACTCAGCGCGAATGCCTTTCTGATTCTGGAAGTGAACCGAGCCGGTATATTCCTCGTAAGGTGCCTGCATCGTATGGCACGACAAACAAAATTCCGTGCTCGAGGTTTTGTGCAATGTCCATTGCCCTGCCAAAACAATAACTGCACCAAGAACAATGCACAGCAGCATCGTCCATATGATAGTTTTATTTATTTTTCTCATCTTATATTTCCATCAGACGAATACCCTTTTAGAGGTAGACAATAAATATACTAAAGCAGCTACTTATTGATATTCATCAAGCGAAGAGAGAAATAAGAATCAGCCAACGGGTAAGTTTGAAGGGGCTCGCATAATTAATGAGAACGAAATGTAAATATCAAATTTCGTTTAAAATTAGAGTTTTAAACCAAACATAAAGTTTGATTAACTATTAATCACACAAACATCAGAATAAAAGTTTGATAACGATTAAAAGCTGCTGAAATTAATCCTTTGGTGACAATCGTTATATAATTAAATATATAATGAAAACACATAAAAAAGAACCCTTTTCTGTTTTTTGATTACACGTATTAATGAAGATATCTGTCTTACAATTTTGCTCACATATACATATACGGCCAGACATGCGACACACACATTTCATTGACGCACATTTATGCACGTAACCTTGATCTGGTCACTTATTATACAAAGACAACTTTCGCTACACTCAGAGTAGAGGTAAACAAACAGGAGGTAGTGAATATGTATCGCTCAATTCTGGTGCCCATTGATATCTCTGAAGCCGATCTCACTCGTCATGTTGTGCCGCAGGTCCAGGCGCATGCCAAAACCGCGAAGGTCCACTTTTTAGCCGTTATTCCTACCGTTCCGTTCTATGCCTCGCTGGGGCTGGCCTACTCTACCGAATTTCCGGACAGAAGTGGTCTGCAGGCCAAGGCCAGCGAAAAACTCGAAGAAATTATTAAGCAGTTCAATATTCCTGCCGGCAGGACTCAAACCCACGTCGTTTACGGCCCGCCGAAGGATCAGATCCTCAAGCTGGCGGAGGCGGTTGACGCCGAGCTTATCGTCATCGCCTCACACAAGCCGGGGTTTAGCACTTATTTACTGGGTTCAACGGCAGCAGCCGTGGTACGCCACGCGAAATGTCCGGTGCTGGTTGTACGGTGATAGGGTTAAAACGGGAGCGAATGTGCTAATGCCATTCAGTTCACGAAGATGCAAGACCATGGAAATAAATGGGAGTGGAACAGCCATAGCGAGGTCATCGCTTCAACGCCCTAATTTACAGTTAAATCTGTTTTGCTGTTCAGCGATTTTCAAATAAAAGCGCAAGAGGTCAAGTGTGGACTGGTCCGGCTGAAAATTGCCAACGTGTTTCCGTAAGGCCGG
>OGZI01002373.1_pt1 | contig 15582 bp, 18 predicted proteins | sample 1576711 | NCBI WGS metagenome assembly OGZI01 (sample SAMEA3541482, study PRJEB24748) | human gut metagenome | biome: human gut; feature: human-associated habitat; material: faeces | place: China | collected 2012
GGGGGGGGGGGTATACAAAATCGCAATTGTATAGGAAAAATAAAAAAATAAATAGATATAATAATAAAAAACAATGCAAATTGCTATAAAAACTTTATAACAAATTACCAATACAAGTAAGGCGGCAGCTAAAAGCATAAGACTTGAAAAAAATTATATATTATATATAATGTGTCGATAATATTAAAAATACAGAAATTATAACCCTTTCCATCAGGGGATATTAACGGCATGTATTTTTTGAAGAAAATTATATCAGCCACACAGGAGGATGAACATTTATGATGGACTTGTATGGAAATGGATTATTACTTGGAGAAAAAACCCTGGACAGCTTATGGATGAGACAGAACCTGACTATGAACAACATTGCAAATGTTGATACGCCAGGTTTTAAGTCACAATATATGACCTTTGAGAATGAACTGGCACGGAAGATCCAATCAGCTCTGTCTGTGAAGAAGACTTCTATGAAAAATGTGGCAAGAGGGATTGAAAATATGAGACCGTCTGTCCATACCACCTTAAATGAATCAACCAGGCTGGATGAGAATAATGTGGATATGGATCAGGAACAGGTTGAATTGGCAAGAACAGCTTACGAATACCAGTTTATGATCAGCTCTGTGAGCAGCGATCTTTCACGTCTGCGCAGCGCAGCTAAAAATTTTTAAATCATATAAATTGTACGGCTAAGGAGAAAATATAAAATGATTGAACAGGTGAATGGGTTTATTACCCCCATGAAAGAATGGGATGCTGTTGGAAAGAATGATGGAAAGATAACCGGAACAGAAAATGGCACAAAATCTGTGTTCCAGTCAGTGCTTGAAGATACAATACAAAATGTTTACGACACACAGAAGGATGTAGAACAGAAACAGTATCTTCTGGCAACAGGACAGTTAGAAGATGCACATAGTCTTCCAATCGCCCAGGCGAAAGCAGAACTGAGCCTGGAAGTTATGATCTCTCTTAGAAATAAAGCAATAGAAGCATATAACGAAATTCTGAAGATGAGTGTGTAATGCTGCTGGTCATGGAAATGAGCAGCTAATGTTTAATATTTGCTATATATGGAAATGCAAAGGATGAATGGAACAGTGCAGAATTTAAAAGAAGCATGGCAGAAGATGCCAGGGAAAACAAAGAAAATGATCGCAGTCATTGCAGCCGGGACGATTATCCTGGCGGCAGCTGGACTTCTGGTCCTGAATATGGGTACGAAAAAAGGATATAGTACCTTGTTTACAGGGATGAATTCAGAAGATGCGCAGGCTGTTGTAAGCCTTCTTCAGGATGAAGGTGTTGCCTACAGATATAACGATAAAAATGGCTCTGTCCAGGTAATGTCAGATACAGTGGATAAGACCAGGGCGGAATTGCTAAGCAAAGGGTATCCTAAAAGTGGTTTTACCTATGATATGTACCGTAATAATGCGGGAATCATGAGCACTGAAAAGGATAAGGAAAAATATACATTGTATGAGCTTCAGGATCGTCTGGGTGCCCAGATCGGATTGTTTGACGGGGTACGAGATGCCAAGGTGACTATAGCAGAGGGCGGAACCCAGAAATATGCACTGGATGATGCACAGCAGACAGATGCATCAGCTTCTGTTGTGGTGACAATGGATCCTGGACAGGAACTGACAGATACGAAGGCGGCTGCTATCAAGAACCTGATCGCAAGAGCTGTAAAGGGAATGAATTTTACCAATGTTTCTGTATTTGATGCTGCCACCATGACGGAGGTTGGCGGTGAAGATGAAGCAGATAGTACTACGGGAACAGGTAAAGATGTAGCAGAGCTTACCAGTCAGGTAGAAAAAAATATAGCAGGAAATGTGCGCCGGGTCCTGGAATTAATGTATGGACAGGGAAAAGTTGCAGTTTCTGTAAAAGGCACCCTGAATATGCAAAAACTGATCCAGGAAACAGTACAGTATAACACACCGGATAAAATCGACCAGAATGATAAGACAGGACTGCTGGAAAAAGAAGAAACAGCAGGGGAAAATACAGGAAGTGCATCTTCAGGAAATGGAGGTACTGCAGGTGCAGATGCCAATGCAGATACGCCCCGTTATACGAACCAGACAGGTACACAGGCAGGTTCAGATACATATTCCAACAACAGCGCAGTAAGAGAGTGGCTGTATAATTCCACAAAAGAGCAGCGCCAGATCGATCCGGGTGTTCTGGAAAACACAACAGTAGGCGTTACCATTGATACAGATGATACATCTATTGCAGACGCAGATCTGGTCAGTCTTGTAGCTAATTCAGCAGGTATTACCCAGGAAGACGCTTCTTCAAAGATCACGGTTATAAGAGCTCTTTCAGCAGCCAGTAAAAACACAGACACAGCGCCGGTAACAGCACCGGCACAGAAAGCAAAGCTTCCATTGCCTCTTTTGATCGCCATAGGGGCAGGTGGGGTGCTTCTGGTATTGCTGATTGCTTTGCTGATACTTAGCAGGCAGCATTTGAAAGCGTCAGAAGAAGAAAGACAGGCGCTTCTGGAACAGATGCCAGATGGAGGCACGGTCAATGATAGTTCAAAAAATACTATTTCCGCCGACAATAAAAAAGATAATCTGAATACGTCCCTGCTAACTGCAGAAGAACAGTCGGTACTTCAGGGGCAAGATGATGAATTGAAGAAAAATGAAGAAATTTTAAATCTGAAAATGCAGCACAGCCTGAAATTAAAACAGGAGATCGGCTCCTTTGTGGATGAAAATCCACAGATCGCAGCAAAACTGATCCAGAACTGGCTGCTTACTGGTGGAGGAAGCGATGGCAGAAATAGAGGAAAGTAAGATAACAAATATTACCGGGGGATCTGAACTAGATAAAATGGATGCACGGGCGAAAGCTGCAGTGGTAGTTGTGTCCCTGGGAGCAGACCGTGCTTCCCAGATTTATAAATATCTCAGTGAACAGGAGATTGAAGACCTGACTTATGAGGTAGCAAAGCTGGGAAAAACAAATAATGCCCAGGTGGAGAACGCATTAGATGAGTTTTATAAAATGTGCCTTACCCACAAGATGATGACAGATGGAGGCCTGGATTATGCCAGAAGCGTACTGGAAAAAGCATTTGGAGAAACCACAGCCAGAAATCTCCTGGAAAAAGTATCCAAGACTCTCCAGTCCAAGCCATTTAACTTTTTTACAAAGGGAGATCCAAAATCCCTTCTTGCCCTGCTCCAGCATGAGCGGCCCCAGGTGATCGCTTTGATCATGTCTTATATGGACCCTCAGCAGGCTGCACAGATACTGGAACAGCTTCCAAATGAAAAAAGGATACCGGTGCTTGAAGGCATGGCAAATATGAGCCGTGTATCTCCTGAGGCAATAGCTATTGTGGAAGAGGAAATGAAGCGGAAATTCGCTACGATCATTACCAGTGAGGATAATATGAACCTGGGCGGTATTGATTATGTGGCAGATGTAATGAACCATGTAGACCGAGGTAACGAGAAACAGATATTTGATGAAATGGATAAAGATAATCCGGAACTGTCAAAGAGCATCAGGGACAAGATGTTCATGTTCGAGAATATCATCGATATGGATCCAAGATCTGTACAGCGTTTTATCAGGGATTGCGATTCCAAGGATATCGTATATGCATTAAAGACTGCATCAGAGGATATGAAGAACGTATTCTTTGCAAATATGTCCAAACGTATGGCAGAAACAGTCAAGGGAGACCTGGAGATCACTACCAATGTAAGGCTTAAGGAAGTGGAAGAGGCACAGCAGCGTATTGTTAATCTGATCCGTAAATTGGAAGATGCAGGAGAAGTAATAATCAATAAGGGAGGAGATGACGATAACATTGTTGTCTGATCAGGATACAGGCTTTGAAAATAAAGCCAGAGTCCGGGAGCTTCCCTTACAGGTATTTACAGCACCGGATGCACAGGAACTAGAAACAGAAAGGCAGAATAAAAGAGAAACGGAAGCTTCTTTAAACGCAGGCAATGATACATACAATGGTCAGGAATGCAGTCAGGAACAAATAGAGCTGGTGCTCAGGGAAAAAGAAAAAATATTAGAAGAAGCCCGAAAAGAAGCGGCAGCCATTGAACAGGAAGCAAACGAAAAGGCAGAACAGATCTTTAAGGAAGCCCAGATGAACGGCTTTGAAGAAGGCAGACAAAAAGGCTATGAAGAGGGACTGATCCGGGCAGAAGAGGAAAATGAGGCGAAACATCATGAAAATCAGCGGTTTTTCAAAGAAAGCCTGGAAAAAGCCTTAACAGAGATCAGCAAAGAAAAAGAAAAATGCCTCAGGGAATATCTGGAAGAATTAAAAGATATTGCTGTGGCAGTGGCTGAAAAAGTGGTCCATATCAGCCTGAGATCCAGCGGTTCTGTTATAAGCAGGATGATAGAAGCTGAAACAGAAAAACTGCAGAAAACGGACTGGGTCAAGATCTATATGGAAAAAGAAGACTATGAGACCATGGTTCAGGCAGATGGACATCTGGCAGAGAAACTGTCACGGCTCTCTGACAACGTCAAATTTATAGTAATGGAGGACGGAAAATGCGGAAGCTGTGTCATCGAAATGCCGGACGGGATCATAGATATGAGTGTAGATACCCAGCTTGAAAATATACATAGGCTTGTAGAAAACACCAATACATAAAGATTTTATGGATACATAAAGTACACAGAGGTGAAAACCATGTATGAAAATCTCCTGAAGTTAATACAGCAGGCAGAAACAGCAGACCGCATTGGAAAAATTGAAAACGTAGTGGGAATGTCAATGGAAGCTTCCGGAGGCAGATCTGGTGTTGGTGATATTGTTATGATCTACAACGAAGCTGAGAACTGTCAGGTTCCTGCGGAAGTGGTAGGATTCAAAAATGGCAAAATACAGCTAATGACCTATGAAAATATCAGCGGCATCACAGCAGGAAGCTTTGTCCGCAATACAGGAAGCCGTCTTCAGATACCAGTAGGAGATTTTTTGAAAGGGCGCATCATCAACGCGCTGGGACATCCTATTGACGGAAAAGGAGAGTTTCCGCCGGGGAAGCTTTATACAGTAGACAGTGCCTATATCAACCCTCTTAACCGTCCTCCTATCAGGGAACATCTGGAATTTGGGATTAAGGCCATTGATGGTTTAAATACCATTGGAAAAGGTCAGAGAATGGGGATTTTTGCAGGCTCCGGTGTTGGAAAAAGTACATTGATGGGAATGATCGCCCGGAATGTAAAAACAGATATCAATGTGATCGCTCTGGTAGGAGAGCGAGGCAGGGAGGTTCTGGAATTTGTTAAAAAGGACCTGGGAGAAGAGGGCATGAAACGTTCTGTCCTTATTGTAGCCACATCAGACCAGCCGGCAATGCTGCGTATGAAATGTCCCTTGGTTGCAACAACGATCGCTGAATATTTCAGGGATCAGGGAGCAGATGTGCTGCTGATGATGGATTCTCTTACCAGATATGCCATGGCACAGAGGGAGATCGGTCTTGCTATTGGAGAACCGCCTATAGCCAGAGGTTATACACCTTCTATTTATGCAGAATTTCCAAGGCTTCTGGAAAGAAGCGGGAATTTTGCAAAAGGTTCCATTACCGGGATTTATACGGTACTGGTGGAGGGAGACGATACCAATGAGCCGGTGGCTGATACAGTCAGAGGTATTTTGGATGGTCATATTGTTTTAAGCAGGCAGCTGGCTAATGCAAACCATTTTCCGGCTATTGATATCAGTGCAAGTATTTCACGTCTTATGAATGATATAGCCGGGGAAGAACACAAGAAAGCAGCTTCAAGGTTCAGGAACATGTTAAGTCTTTATCAGAAAAATGCAGACCTGATCTCCATTGGCGCTTACAAAAAAGGTGCAAACAGTGCTCTGGATGAAGCAGTTGACCGTATAGGGGATATGAATAAATTTCTGGAACAGGAAACAAATGAAAATATCCCTTATGAGGAAAGCATAAGGAGAATGGAAAAAATCGTGGGTTAGCAGTTATAGGAGATGATACTTAAGATGAAGAGATTTAAATACAGTCTTGAAAATGTACTTCATTATAAGGAACAGATTCTGGACAGCATTAATGCAGAACATGGTATACTTCTGGCACAGATCCGGAAAAAAGAAGCAGAGATACAGGAACTGGAAAACAAGCTGGTATCTGTCCAGGATAAGATGGATGATCTGAAAAAACAGGATGTACAGATAAAAGATATTTGTCTTTATGGTATGTATATCAGTGAAATGGAAGATCAGATCCGGAAAAAACAGGAACAGTTAAAGCTTTTACAGCAGCAAGAAGAAAAGAAAAAAATACAGGTGATCGCTGCAAAGATAGATACGTCCCGTTATGAAAAGTTAAAGGACAGGCGGCAGAGTGAGTATGAAAAAGCAGCAAAAAAGGCACAAGAGCTGTTTATAGAAGAATATGCTTCAAGAACAGCCAGATATTCTCAAAACAGGGAGGTAATCTAGGTTGAACAGGATTGAAAATACTGGTCAGATAAAAACAGGATATTCTGTAAAGTCAGGTATGAACCCAGAAGAAAAAGTGGAGAATGGGTCAGATTTTGCATCGATGCTGACAAAATACAAGAAAAAGGCAGCCCAGGATGACGAAACAAAAAGAGCAGAAACAGGGGAAACTAAAAAGAAAGAAACACAGCCAGAAGAAACCAAAAGTGGGGAAAATGGAAAACAGGTTAATGGCAGTCAGTCCGGAAAGAATAAAAAAACAGCTGAAATAAAAGCAGAAATAAAAGTAACGGATATACAGGACGGAAAGAACAGTCAGGATGGAGAAATAGAGCAGGATCAGGAATTGACAGCTGCCTATGCTTCTGAAACCTGCTACAGAACCTTTGTACAGATAACAGCAGAAAATAGTAAAGCGCCTGCTGTTTACAACAATGAAATACAAGATCTGGCTGTACAGACAACGGTGGAAACAGGAATGGAGGACCAGACGGCAGCTGTCAGTACCATACAGCGGACAGAATCCCCCCACACAGAAACAGTTGTCCATGCAGATGACTTAAAGCTCCGGAACAGATCGGACCAGATCGGAGAGAAAGAAAAATCAGGAGAGGCAGAAGAAGCCGGGCAGTCAAAGCAAACTGCCAAAATGAACCGGGAAGAAGAAACACCAGGCCGAAAGGAACATATTTCTGGAAAGGAAATGACAGCCCTGGCATCGTCCGGTTATAGAGGAACTGTTGAAAGTTCAACTGGCACAGCAGAAAAACCAGCCGCTGCTGATACAGGACCGGCAGACCGGCTGGCAACAGCCCAGGACACATTGACAGAGGATCTGGGAAACTACCTGGATACAAAGATCAGTGAAAAAAAAGGAAAGCTGGAGCTTTCCCTGGAGCCGGAAAGGCTTGGAAAGCTGACTATCCGGCTGCAGTATGAAAAAGGAAAAACAGAGGTCACTATTTTTTCAACCAGTGCAAAAACACTGGAGATATTAAGCAAAGAAGCTGGTCATCTGGCACAGATCCTGGAAGAAAAAACAGGAACCCCTACCGTTATTTATACACCGGAACAGACTGAAAACAGGCAAAATATGGATCAGGATCCCGGTCATGGCAGAAACGGCAGGCAGGACCCAAAAGAGCAGCGCCAGAAGCAGGATGACAGCTTTGCCCAACAGCTAAGGCTGGGACTGGCCTAGAAGGAGGATTAAAGTGATATGGCAGATCAAATAACAGTCAGCAGCACTGCAAACCCGTATCAGGCAGGTGTTTACAGTGCCGGATCCAACAGCAAGAACACGATGGATGTAAATAGCTTTATCAAGCTTTTAGCAGCACAGCTTGCCAATCAGGATATGACAAGCCCTATGGATAACAGCGAAATGATGTCCCAGATGACCAATATGGCAATGGTCCAGTCACTTACTGCCATGACAGAGTCATTAAATACATCAGCTGCTGTTACAACTCAGACATATGCAGGCAGCCTGATCGGTCAGGAGGTAACAGTGGCGGTTACGGATCCTGATACCGGGGCAGCAAATGGCGTGAAATACGGGAAGGTAGTTTCTGTTGATTTTACCAAAGGAGATCCGGTGGTACGTCTGGAAGGTGATGATACCAGCTATAAGATGTCCAGTGTCCTGGGAGTAGGAAAGCTTCAGGATACGCAGGATACAACAGACAAGTCAGAGGAAGCAGGTGAAAAAGATCCTGACAGAGGATCTGAAAAAACAGATAAAAGATCATAAAACAGTTAGAAAAAGCAGATCTGAAGATACAGAAACAGAAGAAATGTAAAAAGGAGCAAAAGAATATGTTAAGAGCAATGGATTCAGCAGTATCAGGTCTTAGGGCGCATCAGAACAAACTGGATGTCATCGGCAACAATATTGCAAACGTAAATACATTTGGTTTTAAATCCCAGAGTTACAGCTTTAAAGAGGCAATGTACCAGACTTCCACCACCTCCACAAAGGGAAGCGAGAATGCCGGTGGTGTAAATGCAGCCCAGTATGGATATGGTTCCATGATGGGTTCCATCAGTACGGATATGAGTGCATCTACACCAACCTATGTAGGTGGCCTTAATGCAAGTGTAGACGGAGAGGGCTTCTTTATTACATTTCCAAAGAGTACAGGAACGGTTGCGGTAGCGGATATGAAGAAAACGGACTTTGATTATACCAGAGTTGGTCAGTTCAATATTGACGGAAATGGATATCTTACAGATGCCAACGGAAATTTTGTTTATGGTTTCCGTCCGGATGCGGTAGATAATCCAACGAAATTTGATGGAGACCTTGTAGCTATCAAGGTTCCTAGTGAGGTAACAGGCAATAACTTTGGTGGTGATCCGCTGCAGCTGACAAATGTAAAGATCAACAGTCTGGGAGAGATTTCAGGTACAGTAAAGTCAACGGACAAGGATAAGGATGGAAAAACCGTCAGCATCGGTAAGGTTGCTATTGCCACCTTCCAGAATCCGGAGGGTTTAAGCAAAAAGGGTTCTTTTTACTATGGGGCAGCAGAAAGCGATAACAGTGGTAATGCTTCCGCTACGATCCCAGGAGGAAGCACCTCTTCTTTAATGACCGGATATCTGGAGGCTTCCAATGTGGATCTTGCAAAGGAATTTTCTGATATGATCACAACACAGAGAGGCTTTCAGGCCAATTCAAAGATCATCACAGTCAGTGATGAGATCCTGTCTGACCTGATCAACATGAAGCGGTAAGTAATATGATCTGTGTAGAACGACTTAACGGAGAAATTTTATATCTGAACTGGCTTCAGGTTGAATTGATCGAACAGATCCCGGAAACAAAGATCCGTATGATGAATGGAGATTACTATCTGGTAAAAGACAGTGTGGAAAGTATCAAAGATCAGGTGACCGGGTTCTTTCAAAGGTGTGTCAGCATAAAAAAAGAGAAGCAGATTTAGGAGGAAAAGCAGGTGGATCCTACAACATTACTAGGTATAATCCTGGGTTTTGCTTTAATTGTAAACGGAATCGGTTTTGATAAGATTGGCAATTTTATTGATGTTCCCAGTATGGTCATTGTGATCGGTGGGGCGCTGGCAGCAACATTGTCCAGCTATCCATTAGGGATATTAAAGGATATCCCGAAACATTTTGCAGTACTCATAAGAGGAAATCGCTATAATGTTCCCAAATTGATCGAACAGCTTGTAGATCTGGGAACGATAGCAAGGCAGAGCGGTCTTCTGGCGCTGGAGGATAAGGCGGCGGAGATCAAGGATCCTTTCTTTAAGCAGAGTGTCCTGATGATCGTAGATGCAAACGATCCGGACAAGGTAAGGCTGGTTCTGGAAAGAGAACTGGATAATATGATGGTCCGCCACGACCAGGCAGCAGGTCTTTATGAAAAAGCAGCATCTTATGCACCATCCTTTGGCATGATAGGTACTCTGATCGGTCTGATCAACATGTTAAAAGGAATGAATATGGATGCAGGCGGTTCATCTAGTATCGGAAGCGACATGTCAGTAGCATTGATCACAACCTTTTACGGATGTATTCTTGCAAATGTTATTTTTAATCCGATTGCAAAGAAACTGAGGATCCGTCAGGATGAGGAAGAACTGTATTGTTCTACTATCATTGAAGGGATCATTGCCATACAGGCAGGAGAAAATCCAAAATACCTGAGAGAACATCTTCTTGCATCGATTAAACAGTCACAGCAGCAGAAGATTCTTGCAAAAGCAGGAGATGGAGGTTCCCAGGGGAAGGAACAGGAAGATAAATGAGTAAGAAAAATCGTCCCGCAGACAGCGGCGGCAGCTGGATGGATACTTATGGAGACATGGTAACATTACTGCTTACATTTTTTATCATGTTGTATTCCATGTCTAACCTGGATGCACAAAAATGGAGTGTTTTTGTGAAAAGCATTCCAAGCATACAGAATCAGGGATCAGAGAATATTACCATCAATTCCCAGATGTCAGATACACCAGAGGCGGATAGCACAGGTCAGGAGATCGGTCAGGAGGGTGCCCAGCAGGATCTGCAGACAGCAGATGTAAATAAGCTGTATCTTACGATCGCTGAAAGCCTGAATCAGGCGGGTGTAAAGGATGCTACGGTCATCAGGGGAGATGATTATACTTATGTTTCTTTTGCAAATAGTGTATTTTTCGGTGCGAACAGCTCTGTGCTTACATGGGAAGGACAGTTAGTCCTCCATACATTTGCAAAAGCCATAGCTCCTGCAGCAGGTGGGATTGAACAGGTTAATATCATGTCCCACACTGCGAAAGTAACAGATAATTCACAGATCAATCCCCAGACTATACGAAAAGACCGTATCCTTTCGGCGATGAGATCTGCAGAAGTATGTATTTATCTTCAGAAGCAGAATGTAATAAAGCCAGAGAAGCTGGTGGATATAAGTTATGGTGAATATCGCCCTATAGCAGATAATTCCACAGAAGAAGGAAGGATAAAAAATCGCAGGATCGAATTTTTGCTTTTAGATAATGGGGCAAAAGAAAAAGACCTGGATGAGTATTATAAAGAGTTTAAGAGCGGTGAATATACGAATACTACAGTGGTAACAGTAGGAGAGTCACAAAGCTCTTCCAAGGATAGTGAGACCGTACCGGCAGATACAGAGGCACCGGCAGATACCGGTGCAGCAGATGCAGGAACTGTAGATGCAGGTGCAGCAGATGCAGGAACAGCAGCAGATACAGGGCCTGTGGAGGAAATGCAAAATACCAGTGAATAAGAGAGGTCAGGAAGAATGGCAGATGTTTTATCACAAAGCCAAATAGATGCACTTTTAAAATCCATGAGTGCAGATGCACCAGCACAGGAAACGAAAACCGAATCTGTACAGCCTCTGTCGCCAGAAGAAAAGAACTATATTAAATACGACTTTTTCAGCCCGAGGAAATTCACAAAAGAAAAAATGAAGATCCTCAGGAGTGTATTTGAGAATTATGCACGTATTCTTACTTCCCAGATCAACGGTATTTTCCGCGTGATGACGGACATAACGGTGCTGGATGTACAGGAAAGAAGGTATTACGAATACGTAAATGCCCTTCACGAAAACGACTGTATGACAATGATAGACGCATCAATAGCAGGAGAAGAAAAAATGAGTGTTCCCCTGATGCTGTTTGTAACTCCGGGTATGGTGATCACACTGATCAACCATATGCTGGGAGGAGAAGATGTTGTAGCAGTAGAGGATGATTACCGGTATTCTGACGTGGAACGTGCTTTGTACAAGAGGATCGTTGAATATATGACAGGTGCCTTAAAGGATGGATTTTCAAATTATGTGAGCATTGATTTTTCCGTAGAACATGTAGAAGAAAATCCAACCATGGTCCAGGATGTAGGTCTGGATGAAACAGTAGCCATTATCATTTTAAATGTGGACATATCTGGACAGGCACAGGAAAAGTTAAAGATCTGCCTTCCGGGCAATCTTCTTACGGTGATCTTTCACAGTATTGACAACCGTAAGCACCTGGCAAGAGGATTTTCTTATCAGGATAATAAAGAGAAGATCATGGATAATATCCGTTACTCCAAACTGCCTATTACAGGACAGCTTGGCATGGTACAGATGGATCTGAAAGGACTTTATCAGATCCAGGTAGGAGATGTGATCGATCTTGGAAAGCCAAAAGACAGTCCGGTCAGACTTTTTGTAGGACGTCAGCCTTGGTTTACAGGACAAATGGGATGTTATAAGAAAAATGTGGCTGTGAAGATTGAAAAATGCATTGCGTCACAAATAGAAGAAAAGAAAACGGATATAATGCCGCAGAAGGAAGAAGATCCTGATAACAGTGACGGATCTGTAAAAGAACAAGGATAAATACGCTCCGGAATACGGGAGTATAAATAAGAATGAAAGAAGAAGAGGAATAAGAAATGGCTAAGATAATGCTGGTAGACGATGCTGCTTTTATGAGGATGATGATCAAGAAAGCTCTCAGTTCAAGTGGATATAACGATTTTATCGAGGCACAGGATGGAGCAGAAGCAGTAAAAAAATACAGTGAGGAAAAACCGGACATGGTGATCATGGATATCACCATGCCAAATATGGATGGGCTTCAGGCTTTGAAAAAAATTCGTGAAGGTGATCCAAATGCCAAAGTTGTTATGTGTACAGCAATGGGACAGGAAAGCATGGTTGTAGATGCGATCAAATCAGGTGCCCGTGATTTTGTGGTGAAGCCTTTTGATGCACAGAGGATCGTAAAAACTGTAAATGATATTTTAGGAAAGTGATCCGTAAGGAGGGAACTGTTATGGCGTTTTTAGGTTCATTTGATATAAGCGCCTCTGGAATGAGCGCACAGCGTGTCAGGATGGATATTGCAGCAGAAAATATAGCAAATATGGATACAACGCGGACGGAGTCAGGCGGTCCATACCGAAGGAAAAATGTACTTCTTGAAAGCTATTCAGATACGTCTTTTGCCCAGGCAATGGAAAATGCAGCACGAGGAAAAGGAATAACCAGCCGTCATGCAGGAGTAAGAGTTTCTGGCATTGTGGAAGATGACAGAGAAGCTAAGAAAGTTTATGATCCGGATCATCCGGATGCGGATGCAGACGGCTATGTGACTATGCCAAATGTGGATGTGCTGAAAGAAACGGTAGACAGTATGTCAGCGACCCGGTCTTATGAAGCAAATGTAACAGCATTGAACGCAATTAAGCTGATGGCTCAGAAAGCACTGGAAATCGGTAAGTAGAAAACAGGAGGAAAATAAGAATGGGTGCACTCAGCTTTAATGAGATGGAAATAGATGCTCTTGGGGAGATGATGAATATCAGCCTTGGAGCATCAGCGACAGCAATGTCTACCCTTTTAGGATCTACCGTTCACATTACGACTCCAAAGGTAAAGATCCTTACAAGGGATCAGTTTGAGTTTAAAAAGCTGGAACCGGCAGTAGGAGTAGAGATCGCTTATGTAGAGGGACTGGAAGGAAGCAATATTATGATGTTCAGCAGAAATGACGTGCGCATCATAGTAGGAACCCTTCTGGGAGAAGAACTTTCAGATGATGAATTTGAACTGGATGAGATCAACAGAAGTGCTATCTGTGAGGTAATGAACCAGATGATGGGTGCTTCTGCAACAGCACTTTCGGAATTTCTGAAATTTACAGTTAATATATCCACACCGGTTTCTTTTGAGATCACAGACGAAGAAAGCTTTAAAAACAAGTATTTCCCGGAAGCAACTCCTATGGTAGTCATTTCCTTTATCCTTGAGATCGAAGGAAAACTGAAAAGTGAGTTTTTAAATATCATGCCGGAAAAGCTTGCAAAAAGGTTACTGGAACCATTTGAGATATCCCTGGAAGAAGCCGCAGAGATCCCGGCAGAAAATAAGGAGTCAGGCTCAAAGGCAGCAGAAGAAGCTGCAGAGAAGGTGATAGAAGAGGCAGCAGAGAAAGAAAAACCGCGGCCTGAGCCAGAACCAGCACCGACCCCGCAACCAGCACCGGCACCGCAGCCAGCACCTACATCGCAGCCTGTATATTCCCAGATTCCAGCTGGTATTTCCGCAGATATGAACCCGGCTATTTTACAGCTTTTGTATCAGATGCAGCAGTCACAGGTGCAGATGATGCAGCTGATGCAGGATATGGAAAAAAGGGAACAGGAAGGGAAAAAGGAATCCAGGGAACCTGCCCTGATCCGGCCGGCCAATGCACCTGGTCTTGAATCTTCTGGAAGTGAAAATGGAGAAGAAAATGCCAACCAGGAAATGCTCATGAAGGTGCCGTTGGAGATATCAGTGGAAATAGGACGCACTAAGAAATTGGTAAAGGATATTCTGGAATTTACCCAAGGATCTCTTGTAGTCCTGGATAAAATGGCAGGAGAACAGGCAGACCTGTATGTAAATGGACAGTGTGTTGCCAGAGGAGATATTGTAGTAGTAGAGGATAATTTTGGTATCCGTATTACCGATATTGTAACCAGGGATATCAATCCGGAGAGCCTTTAATATGATAACAGATATTGTTTCTACAACAGGTATGCTGCTTGCTTTTGTGGTCATTTTGTTTCTGGCATGGCAGGCAAGCCGGTACCTGGGGAAAAATGCCCCTTATGGAAATAAAGGAGGAAAGATGCGGATACTGGAACAACTAAAAGTAGGAAACGATCAGTACATTATCCTTCTTAAACTGGATGAAAACCAATATCTACTTGGAACCAGTCAGACGGGGATCCAGGTTCTGGAACGGTTTAAAGAGGAGAAAACGAATGAATGAGCTGATTACAGGCCTAAATGGAGGAAATGTTCCTGCGCTGGATATTATCATGCTGCTTACCTTTGCAGCATTGCTTCCTTCCATTGTGGTTATGATGAGTTCCTTTATGCGTATCATAATCATACTTTCTTTTACGAGAAATGCAATGGGAGTCCAGCAGACGCCGCCTAATATGGTATTGACAGGCATGGCACTTTTTTTGTCGCTGTATATTATGAGTCCGGTTATAGGCCAGATCAATACGGTTGCCTACGAGCCCTATAAAAATGGGGAGATCACGCAGCAAGAGGCAGTAAGCCGTATGGCAGATCCACTGAAGCAATTCATGCTTCGCAATACAGAGAAGGATACGCTGGATCATTTTGTACAGATGTCAAAACAGGAAGTTAAGAAAGATGTGAAAGAATATCCGCTTACAGTTGTTGTACCAGCTTTTATGACCAGCGAATTAAAAAAAGGGTTTCTGGCAGGATTTCTGATCTATCTTCCATTCCTGCTTATAGATATAGTGGTGTCTACCACCCTTATGTCCATGGGTATGGTAATGCTTCCGCCAACTATGGTCTCTCTTCCCTTTAAGTTACTTTTATTTATTACAGTAAATGGCTGGGAACTTTTATTTTCCAGTCTGGTACAAAGCTTCCGGTAGGAAAGAGGTAAAAATATGACAGAAGTACAGATCCTGGATATCATGTATGAAGCATTTCAGCTGGCAATGAAGCTGTCGCTTCCGTTTCTTCTGCTCAGTATGATCGTAGGTGTGGTTATTGCTGTATTTCAGGCAGCCACACAGATTAA
>OGZI01002375.1_pt1 | contig 15575 bp, 14 predicted proteins | sample 1576711 | NCBI WGS metagenome assembly OGZI01 (sample SAMEA3541482, study PRJEB24748) | human gut metagenome | biome: human gut; feature: human-associated habitat; material: faeces | place: China | collected 2012
AAGGCGACGAGGATATGATCCTGCTGCTTTCCAAAAAGAATGCCGAAGAGCGTCTGGCGGCGTTTATCTATAACCTCTCTCGTCGTTTCGCCCAGCGCGGTTTCTCACCGCGTGAGTTCCGCCTGACCATGACCCGCGGCGATATTGGCAACTATCTCGGCCTCACTGTCGAAACCATCAGCCGTCTGCTGGGGCGTTTCCAGAAAAGCGGCATGCTGGCGGTGAAAGGCAAATACATCACTATTGAAAACAGCGATCTGCTGGCCCAGCTGGCCGGTCAGGCGCGCAACGTCGCTTAATCTCTGCGCACCACCTGGTCACGATCGGCAATTTTTTAAGATTTGTTGATCTGACCAGGCTCCTCCCCTGTTTCAATTCATCCATATAGGTTATCTTTTTAATAACTGACGGTAGCTGCAGTTGTAAGGAGACCCTGTATGGCGAAGTATCAGAGCATGCTGGTAGTAATCGATCCTAACCAGGACGACCAGCCGGCGCTAAGGCGAGCGGTGTACCTGCACCAACGGATTGGTGGACGCATCAAAGCCTTTTTGCCGATCTATGATTTTTCCTATGAAATGACCACCCTGCTGTCGCCGGACGAGCGGACGGCAATGCGCCAGGGCGTCATTGCCCAACGAACGGCCTGGATCCGCGAGCAGGCGAAATTCTACCTGGAATCGGGCGTGCCGATTGACGTGAAAGTGGTGTGGCACAACCGCCCCTTCGAAGCGATTATTCAGGAGGTGGTCAGTGAGAAACACGATCTGCTGCTGAAGATGGCCCACCAGCACGACAAACTGGAGGCGGTGATCTTTACCCCGACGGACTGGCATCTGCTGCGTAAATGCCCTTGCCCGGTGTGGATGGTCAAAGACCAGCCGTGGCCGGAAGGCGGCAAAGCGCTGGTCGCCGTCAATCTCGCCAGCGAAGAGAATTATCACAACACCCTTAACGAGAAGCTGGTTCGCGAGACGCTGTCGCTGGCGGAAGAAGTCAACCACACTGAAGTGCACCTGATCGGTGCCTACCCGGTGACGCCGATCAATATCGCGATAGAACTGCCGGATTTTGATCCCAGCGTCTACAACGACGCGATCCGCGGCCAGCATCTGCTGGCGATGAAAGCGCTGCGGCAGAAGTTTGGCATCGATGAAAAATTCACCCACGTCGAAAAAGGACTGCCTGAAGAGGTGATCCCGGACCTCGCCGAGCATCTGCAGGCGGGGATCGTGGTGCTGGGAACGGTCGGACGTACCGGCCTGTCGGCGGCGTTCCTCGGCAATACCGCGGAACAGGTTGTCGACCACCTGCGCTGTGACCTGCTGGTGCTGAAACCGGAGGCCTACCAGACGCCGGTGGAACTGGACGACGACGACGACGATTAACCCTCTTCTCGTACCGCTCATCTTCCCCCGCCTCGCGGGGGATTTTTTTTGCTTGCTGCCAGTCAGGCACAAAAAAAGGGCCGCTGGCGGCCCCTGTCACTGTCCAGCGAGAATGGCTTAGTGGATACCCAGACGCCAGGCCAGATCGATCTCTTCTTTCAGCTCCAGCGATGAGAGCGCCATCAGGTCAGCAAACTCCAGCTCCAGCAGTTTCAGCTTTTTCAGATACTGCGCTGGGGTCATGACGGTAGTGTCGCGGCGTAAGAATTCGATGGCCATCTGCGTTGGGGTTAACTCGGTATCCATAATATCCTCTGTCTGATGTAATAACCGGGACATTATATCATCTCTCACCGCTTATTTTATGAACAATTCCAGGCATCTCTCCGCATATAAAAAAGCCGTCTCACAGGAGACGGCTTATAAACAAACGTTGTAAAACAATTATGTTACATTACAGCGCTTTCAGGATCGCATCGACGCTGGCTTTAGCATCGCCAAACAGCATATGAGTGTTCTCTTTAAAGAACAGCGGGTTCTGTACGCCGGCGTAACCGGTGTTCATTGAACGCTTAAAGACCACCACATTCTGCGCTTTCCACACCTCGAGCACCGGCATGCCGGCGATCGGGCTCTTCGGATCGTCCTGCGCCGCCGGGTTGACGGTATCGTTGGCGCCGATCACCAGCACGGTGTCGGTGTCGCTGAAATCGTCGTTGATCTCATCCATCTCCAGCACGATGTCGTAAGGCACTTTGGCTTCCGCCAGCAGGACGTTCATATGCCCCGGCAGGCGCCCGGCCACCGGATGAATACCAAAGCGTACTTTGATACCCCGCGCCCGCAGCTTCTCGGTAATTTCTGCCACCGGATACTGCGCCTGGGCCACCGCCATACCGTAGCCAGGGGTGATGATCACCGACTGCGAGTTTTTCAGCATCTCCGCTGTCTCTTCCGCGCTAATCTCGCGATGTTCGCCCACTTCTTCATCGCCGCCGCTGGAAGACCCATCGGTGCCGAAGCCGCCAGCAATCACGCTGATAAAGGAGCGGTTCATCGCCTTACACATAATGTAAGAGAGGATGGCACCGGAAGAACCCACCAGCGCGCCGGTGACGATCAGCAGGTCATTACTCAGCATAAAGCCCGCCGCCGCTGCCGCCCAGCCCGAGTAGGAGTTGAGCATCGAGACCACCACCGGCATGTCCGCACCGCCGATAGAGGCCACCAGGTGCCAGCCAAAGGCCAGCGCGATCGCGGTCATCACCAGCAGGCACAGGACCTGGGTGCCGGTGCTGTCAGAGCGAACAAAAATCACCATCAGGATGAAGGAAACCACCAGCGCCGCCAGGTTCAGCTTATGGCGATTGGGCAGCATCAGCGGCCTGGAGGAAATTTTGCCGCGCAGTTTACCAAACGCCACCACCGAACCGGTGAAGGTCACCGCGCCGATGAAGATCCCGAGGAACACTTCGGTCAAATGGATATTGACCAGAATCTGCTCCATCCCGGTTTCATGCTGCAGGTAGCTGTTAAAACCCACCAGCACCGCCGCCAGGCCCACGAAGCTGTGCAGGATAGCCACCAGCTCCGGCATCTCGGTCATCTCGACCTTTTTCGCCAGACGAATACCGATCGCCCCACCGATCACCATCGCGAGGATGATCCAACCGACGTTGCCGGCGTCCGGCCCCAGAATCGTGGCGATCAGGGCGATAGCCATCCCGGCGATGCCGAAATAGTTGCCCTGCTGCGACGTTTCGTGTTTCGACAGACCCGCCAGGCTGAAAATAAACAGGATTGCGGCAACAATGTATGCAGCTGTAACTAATCCACCAGACATGTGCTACCCCTTATCCTTTGCGAAACATTTTCAGCATGCGCTGAGTCACGGTAAAACCACCGAAAATATTAATGCTGGCGATCAGTACCGCGATAAAGCTCAGGAAGCTGACCCAGCCGCCGTGGCCTATCTGCAACAACGCGCCAACCACGATAATGCCCGAAATGGCATTGGTCACCGACATCAGCGGCGTATGCAGCGCATGGGAGACGTTCCACACCACGTAGTAACCCACCACGCAGGCCAGCGCGAAGACGGTGAAATGGCCGAGGAACTCTTTTGGCGCCACGTTGGCCAGCCAGCCGAAGAGAATAATCGCCAGCGCCATCAGCGCATATTTGCGCCACGGCGACGCCGGTTTCACCGCTTCTTTCGGCGCTTCCACTTTTTTCGCCGCGGCCTGCGGCTGAGCGGAGACCTGAATCGGCGGCGCCGGCCAGGTGATTTCACCTTCGCGAACAACGGTCACGCCGCGCACTACCACGTCATCGAAATCGATAACGATATTGCCGTCTTTCTCTTTGCACAGCAGCTTCAGCAGGTTCACCAGGTTGGTGCCGTAGAGCTGGGAGGACTGGGTCGGCAGACGGCCAGGAAGATCGGTGTAACCGATGATTTTCACGCCGTTGGCGGTGGTCACCACTTCGCCCGGTACGGTGTACTCACAGTTGCCGCCGTTTTGCGAGGCCAGATCGACCACCACGCTGCCCGATTTCATGGAGTCGACCATTTCGCGGGTGATCAGCTTCGGCGCCGGTTTGCCCGGGATTAACGCCGTGGTGACAATGATATCGACCTCTTTCGCCTGCGCGGCGAACAGCGCCATTTCAGCCTTAATAAAGGCCTCAGACATCACCTTGGCGTAGCCATCGCCGCTGCCCGCTTCCTCTTTAAAGTCCAGCTCGAGGAACTCGGCGCCCATACTCTGCACCTGCTCCTTCACTTCCGGACGGGTATCGAAGGCGCGGACGATAGCGCCCAGGCTGTTGGCGGCGCCAATCGCAGCCAGACCGGCCACCCCGGCGCCGATGACCATCACCTTCGCGGGCGGAACTTTGCCTGCCGCCGTAATCTGTCCGGTAAAGAAACGGCCGAATTCATGGGCCGCTTCAACGATAGCGCGGTACCCGGCGATGTTGGCCATTGAGCTGAGCGCATCCAGCGACTGGGCGCGGGAAATACGCGGCACGGAATCCATCGCCATTACGTTGATATTACGGGCCGCCAGTTTTTCCATCAGCTGCGGGTTTTGCGCCGGCCAGATAAAACTAATCAGCGTGGTCCCCTGATTCAGCAGGGCAATTTCATCGTCATTCGGAGCATTGACCTTAAGGATGACATCAGACTGCCATACCTCGTCGCCGGTCACGATTTCAGCTCCTGCCTCGGCAAAGGCCTCATCGTCAAAGCTGGCCAGCTTCCCGGCGCCGCTTTCTACCGCGACGCTAAAGCCGAGTTTGAGCAATTGCTCAACGGTCTTCGGCGTGGCGGCGGCCCGGGTCTCCTGGGCTAGCCTCTCTTGTGGTACACCAATACGCATAGTTTTCCCTTCCATCGGTTTTTGATGATGGTTTACTTTTCTGCCCAACAACGCCAGGACGGCAAAATCTTCCTCGCCATCTTTCGCTGTCTACAAAATGAAACAGTAACAAACTTTTTATAACCTACTGAAAATAGCGATTGTGATCTACAGCGATAAAACAGAAATTTTGATTTTATTGCTTATTGTCAGCACAGATGGTTTCGGGCAGCAATATTTACCTGAATTTCTCACTCAGGCCTGATAATCCGCTTATCCAGCGTGATAAAACGCCATTTATCGCCATTGAGATCATTGTATTAACATTACGTTAACTAATAAAAGTGGTATCGATTATCGTTTTTGCTGGTCAAGCGGCTGTTTTTTCAACATATCGAAAAATGTTATCTTTCCGTAGTATACGATTCGGGCGGCAAGCAAAAAATGACGCAGACAGTCACAACGATTAAATGCAATAATCAAACGTTTTCAGTCAACAACAACACCAGTATATGGTTTGCGCAAGGCAAAGGATTATTTTTATGAAGCTTAAAAACACCCTCCTGGCGTCTGCTCTCCTGACAACCGCCACGTTGTCTGCCCATGCAGCGACCGAGTTGACCCCGGAGCAGGCGGCTGCGCTGAAGCCCTACGATCGCGTTGTCGTCACCGGCCGGTTTAATGCCATTGGCGACGCGGTACAGGCGGTATCGCGTAAAGCCGACAAAGACGGCGCGGCCTCATTCTATGTTGTCGACACGTCGGACTACGGCAATGGCGGCAACTGGCGCGTCACGGCTGACCTTTATAAAGAAGACGCGCCGAAAGCGGATGCGCCGAAGAATCGCATTATCAACGGCGTGATGGAGTTGCCGAAAGATCAGGCCGTTGAGCTGATGCCTTACGACACCGTCACCGTTCAGGGCTTCTATCGCAGCCAGCCGGAAGTCAATGATGCCATCACCAAAGCGGCAAAAGCGAAAGGCGCCTATGCGTTCTTTATCGTGCGCCAGGTGGATGCCAACCAGGGCGGCAACCAGCGCATTACCGCTTATATCTACAAAAAAGATGCTGAAAAACGCGTGCTGCAGAGCCCGGACGCTATCCCGGCTGACTCTGAAGCTGGCCGCGCAGCGCTGGCCAAAGGCGGCGAAGCGGCGAAGAACGTTGAAATTCCTGGCGTTGCCACCACCGCCGCGGTGGGTTCGGGTACCGGCGTTGGGCGTTTCTTTGAGACTCAGTCTTCGAAAGGTGGACGTTACACTGTCACCCTGCCGAACGGCACTAAGGTCGAAGAAGTGAACAAAGTGACTGCGGCGCAAATGGTGCCGTTCGATAACATCCAGTTCACCGGCAACTACGGCAACATGACGGAAATCTCCTATCAGACGGCGAAACGCGCGGCGAAGAAAGGGGCGAAGTACTACCACATCACCCGTCAGTGGCAGGAACGCGGCGGCAACATCACCATCAGCGCCGATTTGTACAAATAATCGCTGCTGGCTGGCTAAAAAGGCGGCGCATTGCCGCCTTTTCATTTTTTTTCATCCCCCGCCATTGCATGGCCCCCGGACACTCCGTAAAATCCCGCGCCTTAGCGCAATCCTCCATTTTTATGCGATTTCGCAAAATAAATATTCTGGAACAGCCATTTTCACCTCGGGAATGCAATGGAAAAGAAACTGGGCCTGAGCGCCCTGACCGCCCTGGTCCTTAGCTCAATGCTCGGCGCTGGCGTATTCAGTTTGCCGCAAAATATGGCTGCCGTAGCCAGCCCCTCCGCTTTGCTTATCGGCTGGGCCATCACCGGCGTCGGGATCCTGTTCCTCGCCTTCGCCATGCTGCTGTTGACCCGTATTCGTCCCGACCTCGACGGCGGGATCTTCACCTACGCTCGCGAAGGATTCGGCGAACTGATCGGCTTCTGCTCCGCCTGGGGATACTGGCTGTGCGCGGTGATCGCCAATGTCTCCTATCTGGTTATCGTCTTTTCGGCGCTCAGTTTCTTCACCGATACCCCTGAGCTGCGCCTGTTTGGCGATGGCAACACCTGGCAGTCTATCGCTGGCGCTTCGGTTTTGCTGTGGGTTGTCCATTTTCTGGTCCTGCGCGGCGTGCAGACGGCGGCGGGGATTAACCTGGTGGCCACCCTCGCCAAACTCCTGCCGCTGGGCGCGTTTATCGCGCTCGCCGCCCTGGCCTTCCAGCTGGATACGTTCCGCCTCGATTTCCGCGGACTGGCGCTGGGAATCCCCGTGTGGGAGCAGGTTAAAAACACCATGCTGATCACCCTGTGGGTGTTTATTGGCGTGGAAGGTGCCGTCGTGGTTTCTGCCCGCGCCCGACACAAGCGCGATGTCGGTCGCGCAACGCTGCTGGCGGTGCTCTCCGCCCTCACGGTCTATCTGCTGGTCACCCTGCTGTCGCTGGGCGTGGTGCCGCGCAGCGAACTGGCCGAAATGCGTAACCCGTCGATGGCGGGACTGATGGTCAGGCTGATGGGGTCGTGGGGGGAGATCGTCATTGCCGCCGGGCTGATCGTGTCGGTGTGCGGCGCTTATCTCAGCTGGACCATCATGGCCGCGGAGGTGCCTTTCCTCGCCGCCACTCATAAAGCCTTCCCGCGCCTGTTTGCCCGTCAGAATAGCAACAACGCCCCCTCCGCCTCATTGTGGTTGACCAATATCAGCGTTCAGGTATCGCTGGTGCTGATCTGGCTGACCGGGTCGGACTACGGCACGCTGCTGACCATTGCCTCTGAGATGATTCTCGTGCCCTATCTGCTGGTCGGCGCCTTTCTGTTGAAAATCGCCACTCGCCCGCTGCATAAAGCGGTGGCTATCGGCGCCTGTATTTATGGCATATGGTTATTATACGCGTCGGGGCCTGTGCATTTGCTGTTGTCGGTGGTACTTTACGCTCCGGGTCTTCTGGTCTTTTTGTACGCCCGACGTACGCACCAGCACGATCGTTCGCTCAAACGCCGCGAAGTGGCGCTAATTGGTTTATTGCTGGTTGCCGCTGTGCCGGCAACGTGGATGCTGGTGGGGTAAGCGCTCGCCCTGCCGCAGAACGCATAGGAGATACCCATGGCTGAACAACAGCCCCGCCCGATTCTGATCACAGGAGGAGGCCGCCGCATCGGTCTCGCGCTGGCACACCATTTCCTGCTGCAACACCAGCCGGTCATCGTCAGCTATCGCACGCCCTATCCGGCGATCGACGGCCTGCGCGACGCGGGCGCCCTCTGTCTGCAGGCCGATTTCAGCAGCGATGACGGCATACTCACCGTCGCCGAAGCGGTCAAGTCGCACACCAGCGGTCTGCGCGCCATCATCCACAACGCCAGCGACTGGATGGCGGAGAAGCCGGGGGTTGCGCTGAGCACAGTGATCAACCGCATGATGCAGATCCACGTCCATGCCCCCTACCTGCTCAACCACGCGCTGGAGGATCTGCTGCGCGGCCACGGCCATGCCGCCAGTGATATTATCCATATTACCGATTACGTCGTGGAGCGCGGCAGCGATAAACATATCGCCTACGCCGCCAGCAAAGCCGCGCTGGACAATATGACCCGCTCCTTCGCCCGCAAGCTGGCGCCGGAGATCAAGGTCAACGCCATCGCCCCGTCGCTGATTATGTTTAATGAGGGTGACGACGAAGCCTATCGTCAGCAGGCGCTGGATAAATCGCTGATGAAAATCGCCCCAGGCGAAAAAGAGATTAGCGACCTTATCGACTATCTGTTTACCAGCCGCTACGTCACCGGTCGGTCATTCGCCGTCGACGGCGGCCGCCCGCTGCGCTAGTGGAAACGGCTCCAGCCGAGGATTAACAGCCAGGCGCACAGCCCCCAGCATCCCACCGCGCCTGCCAGCGCCAACGGCAGGCGCATGATCCCGGTGAAGTACCACAGCGATACCAAATAGACAAAATAGGGAATAATCGACCACATGCCGAACACGATGGTGGCGCGCAGAGCTTCAATACCGCGCTCGCTGGCGACGATATAGTGGGCGATGAGCGCAAAGGTAGGAAACAGCGGGATCAGCCCGGCGAGAGCATAATTTTTCGTTTTTGCCAGCACGCCAATCAGCACCACCACCAGCGCACCCAGCAGCCCTTTGATTAACAGCCCCATGTCCTTATGCCTTAACAATGAATCAACAAGTTAGCGCAGCATAGCGGAAATAGCGCTGTTTATAAAAGAGTAATGGCGGGTAAAATAGACGCAGTGTATGTTACTTCTTTTACTGATGTGCAATAGACATGAATAAAATCGTTTTTGTTGAGGATGACCCTGAGGTTGGGGCGCTGATCGCCGCCTATCTCGGCAAGCATGATATGGAGGTGGTGGTCGAGCCTCGCGGCGACCGCGCAGAGGACGTGATCGCGCGGGAGAAACCGGACCTCGTGCTGCTGGACATTATGCTGCCCGGCAAAGACGGGATGACGCTCTGCCGCGATCTGCGCGGGCAATGGCAAGGGCCCATTGTCCTGCTGACCTCACTCGACAGCGACATGAACCATATCCTCTCCCTGGAGATGGGCGCCAGCGATTATATCCTGAAAACCACGCCGCCAGCGGTGCTTCTCGCGCGACTGCGTCTGCATTTACGCCAGCATATCGCTCCGGCGGGCGCCGGTGCCGGTACCCTGGCAACGCTCACGCCGCACAAAACCATCTCCTTTGGTTCGCTGACCATTGACCCGGTCAACCGCCAGGTGCTGCTTGGCGGAGAAAGCGTCGCATTGTCGACGGCCGATTTCGATCTGCTGTGGGAGCTGGCCACCCACGCCGGGCAGATTATGGACCGCGACGCACTGCTGAAAAATTTACGCGGCGTCACCTACGACGGGATGGATCGCAGCGTTGACGTGGCTATCTCCCGCCTGCGCAAAAAACTGCTCGACAACGCCACGGAGCCCTATCGTATTAAGACCGTTCGCAACAAAGGCTACCTGTTCGCCCCTCACGCCTGGGATAACTAAGCGGCCCTTCTGCGGCCCTGCGAGGGGCCCGCTCATCGCGCGCTCGCCGGCGGCAAAGTTATCACGTTTGCTGCCTGCTGCGTTCGTCCCTGGCGCGCACATTCATCACCGGAACTTGTCATATTGATTAAATCAATAGAATTAGCCGTACAGAACCCCATCACATAACTCCTCAATATGATTGTGCTCAAGGACTTACCGCTGTCAGAGTGGCATAAAGCCTGAAAACACAGGACTTTTGCATGATGAAATACGTTGTACTTTTGGCACTCTCACTCTTCACTTCACTCTCTGGTTGGGCTTTTTCCCTCGACAACGCCGATATTCGACTCCTCTGTCCACAGCGCGGGCAAATCGAGGTGATCCTCCACCGCTATGAACATACCCAGCAATCCTGGGGACAGCATCACTTTGAAACGGGAGGCGGCCACGTTCGCCAGGGACCGCTGCTGGTGATCCCGTTTGCCAACCTCGATCAGATGATTTACCACCAGACCACCGGCGAATTTGCTTACTGGTATGCCAAAACGGAAAAGCTGGTGCGCTGTCGTCTGCTGAGTCTGACGACCCTCTATCCGGTGGATATTCCCTACTTTCGCGAGTAGCGATACCCCGCTCGACGCTCCAGGGTAGTGCAGGTCTGGTGGTTATAATTAATTTGTGACAACGTCACTAATTCAGATATTCCCGGCCGATATCATCCCGGATGACGCGACCTATACCGGGTATACCGGCGCCACAAAGATGGCAAGGTGCAACATGCCGGGCCCCCCAAAGATGGTCGTTTTACAATAAATTTTCATTGTTCTAGTGTGAGTTAACTCAACACTCACGCGGTACGGGAGAGACAATGGGACGGTTCTCAGGTAAGAAAATTGTGATTACAGGGGCGAGCAGCGGTATTGGTCTGGCGGGGGCAATGCGCATTATTGATGAAGGGGGCGAAGTGATGCTGACCGGGCGCCATCAGCAAAAACTGGCGTCGTTACGCACATTGCTGCCCGAGCGTGCCTGGTTTCTTCAGAACGATGGTGCGGAACCTGAGGCGGCGCATGCCCTCGCCGAGTCTGTAGAATCATTTGGCATGCTGGATGGCCTGTGGCTGAACGCCGGGCAGCTCGCCTTTTCTACGGTGGAAAATACCACCGAAACGCAGTTCGATACCATCATGGCCAACAACGTCCGTTCCGCTGTCCTGCAAATCGCCGCACTTTCGCGTTTTTTAAAGAGCGGAGCCTCGGTGGTCATCACCGCCTCTACGGCCGCCTACGAAGGCACGCCACTGGCGGCGCTCTATGCCGCCAGCAAAGGCGCGCAGCTGGCCCTGGTTCGCAGCTGGGCAACAGCCTTCGCCGCCCGCGGGATCAGAGTTAACGCGCTGGTCCCCGGGGCAATCGATACCCCTCTGCTTGACGCGATCCCCGTCCCCTTCCGCGAGCAGTATGATGAGCAGATTAGGGCTACCGTGCCGCTAAAACGCCAGGGAACGCCGGAGGAAGCGGCGGCGGTTGCGCTGTTTTTATTATCGGATGATGCCAGGTATGTGACGGGTAGCCAGTATGTGGTGGATGGCGGACTGCTGCGCTTATAAGGGCTGCGTCATTATTTATGCATACGGGATGTTGTCAGTGAGGGTGAACCCTGCTTTGATAGCGCATTAAACGGGGCATGAAACGCAGAAGTGATTTTGCGGTATATTCTGCCGTGACAAACGCCCTGGACTGCGGTCTGGTTTCGTTCCTGCATCACCGCTTTAGCGGAAAGACACATACCACACCGCGCCATGAAGGCAAAAGATAGGTAATTAACATTCTGATTTAAGTGAGATTTAATGAAAAAGCTGTTTGTGCAGTTCTATCTTTTGCTCTTCGTTTGTTTTCTGGTAATGACCATGCTGGTCGGTCTGGTCTATAAATTTACCGCTGAGCGCGCCGGACGACAGTCGCTGGACGATTTGATGAAAAGTTCGCTGTATCTGATGCGCAGCGAGCTGCGGGAAATTCCGCCGCGCGACTGGAGCAAGACGCTCAAAGAGCTGGATCTGAACCTGTCGTTCGATCTGCACATCGAGCCGATCAGCAAATTTAAGCTGTCGGAAAGCTCGATGCAGCACCTGCGCGCCGGCGATATCGTCGCCCTCGACGATCAGTACACCTTTATTCAGCGCATTCCCCGCAGCCACTATGTGCTGTCGGTGGGCCCGGTGCCCTATCTCTATTTTCTGCATGAAATGCGCCTGCTGGACGTGGCGCTGATGGCGTTTATTGCTATCTCGCTGGCCTTTCCGGTGTTTATCTGGATGCGCCCGCACTGGCAGGACATGCTGCGCATTGAGACGGCCGCCCAGCGCTTTGGCGAAGGTCACCTCAGCGAGCGCATTCACTTCGACAGTATGTCCAGCTTCGAGCGGCTCGGGGTGGCCTTTAACCAAATGGCCGATAACATTAATGCGCTTATTGCCAGCAAAAAGCAGCTGATTGACGGCATCGCCCATGAACTCAGGACACCGCTGGTACGCCTGCGCTACCGTCTGGAGATGAGCGAAAACCTCACCGAGGCGGAATCGCAAGCGCTGAACCGCGATATCGGCCAGCTGGAGGCGCTGATTGAAGAGCTCCTGACCTACGCCCGCCTCGACCGCCCGCAGACGGAACTCAGCCTGACGACGCCTGACTTTCCCGCCTGGATCAGCGATCACGTCGAGGATATCCAGATGGTCAACCCGCAGCGCGAGGTCGCTCTGGCGACGCTGACCCACGGCAACTACGGCGCGCTGGATATGCGGCTGATGGAGCGGGTACTGGATAATCTGGTGAATAACGCCCTGCGTTACAGCACCCAGCGGGTGGCGGTCAGCCTGACCCTGCAGGGTCCGCGCGCGTCGCTGCAGGTCGAGGATGACGGCCCGGGAATCGCTCCCGAAGAGCGCGAGCGGGTGTTTGAGCCCTTTGTCCGTCTTGACCCCAGCCGCGATCGGGCGACAGGAGGTTGTGGCCTCGGCCTGGCGATTGTGCACAGTATCGCCCAGGCGATGGGCGGTGACGTGCGCTGTGAGGCCAGCCCTCTCGGCGGCGCCCGCTTCTGCTTTAGCTGGCCGGTTTATCATCAGTTGCCCGATTTTACCTCTGCCTGAATAAAACTTGCGCAGCGGCCGCGCGCTGCGTATGCTGTAAAAATCAAATAGTATGTTGTAACTAAGGTGAAATGATGGCCAGCTACGATCTTGTTGAACGTCTGAATGATACCTTTCGCCAGATCGAGCTGGAGCTGCAGGCGCTCCAGCAGGCGTTAAGTGACTGCCGTCTGCTGGCGGGCCGGGTATTTGAACTGCCGGCGGTCAGTAAGGATGCCGAGCACGATCCGCTGGCGAACATACCGGTGGTGCAGCACAGCGGCAAGGCGGCGCTGGCCCTCGCCCTGCGCCACTACAGCCATCTGTTTATCCAGCAGCAATCGGAAAACCGCAGCAGCAAGGCCGCCGTACGCCTGCCGGGGGCTATCTGCCTGCAGGTTACCGCCGCGGAGCAGCAGGATCTGCTGGCGCGTATTCAGCATATCAATGCCCTGAAGGCCACCTTCGAGAAGATCGTCACCGTCGACTCCGGCCTGCCCCCCACCGCCCGTTTTGAGTGGGTACACCGTCATTTGCCGGGGTTGATCACCCTTAGCGCCTACCGCACGCTGACGCCCCTCGTCGACCCGAGCACCATCCGCTTCGGCTGGGCCAATAAGCACGTCATCAAGAATCTGACCCGCGACCAGGTGTTGATGATGCTGGAGAAAAGCCTGCAATCACCGCGGGCGGTGCCGCCGTGGACCCGTGAGCAGTGGCAGAGCAAGCTTGAGAGGGAGTATCAGGACATCGCCGCCCTGCCGCAGCGAGCGCGGCTGAAAATCAAACGGCCGGTGAAAGTGCAGCCGATTGCCCGCGTCTGGTACGCCAGCGAGCAGAAACAGGTGCAGTACGCCTGCCCCAGCCCGCTGATCGCGCTGATATCCGGCAGCCAGGGGGTCAGCGTCCCGGATATCGGCGAATTGCTGAACTATGACGCCGACAATGTCCAGTACCGCTACAAACCGGAGGCGCAGTCGCTGAGATTGCTTATCCCGCGCCTGCACCTCTGGCTGGCTAGCGAATAGCCAGGCTGCCGACCATCTCTTCCGGGCGCACCCAGCTGTCGAATTCGGCTTCCGTCAGGTAGCCCAGCGCCAGCGCCGAGGCTTTGAGGGTCAGCCCCTCATGGTGGGCTTTTTTAGCGATTTCCGCCGCCTTGTCGTAGCCGATATGGGTATTCAGCGCAGTGACCAGCATCAGCGACTCATTGAGCAGCTGGCTGATCCGCTCGCGATTCGGTTCAATACCCACCGCACAGTGCTCGTTAAAGCTCGCCATACCGTCCGCCAGCAGACGCACCGACTGCAGGAAGTTGTGGATGACCATCGGGCGATAGACGTTAAGCTCAAAGTTGCCGGAGGCGCCACCGATATTCACCGCCACATCGTTGCCCATCACCTGGCAGCAGACCATGGTCAGGGCTTCGCACTGGGTTGGGTTAACCTTGCCGGGCATAATCGATGACCCTGGCTCGTTTTCCGGGATGGCGATTTCACCAATGCCGCAGCGGGGGCCGGAGGCCAGCCAGCGGACATCGTTAGCGATTTTCATCAGCGAGGCCGCCAGGCCTTTCAGCGCGCCGTGGGCATGGACCAGGGCATCCACAGTGGCCAACGCTTCGAATTTGTTTGGTGCGGTGACAAATGGTTGTCCGCTGAGCGACGCCAGCTCTGCCGCCACCCGCACGGCATACTCCGGATGGGTATTCAGCCCGGTTCCTACCGCCGTCCCGCCCAGCGCCAGCTCGGCAAGATGCGGCTGACTGGCTTCAATGTGCTTCAGGCTATGGTCCAGCATCGCCACCCAGCCGGAGATCTCCTGGCCTAAGGTGAGCGGCGTGGCGTCCTGCAGATGGGTGCGGCCGATCTTGACGATATCCCTGAAGGCCACCGCTTTTTCATTGAGCGTCGCCCGCAGCGCCTGCAGCGACGGGATCACTTTTTCCCGCAGGGCAATCAGCGCCGCGACGTGCATGGCGGTGGGGAACACGTCATTTGAGCTCTGGCTCTTATTCACATCGTCATTGGGATGAATTTTTCGCGCCATCCCCCGTTCACCGCCCAGCAGTTCACTGGCGCGGTTGGCCAGCACCTCGTTCATATTCATATTGCTTTGGGTGCCGGAGCCGGTCTGCCAGATAGCCAGCGGAAACTCCTGCGCGTGCTTTCCGGCGAGGACTTCGTCAGCGGCAGCGACGATCGCCCCGGCTTTCTCCGCCGTCAGCAACCCGAGCTCCTGGTTAACCTTCGCCGCCGCCCGCTTGGTCAGCGCCAGGGCGTATATCAGCTCCCCGGGCATTTTTTCGGTCGAGATGCGGAAATGCTCCAGCGAGCGCTGGGTCTGGGCGCCCCAGAGTTTATCGGCCGGGACGTCGATGGCGCCCATCGAGTCTTTTTCACTGCGATGCGTTGTCATTACTTTCTCCTTGGATGAAAAGTGCGTCATAGCGACAAAGCTCACCTGCTTAAAAGACTAAGTATTGGCCAGATTTATAAGTTGTTTTGGTGGTTCGTGCCGCGAAGCGACATAAAAAAAGCCGCCCCGAGGGGCGGCCCAGACCGCTGACAAAATGCAATCGTCGGGATTGCCCGGCGGCGCTGCGCTTGCGCGGGCCTACAGAGAACTGCATAACTTATTGATATTGCTGTTTTTCGTAGGCCGGGTAAGGCGAAAGCCGCCACCCGGCAGAAAGGCGCTCACCCTAACGAAAACAGG
>OGZI01002382.1_pt1 | contig 15524 bp, 13 predicted proteins | sample 1576711 | NCBI WGS metagenome assembly OGZI01 (sample SAMEA3541482, study PRJEB24748) | human gut metagenome | biome: human gut; feature: human-associated habitat; material: faeces | place: China | collected 2012
TGTTGCAACGCTGGCAACAGAATAACCGCGATCAACAACCTGTTTGACTGCTTCAGTTTTAAACTCTTCGGGATAACGCTTACCACTCATGGGCACCTCTCTTTAAGTCATCTTAAATGACTCTGAGGTGTCTGTTAAACCTGTGGCGATTCAGGTTCAAACTTCACGGCAAATCTCTGACCGCTGGCGAGCATGTTTACGACAAGCTGGTTCTGATGGTCGATGCGCTCGGAAACCCCCTCGCGACTGATCTCAGCTCGAAATTGTTCGCGCATTATCGTGACAAGCGCCTGACAGGTGAAATCTACTTTAGCGAGAAGTGGAAGAAAGGTGCCAGCCCGGTAACTATCAATCTGGAGCAAAGCTATCTGAGCAGCGTATTTAGCGAGCTGGCCCGCCTTGGAGAATGGACGGCACCAAACCCACTGGAAAGCATGCGTAAGTTCACCATTGCCGAAAAGGAAATGGCCTGGCTAACGCATGAACAAATCACAGAGCTTCTGTACGACTGCCAACGCCAAAGCACCCTCCTCGCACTGGTCGTTAAAATCTGCCTGAGTACCGGAGCACGCTGGCGCGAAGCTGTGAATCTCACTCGTTCCCAGGTCACTAAGTACAGAATTACTTTCGTCAGGACCAAAGGTAAAAAGAACCGCAGTATTCCGATCAGCAAAGAGCTTTATGAAGAAATCATTGCCCTAGATGGCTTCAAGTTCTTTACTGACTGCTACTTCCAGTTTTTATCTGTGATGGATAAAACCTCCATCGTGCTTCCGCGCGGACAGCTTACACATGTTCTGCGCCATACGTTTGCAGCACACTTTATGATGTCCGGCGGGAACATCCTTGCGCTCCAGAAAATCCTGGGCCATCACGACATCAAAATGACCATGCGCTATGCTCACCTGGCCCCTGACCATCTTGAAACCGCCCTGCGGTTTAATCCGCTGGCTACGCGACAAAGTGGCGGCAGCGGTTGGCAATGCCCCGTAATCGCCACCTTTCACCACTAAACTAACTTATTGATTATCTTGCAAGTCATTGTTTTTACTAACCCATTTACATAAATGGGTTTCTTGTTGCCTGCATTTATCCCTCACGCATGTCTCGCACCGCCTCAGCGCCCCTCTTCCTGCGCCCTCTCCCCCGCCAGCTGCCCAACCAGCAGCCGGATTGCCGCCTTCGACAGCGGCGCGCGGTCGGTGACAAAGTGCAAGGTCATCCCTTCAATAAAGGCGTCGAGACCGCGGGCGGTATCGGGGGCGAACCACTGCTCCAGCGTCTGCTGGCTGCGCCGCATCCAGTTCTGCATCACCGCCTTCAGCGCCGGCTGACTGCTGCAGAACGCGTACAGCTGGTACATCAGCTCCATATTGCGCGCCGTGGTCACCTGGGCGCTGAAGATCAGCTCCGCGATGGCATCGCAGGCTTGTTCCCGGTTCGTTACCCCGGCAAAGCATTGCTGATACTGCGCCGACATCTCGGCGGTAAACAGGCTGAACGCCTCCTCAATTAACGCCTCAATGCCGCTGAAATAGTAGGTCAGCGATCCCAGCGGCACATTCGCGCAGGTGGCGATTTTACGGTGCGTCACCGCATGGATGCCGTGCGCCGCGATGGTATCCAGCGTCGCCTGCAGGATGCGCTCGCGGCGCTGCGGATCGTTTGGTCTACGGGCCATGATTTTCCTCTTCCGGTTTATGTACAAATGTACACATGCTTGCTACTGTTGTCTTCACTCTTCTCCTTTAAGGCGTTTACGGATGACGACGCAATCCTCGCGCAGAGCGCTCCAGCTTCGGCTGTGGGCGCTGTTTATGTTCTTTTTCATCCCCGGCTTGTTAATGGCCTCCTGGGCCACCCGCACGCCGGCGATCCGCGATCTGTTGGCGCTATCCACCGCAGAGATGGGCGTGGTGCTGTTTGGTCTGTCGGTGGGGTCGATGAGCGGTATTCTCTGCTCAGCGTGGCTGGTGAAGCGCTTTGGTACCCGCAAGGTCATCCGCACCACCATGTCCTTCGCCGTACTCGGCATGCTGGTGCTCAGCCTGGCGCTGTGGGTCACTTCCGCCCCGCTGTTCGCCTTCGGTCTGGCTATCTTCGGCGCCAGCTTCGGCTCCGCAGAGGTCGCTATTAACGTCGAAGGCGCGGCCATCGAGCGGGAGATGAATAAAACGGTGCTGCCGATGATGCATGGCTTCTACAGCTTTGGCACCCTGTTCGGCGCCGGGGTGGGCATGGCAGTGACCGGATTCGGTCTGCCGGCCGCCCCGCACATTCTGGCGGCTGCGCTGGTGGCTATCCTGCCCATCGCCATTGCTATCCGCGCCATTCCCGACGGCACCGGTAAAAATGCCGCCGAAGTCGCCCACGGTGAGGCGAAAGGTCTGCCGGTGTGGCGCGACGCGCAGCTGCTGCTGATCGGCGTCATTGTCCTGGCGATGGCCTTTGCCGAAGGCTCGGCCAACGACTGGCTGCCGCTGCTGATGGTGGATGGCCACGGCTTTAGCCCCACCTCCGGCTCCCTGATTTATGCCGGTTTCACCCTCGGCATGACGCTGGGCCGCTTTACCGGCGGCTGGTTTATCGATCGCTACAGCCGGGTGACGGTGGTCCGCGGCAGCGCGGTGATGGGCGCCCTGGGTATTGGCCTGATCATCTTCGTCGATAACCCCTGGGTGGCGGGCATCTCGGTACTGCTGTGGGGCATCGGCGCCTCGCTCGGCTTCCCGCTGACCATCTCCGCCGCCAGCGATACCGGGCCGGACGCGCCCAAGCGCGTCAGCGTGGTGGCGATCACCGGTTATCTTGCTTTCCTCGTCGGGCCGCCGCTGCTGGGCTTCCTCGGCGAACACTTCGGCCTGCGCAGCGCCATGATGGTGGTGCTGGGTCTGGTGATGGTGGCGGCGCTGGTCGCCCGCGCGGTGGCTAAGCCACAATCTGAACCCGTTATGGAGAACAGCTAATGAGCATCAAACTGATTGCGGTGGATATGGACGGCACCTTTTTAAGCGATGCCAAAACTTACAACCGGCCGCGCTTCCTCGCCCAGTACCAGCGAATGCGCGAACAGAATATTCGCTTCGTGGTCGCCAGCGGCAACCAATATTATCAGCTGATCTCCTTTTTCCCGGAGATCGCCCATCAGATCGCCTTCGTGGCGGAAAACGGCGGCTGGGTGGTGAGCGGCAATGAAGACGTCTTCAACTGCCAACTGCCGGTTCACCACTTCAACGCCGTGGTCGACCATCTGCAGACGTTGCCGAATATCGAAATCATCGCCTGCGGGAAGCGCAGCGCCTACACCCTCAATCGCTACAACGACGCGCTGAAGACGGTGGCGGCGAAGTATTATCACCGCCTCGAACTGGTGGATGATTTTAACCACCTTGATGACGCGATCCTCAAATTTGGTCTCAACGTACCGGACAGCCTGATCCCGGAAATTCAGCCGAAGCTGCACGCGGCGCTGGGGGATATGGTCACCGCGGTGGCCACCGGCTACGGCAGTATTGACTTAATTATGCCTGGGGTGCACAAAGCCAACGGCTTGCGCATTTTGCAGCAGCGCTGGGGCATTGAGGATCATGAGGTGGTGGCGTTCGGCGATAGCGGCAATGATATCGAGATGCTGCAGCACGCCGGATTTGGCTTTGCCATGGCCAACGCCCGGGAAGACGTCAAAGCCGTCGCCAGCCATCACGCGCCGCACAACAATGAAGAAGGCGTGCTGCAGATTATTGATAAGGTGTTAAATCGCGAAGCGCCGTTCGCCTGATAAGACCCCGGATGCCTTTGTGCATCCGGGTTTGCCACCGGTTACGCCTGCTGCGAATTGCCGACGCTTTTATCTTTCAGGAAGTAGATCATCAGCCCCAGCCACAGTACTCCGCCCAGCAGGTTAAACAGGCTGAACAGCCCGTTGCCGCCCAGCTCGTAAGCATGTTTGCTGAGCTCGATGCCGACGGTGAAGATCAGCATCTGCAGCATTCCCATCGCCGCCGAGACCGTGCCTTTACTCATCTCGCTGGCGAACAGCGTTAAGCGCACGAGCCCGGCATTCGCGAGGCCAATTCCGAAGGCGTAAAAGCTCAGGCCGGCGGTCATCCACAGATAAGCGTGGGAAGAGACCACGGTCGCCGCCGCGGAGAGGATCAGACCAAACATGATCGGCCAGCCGCCCATGATAATCAGCGAGCGCACGGTACGGCGCGAAGTCAGGCGCGCCAGCACCAGGTTACCGGCAATCAGCGCGCCGAAAATCGGCACCTGCAGCATGCCATACTCATAGCTGGTGGCCTGTTCGCCGCTGATAATAATCACCGGCGACTGGGCAATCCACGCCAGCAGCGGCAGGCTGACAAAGCCGGTGGCCAGCGCGCCGGCGACGAAGCGCAGGTTCTTCAGCACCAGCCGATAGTCGCGGCCCAGCTCTTTGACCGACAGCTTTTCACCCAGTCGCGTCGCGGTTTCCGGCATCGCCCGCTGCAGGCCGACAAACGAGATAGCCGCCAGCACGGCGAACAGCACGAACATCATCTCCCACGGCAGGATATGCACCCAGGCGGCGCCCACCAGCGGCCCCAGCAGCGGGGCAATCAGCGCCACGTTAGCCATCAGGGCGGTGATTTTGATACACACCGCCTCCTCAAAGGACTCCTGGATCGCCGCATAGCCCACCGCGCCGATAAAGCACAGGCTGATCCCCTGCAGGAAGCGCAGCAGGGTAAACTGCTCAATGGTCTGCGCCAGCAGCGTCGCCAGGCAGGTGACGATGAACCATACTACGCCAGTCAACATCACCGGACGGCGGCCAATACGATCCGACAGCGGCCCCAGCAGCCACTGTAAAAACATGCCGCCGGCCAGATAGGCGGTCATCGAGGTAGGTACCCATTCGTTGCCCACCTGAAACTCCTGAACCACGGCCAGCATACCCGGCTGGATCATATCGTTGCCGATATAGGTGGAAAACTCGTACAGCACCAGACATAACGGGAACAACAGCGCCTGCCTTCCGAGGCGGCGGCCTGAAAGCGAATAATTTTGCATGAAATCTCTTATCTATCAAAAATCGCGCAAAGTGTAATGAAACTCCCGGCGCGGAGATAGTGAATTGTGGGTGACACCGCACAATATTGCGAATTGCGCGCGCCCCTCCAGACTCTCCCCCTGCTATTCAGCCTGCGTATATATTCCGTTTATGTTTCAGCAATGTGACAAACGATATACTGACGTTTTTCAGGCTGTTAGCCGTAGACTTTATGGTAGTGGATTTCATAACAACCTGATCTTTAAGACAATGCCGCCTTTAACTCCGCACCGCTTTTATTTAGGGTAGGCGGCTTAATTGCTATCGGACCAACGAGCCTGGAAGTCTATGCTGGAAAATATTAACTACGCGCTGTTCGCCCTGATCAACGCGACGCCGGCCTCGCCGCAGTGGGCCATTGAGGTGGCGATCCTGATCGCCAAAGATCTGATTCTGATCGTGCCCTTGCTGGTAGTGACATTATGGCTGTGGGGGCCTGCCCAGCGGCAGATGGTGTTTAAGCTGATGCTGGCGCTGATGATTAGCCTGACCGTGTCGTGGGCGATCGGCCACCTCTATCCGCACGATCGGCCGTTTGTCGCCGGCGTAGGCTATAACTTCCTGCATCACGCGGCGGACGACTCCTTCCCCAGCGACCATGGCACCGTCAGCTTTACCTTTGCCCTGGCTTTTCTGTTCTGGCACCGCCTGTGGTCCGGCGCGCTGCTGATGGCCATCGCCGCCGCCATCGCCTGGTCCCGCGTCTATCTCGGCGTGCACTGGCCGCTGGATATGGTCGGCGGGCTGCTGGCCGGGATGTGCGGCTGCCTTGGCGCGGCGCTGATCTGGCACACGTTCGGCCCGGCGCTATACCATCAGCTGCAGCGGCTGTATCGTCTCTGCTTCTCCTTGCCAATCCGCAAAGGTTGGGTGCGCGGCTAAACGCCGCCGTCGCTGCGGCCACCGCGTGACTAACCCGCAAGCGACAGGTAAAATCCCGCTAACGCCCTGCCCCCGCAGGGCGATTTTAGCGCAGAGGGAATATGGAAACTCGCCGTGACGAACGTATCAGTCAGCTCATTCAGGCACTTAAACGCAGCGATAAGCTGCATCTGAAAGAAGCCGCTTCCCTGCTTGGGGTGTCGGAAATGACCATTCGTCGCGACCTCAATGGCCACAGCGGCCCGGTTGTGCTGCTCGGCGGATACATTGTGCTGGAGCCGCGCAGCGCCACCCATTACCTGCTCAGCGATCAAAAAACCCGGCTGGTCGAGGAAAAACGCCGTGCCGCTCGCCATGCGGCCGCGCTGCTGGAGGCCCATCAGATGGCCTTCTTCGACTGCGGGACCACCACGCCGTGGATCATTGACGCCATCGATGATGCCCTGCCCTTCACCGGCGTCTGTTACTCCCTGAATACCTTCCTGGCCCTGCAGGAGAAACCGCAGTGTCGCGCGGTCCTGTGCGGTGGGGAATTTCACGCCAGCAACGCGATTTTTATGCCGCTGAGCCTTGAGGATACCCTCAGCCATCTGAGCCCCGACATCGCCTTTTACTCGGCGGCAGGCATTGACTGCGAGCAGGGGGCGACCTGCTATAACCTGGAGGAGCTGCCGGTCAAGCACTGGGCGATGCGTCACGCGCGCTACCATGTGCTGGTGGTCGACCACAGTAAGTTTGGCAAAGTGCGTCCGGCGCGCATGGGGGCGTTAGCGAAATTTGACGTGATCGCCAGCGATATCTGCCCGGATGATGAGCTGGTCGCGCTGGCGAAGGCACAGCAGATCTCCCTGCTGTATTGAGGCGTCACTGACCGCGCCCCGCCGGGCGCGGTCATGGCATCAGGAGAACCAGCTGCCGAACCAGCCGTGGAGTTTCATCAGTACGAAGTCGATCATCCGGCTGAAGAAACCGCCCTCTTTCACCGGCTCCATGACGATCAGCGGGCGCTGCTCGATGGTTTTATCATTCAGCTTAAAGTCGATAGTCCCGACCACCTGCCCCTTCTCCAGCGGCGCGGTAAGCTGCGGCTGATTTAAGGTGTAGCTGGCTTTCAGGTTTTTCAGCTGGCCCTTCGGCAGGGTGATAGAGCCCGCCTCGCCGGCTCCCAGTTTCGCTTCGCTGCTGTCGCCAAACCATACGCGCTGGGTAACGAAGGTGGCATCCGGTTTAATCGGCGTCACGGTTTCATAGAAGCGGAAGCCCCAGGTCAGCAGTTTTTCTGACTCGTTAAAGCGAATGCGGTCAGTTTTGGTCCCCAGTACCACGGCGATCAGACGCATATCACCCTGGGTGGCCGAGGAGACCAGGTTATAGCCGGCCCCGGCGGTGGTCCCGGTTTTCACACCATCGGCGTTGAGGTTGGTGCTCCACAGCAGACGGTTGCGGTTCGGCTGGCGAATTTTATTGAAGGTGAACTCTTTCTCTTTATGTACCGCGTACTCTTCCGGTACATCGTGGATCATCGCTTTGGTCAGCAGCGCCATATCGCGGGCGGTGCTGAACTGCCCCGGCGCGTCAAGGCCGTGGACGGTCATAAAGGTGGTGTTGGTCAGCCCCATTTTTTTGGCGTAGCCGTTCATCAGGCTAACGAAAGCGTCCTGGCTGCCCGCTACGTAGTCAGCAATCGCAATGCTGGCGTCGTTACCGGACTGAATGATGACCCCTTTGTTCAGATCTTCTACGGAAACCTGCATGCCAGGCTTGAGGAACATCACCGATGAGCCGCGCAGCGCCGGGTTGCCGGTCGCCCAGGCATCGCGCCCAACGGTCACCATATCGGTCAGTTTGATTTTTCCCGCTTTTATTGCCTGCCCTACCACGTAGCTGGTCATGATCTTCGTCAGACTGGCCGGGTCGAGTTTTTCATCGGCATTGCCTTCGCTGAGCACCTTCCCGCTGGCGTAGTCCATCAGGATCCAGGCGCGAGCGTCAATTGAAGGGGCGTCGGGGAGTTGTTCCGCAGCCTGCACCGCAGGTGCGACAAGAAATAACAGCGCGCAACCTGCCGCGAGGCCGCGAAGGGAAAAAGCGTCATGCATCATAAGAGCCACCCAAGTATCCTTTCCAAACAAAATATGCCGCGCCACTCTGACCGCGCCGCAGCAACCGGTGAGTAAAGCGTACAAATGACCTTAAAGAAACAGCGAGTTGGTAAAGTTTTTAAAGTTTACGCAATAACATGCCGCTGTGCTTTAATCAGAACAATTTTTTTGATCGTAATCGCCTTAATGTTAACTTTATTATGGCAAGAAAAAAATCGCCTTTCAAAACCAATTAGTCACCGAAATTTCAATGACATAGCTCACTTCTCTTCGGGAAAAATGCTACTAAAGAGAGGTCGCAAGCGTGTCTTTCATCGTGGTTTGCCTGGTCATAGATTCACATTATGGCGGGGCGTGTGGGGTAAGCGAAAGCCTGGCCAGTGATATCCAGTCGCCTCGCCCCTACCCCCTTCACCTGAGAACCGGGGATGGTTGTTACTGCTGATACCCTTCACAAAACTCAAAATGTCGGCCCGGTTGCATTCCATGAGGCCCAGTTCAACTTCCGAACTCACAATAACCACATCTGGCTTGCTGCTGTAGAAGTCTCAGACGCTTAAATATAAACCTGAAGGTTCTGTAGGCCCTATTTACGCCTGAAATGCAGTTGAGAACTCCCGGGCTATGCTTGAGACGGTCATTACGCCCGTCTCAGGAAATTAGCAACAACGCCCGCACTTTTCTCTCCATCGGGTCTGCCCGATCGCCATGTTCAGCAGGGCTTCGATTGCCATAGCATTCCGCCGATGGAGGCGCAATATCCTTGATAAAGGATATCAATCAGCTATCCCCTCTATACGCCACCATCAGGGATTGAGGTCAGGAAGGGAGAGCCTCCCGCTAATGATATGAATTATTCGCCCACTGGATAAGCAGGCAGACGGCTTCCCTGTTTTAGTCGGCATATCGGTAAAAAATAGTTTATCGGGCTATTTTCACTTTCCGTATTACACAAGTAAGAAAAATAGCACATCGATAAGGATGGATTCCTGGTCATTAAATACAGTATAGTTTCCCCTGCAATCTTTATGGAAGCGGGTAGCTCACCCGCAGTTATTCCATAAATTAAGATTCGCATATTGTGTTGAAAATGGCATATCCCTTTATGCGTGTAATTACACCCCAGCCTGTCGCTGGGCTTTTTTTTTCAAGGCGACTCTGGATGGTGATAAATTTTACAAATACATTCATAACAGCGCATCCACAGCCGTGGCCTTTACAGAAGTATTGCTCTCAAAACCCCGGGCCGCTCTGATTCTGTTGCCCGTTATTAATCACGCCGGTTTGATGAAAAGATTAACATCTCTTCCCGGGTAATCTCCTACCCTTCTCGTCCGATGCCATATCGAGCTCTACGACTCGCTCTTCCAGACTGCAGTTCGCCAGTGCTTCTTTTATCCCTATTTCGTTTTGCAGGGATGTTTTGATAGCACCGCGATAGTATGCTGGCCATCCTTATCAGTCATTCATTTTAACCGCCTTTTTCAAATCCTTCCGGGGAAAGTAAAGTCCTCTACCAGGCTCTGCTCGTTTAACGCTATAGATTCAAATACTGATTATTGCATTATATACCACTTACCCCCGCAGTGATTACCCAGGTAAGATAAATAGCACAAAAGTAAGGGTGGATTCCTGGTTATTTAATACAGTATATTTCCCATGTAGTCTGTATGGAAGTTGATGGTTACCTTTGGTTAACCCATACTTCGAGACTCGAATATTATCTTGAGAACAGCATGCAACCCTGAGTAAATTTACTCCCCAGTGCCAGTCACTGGGTTTTTTTTGCTATTTTTCAGAATATCTTCCAGCCAGTTGGCGCCTCTCATGGTCTATTTTTTCTGGGTGGGATGAAAAAGATGTATATCCGATCGATAAAAACAACAGTTCATCCCTGTAAAAATATAATTCTTTCACCGACTTTCTATTTATTAATATTAACCTGTGTTCCTCAGATGATTGCGATGCAATAATCAGCATCAAATTATACCCTCAGGCGACATTGAGATTTTAACCGAGACGGAGAGGGAGCGTTTTTATAGATGCGTGCATGATTTAAAGCTTTAATTATCAACAAGATACACCATGATCACGCCCTTTCCTTCGTAGCGTAACACCCTATAGATATTACTCCTGTAAAATAGTAAAAACACTTTCCGGGCCCTGTGACCCAGGAGTGCCCCTGGCTGAAGGGAGTAAGCATAAAAACCTTTAATAACAGCCAAATAAAAAAGCTTGCCGGATTTTTAACTTTATCCCAACATGATCGCCGATCGCGCTGCAACGGCAGTGAAACAAACTCAGGAGCGAAAATGATTACACTGTGGGGACGTAATAACTCGACCAACGTGAAGAAAGTACGCTGGGTGCTGGAGGAGTTGGATCTTCCTTATGAGCAGATCCTCGCCGGGCTGGAGTTTGGTCTCAATCATGACCCGGAATATCTGGCGATGAACCCGAACGGGCTGGTGCCGCTGTTAAAAGACGATGCTACCGGGGTGGTGTTGTGGGAATCAAATACCATTATTCGCTACCTTGCCGCCCAGTACGGCGTCGATCGCCTGTGGCTGGCCGCACCGGCGCAGCGCGCGCAAGGGGAAAAGTGGATGGACTGGTCCAACGGCACGCTCTCTCCCGCCCATCGCCCGGTGTTAATGGGCCTGGTCAGGACGCCGCCGGAGCAGCGCGACCCGGCGGTCATCGCCGCGGGGATCAGCGCCTGTGAATCGCTGTTTGCCATGCTTGATGACGAACTGGCGAAAACGCCATGGCTCTCTGGCGCGCACTTCGGCCTTGGCGATATTGCCGTTGCCCCCTTCGTCTACAATCTGCTGACGATCCTCGATACCTGGCAACCGCGGCCCCATCTGCAGCGCTGGTATCAGCAGATTAGCCAGCGCCCCGCCTGGCACGCGGTCGTGAAGATCCCGGTCACCTGAGGTTAACCCTCCGGACTCAAGCGCAACAGTTCGCCGTTAGACTCGTCGGTTAAAACGTACAGATAGCCGTCGGGTCCCACGCGAACATCGCGGATGCGTTTTCCGCGCGCCTCCAGTAATCTCCCCTCCTCGCGGACCTGATTACCGTCCACCGCCAGGACAATCAGCGATGTCTCCTTCAGCGCGCCGATAAACAGCTTATGCTGCCACTGGGGAAAGGTCGGCGCCGAATAAAAGGCCATCCCGCTCACCCCGGGAGAGACCGGCCAGACATACAGGGGAGGTTCGGTCCCCGGAACCGTTTTGCCTTTTGCTTCCGGAATGGGCAGGCCGCTGTAGTTAATACCGTGCGTCGCCAGCGGCCAGCCGTAATTTTTCCCCGCCTGCGGAATATTAATTTCATCTCCGCCGCGCGGGCCATGCTCGTTCAGCCACAGCGCCTCGCTCCAGGGATTCATCGCCATGCCCTGCGGATTACGGATGCCGTAAGCCCAGATCTCCGGCCTGGCGTCAGCCCGGCCGACAAAAGGGTTATCCGGCGGTACACCTCCGGTCTCCGTCAGGCGGACCACTTTCCCCTGCAGCTTGCTGAGATCCTGGGCGGTGGCGCGCTGATTATTTTCGCCCAGCCCGATAAACAAATATCCTTTGCCGTCGAACACCAGCCGGCCACCGAAATGATTGCCCACGGAGAGCTTCGGCTGCTGGCGAAACACCACGGTAAAGTTCGACAGCTGCGTGGCATCCTCACTTAACCGCCCGTAGCCTACCGCGGTGCCCGCTTTGCCGCTGGCGTCGCTTTCCGCATAGCTCAGCCATACCCGTCGCGACTGCGCAAAATCCGGCGCCAGCGCTACATCCAGTAAGCCGCCCTGGCCGTTGGCCCACACCTGCGGCACGCCGGATATCGGCGCCGGCAGGCCTTTACCTGGCTGCCAGCGCTTGAGCTCGCCGCCGCGCAGGGTAATCAACATGCCCTGATCGTCGGGGAGAAACGCCAGCCCCCACGGATGGGCCAGCCGGTTTTGCAATACCTCCACCCGCACCGCGGCCTGGCTCAGGGCTGGCAGCGCTAAGGCGCTCAATATCAACAGCAGCGGGATTGGACGCATGGCATTCTCCTTTAGTCAGCTCTGCGCTAAAGGGTAGCCAGCGGGGAAATTTGCGCGGGGATTTTTACATAACCTTTAACAGGGGAAGCGTCCACTTCCCCTGAGTTTCAGCCGATCAGGCATGAGTGATTGGCGACAATTTATTCAATTTATGAATATTTGAAGTCAATCCTGTCAGACAGCGTTCTAGCTTCTCTACGTTAACAGCGATGTACAGCGGACAATCATGATGCCCGCTCATCAGGCATACTGCAGCGGCGGCGAGGGACTCGCCCGCCAGGCGAAGGGCCTCCTTCTCCTCCGGTGAAACGACTTTCTGCAGGCGCGGGGCCTGCGCACGCATTTCACGGCAAAGCTCAAACAAGTTATCACGCAGATGGTCATTTTCGCTGACTGACATGTAGCCTTTGGCCTTTCGCAGTTGCAGATAGGCGTCAATATCGATATTGGCGTTAATAAGCTTCTGCAGAAGGTGGCGGTATAGTCTGTCAACGGTCATCACGGTTCCTCCTCTGTCGTCCTTTACCCTTTCCATAATACGGTTATTTTTTGTGCAAAATGATGCGCCAGGTCAATAATCCCCAGTTCTTTAACATCATTTACAATGTGGCAACTTTAACGCATTGTAGGGTGTATAACAAAAATAATGTTATACGATCACAATTAATTTCAAGCTGAAATTAATAAACAGAAAATGGCAATAAGAGACAAAATTAGTGCAGCAATGATCACAATATCTCATATGATCTGTTGCACCATCGTCAATTCGGATGTCATAACAAATAATTAATGTAATACGTATAACATTCCAAGAAAACAGCGAACGCGACCCGCGGATCGCTGACATTCTCTCTGCCCATTTGCAAGGAACTGAAACATGACGTCCGGTAAAAGAAACTACTTTCTGTTGAGTCTTTTCGATTTCCTCTACCTGTTCGCCTGGTCGTCGACCATGGCTTTCTTCGTTATCTGGACCACCCAGCATCTTGGCATCAGCGCCACGAAGACCGGGCTGCTTTACTCGGTCAACGCCTTTATCGCCCTGCTGATGCAGCCTTTCTTCGGCTTTATCTCTGACAAGTTCGGCCTGAAAAAACGGCTTATCTGGCTGCTGGTCGCCCTGCTCCTGCCGGTGGGCCCCTTCTTTATCTACGTTTACGCGCCGCTGCTGGTGCACAACTTTTGGTTTGGCGCCTTGCTGGGAGGGATCTATCTGGGGATCATCTTTAACTCCGGCTGCGGAGTAATCGACTCTTATATCGATAAGATTTCCCGGCGCTATCAGTTCGAATATGGTCGTGTGCGGATGTGGGGCTCGTTAGGCTGGGCAGCGGCGGCCTGGATTGTGGGTAAATATATCGACAGCAATCCTAATCTGGCCTTCTGGCTCGCCAGCCTCGCCATCGTCATCGCCGCCATCTGCTTTATGCTGACCAAAATTGAATTAACCGACGCTGATGTGGCGCGAAGCGAATCGCTGAAGGTCTCCCATGCCCTCGAGCTGGCGAAGAATGGTCAGTTCTGGATGCTGCTGCTCTTTACCCTGTTCGTCACGCAGATTTACGACACCTACGATCAGCAGTTTGCCCAGTACTTCTCGCTACAGTTCCCGACGCCGGAGGAAGGCAACCGCTGGTACGGGATCCTCGCGTCTATTCAGGTCTGCGGTGAAACCCTGTTCCTCTGCCTGATGCCATGGTTTGTTAACCGGACCGGCGCCAAATGGGCGCTGATCATCGCCGGGCTGATCATGTCGGTACGTATTGTCGGCTCAGCCGTGCCCCTCGGCCCGGTGTGGATTGGTGCGGTGAAAATGATGCATGCTCTGGAGAAGCCGTTGATTCTGGTATCGGTCTTTAAATTCATCGCCGCCAACTTCGACCACAAGCTCTCTTCGACGGTCTATTTGCTGGTGCTGTTTGTCGCCTCGATCGCCACCGCCATCTACTCTCCGCTGGCAGGCTATCTGTACGATACCATTGGCTTCGCCGATACCTATCTGATCCTCGGCGGTATCGCCGGGCTCTTTACGCTGATCTCCATTTTCACCCTGAAGGATAAGCGCGAGCCGAAAAAGCCCAGCGCCAGGCCTTCCGGGGCCGTTACGCCGGCGCAATAATCCTCTGCCCGGTATCCACGCCGGGCGCTACACGTTGCGCGCGACTAACGGCTTTTGCAGGAGCGTTTCCAGCACCCGCAGCGGCGAGAGCTGCGGGTGACTCATCGCTTTCACCGGCAACAGAAAGGTCTGCTCAAGCAGATACTGGCCGCGCATCGCGGCGTGCGGGGTCTGATCGGAAAAGCAGATCCAGGTACTGCCGGCGGCAAAGTCGATCTCCTGCTGCACCCCCTGTCGCTGGTACTCAGGGGTGCTTTTCATCGCATCGTGCAGGGCCAGCATCAGATGATCGTAATGGCTACGCCGACTTTTGGTGATCCCCAGCGCTGCCAGCAGCCAGGCGCCTGACGGCGACCAGGGTTTCAGCCGCGGCAGAAAGCGTGCCGCGAGGGTATCGAAATGCTCCCCTGTCCGCCAGGTTCGCGGTTCGCCGCGGGGATGAATATTGCAAAAGATGCGCAGAATACGATCACCCTTGACCGGGCGCGACGGGAATGCGTCCACATGCAAGCGCGAATCGTCTTTGCGCCAGGAGGTCGTTTCACGCCAGGCGGTAATGGGATGCAGACGCAGACTGGTTTGCGGATGGTGCAGCGACTCGCCATAGCCTGGCAATAACGCGTCGATCAGCTGCAGCGTCATCTGGTGGTAACGCGCCATCAGCCGGGCGATGGCAGCCGTTTTCTGCTTATCCGCCACGCCTCTGAGCATGCGGGTGTCGGGTTGATAGCTGATATTCTTGCGCCGCGGCGCGACCAGCTCAGGGGTCAGCAATGCCTGCTCCGTGGCGGTTAATGAAAACGCCAGCTGCGGCAGATAGAGCACATTTCCCTGCTCAAGGGAGTGTTGGATCTGCGGCGGTTGCGGGGGGATCTCCAGATTACTGAATGGCAGGGTGGCTATCGCCACCGGGGAGCCTGTTGGTGTCATTTCCTTGCCTCTTCTCCTCGCGGTCATCGAGGTATTTAGTAAAGAAATTGTTATCATTTTGTAGATTACAACGTAAATGACGGGCGTTTTTATCAGGAATGGCGGTTTTGACCCGGTGCTGAAGCCCACGCGCTCCTCACCCGAGCGCTTTTTCACCATTAACCGCGACGGAGCTATACTCTTTTTCGCAAAGATCTGTAGAATTCCTGCCCTGACCATTCCAATAATTGAACACTTTTTAAGCTATGAGCAATGTCACGCATCAGCCGAAAATCGGCTTCGTCTCCCTGGGCTGCCCGAAAAACCTCGTGGACTCAGAGCGTATCCTGACCGAACTGCGCACCGAAG
>OGZI01002390.1_pt1 | contig 15486 bp, 20 predicted proteins | sample 1576711 | NCBI WGS metagenome assembly OGZI01 (sample SAMEA3541482, study PRJEB24748) | human gut metagenome | biome: human gut; feature: human-associated habitat; material: faeces | place: China | collected 2012
ACCAGCAGCAGGCCGGATCATCCAGGTGGATACGGTAGGCCCCGTCCTTGCCGCGGGGCTTGTCCGTGGTGCCGCAACGGTGCAGCACGCCGTCTGCCTGGACGTGTTCCACCAGCAGCCCGGCAGCCCGCAGGCTCTCTTCAAAGGCGCTCAGGATGTCACTATTCATGGTCGCCCCCTTCCCGTTCGGGATCCCACAGCGGGGGCAGGTCGCGCTCATGCGGCAGCCCGGCAAGGGGGAAGGAGAGCTCCCCGCCGGCGATGGCGATCTTGTCCAGGAGCAGGTCGAAGCAGAGGGCAAGGCCCATATTGCTTTCATCAGAGGGCAGACCGTTACCGTCCTGGGCAAACATGTCGCCCACGACGTTGCGCAGGAACGTGGCCAGACAAGCGGCGTCTTCCAGGGCGCTACTGGGAGAGATGTGTCGCAGGCTCCGGGGGATGCTGGAAAGACGGGCGCAGCAGTTACGCATGGCGCACCTCCACCACGGTCAGGACATGGCCGAGCATGGCCCAGCGCACACGGGCCGACGTGGACAACGACGTGCCCAGCAGGGCCACAAGGGCGGCAGTTTCACCGGCACGGGCCAGCTTGCGAAGAAGGAAGGACAGGGACGCACGGCCACCGCAGGACGCGGGGCGGAAAAGGGGGATGGAATGCATGAAGCACCTACTGTGTTTTGGGGTTTTGAAGGCATAAAAAAAGGCGAAACGACGCTCCCCGGCCACAGTAAGGCCGCCAGTCCTCGCGGATACTGGACGTCGTTCCGCCGATATGTAGCCGCCACAGGAGACACCTGTAGCGTTATGCTGGCAGAAACAAAAAAGACCGCTCTTTTCATCGTGTGGGGCACGATAAAGGCGTCGGTTACGCCTTACTGTGTTAGGGGCTTTCACCATGCCCAAAGCCAGGGCGCGCGTCAAGGGCCGCAAAGATCCAGCGGTATTGCTACGCAGCATGGCAGCCCTCCTTCACCTTGAAGCCGGGGCAGAGGACAGGCCAGCCGCGACCGTCCGGCAGGTAATGGGAACGGCATCCCACAAGGCCGATGATGGCGGCCCGGAAGGACGGCACGATGCCATGCCTACAGACACGGCAGAGCCAGCTTTGACGGGGGGCCGGTGCAGGATCGGCCCAGGTCTCTTCCCACTTGCCGGGCGCGAACAGGTCACACCACCCGGCGGCGGTACGGAGCTTTTCGCCGGTCATCATGCAGAGCTTGCGATCATGGCCGGAGGCCAGGGCCACAATACGGAAAAACTGGCAGCAGGAGCAGCATTCGGATTGCGAGGAGCGGGGCGGTGTGGCAGAATAAGGGCAAGCAAGATCCCTCACCTTGCCGCCTTTTTTACCTGCCCCCACCGCCGCCAAGCTGGGGGCTTTTTTATTACGCATTGACAGCCCCCTCACCGGCATTGAGACGGTCGATCAGGGCGCGCACATCTTCCACACGATAGCCGCGGGCACGCTTGCCCAGGGCCACGGGCTGGGGAAACAGCCCGGACTTCACACCGTTGTACCAGGCAGTCCGGCAGACAGGTACGAACCGCAGCACCTCTGACAGGCGCAGGAATCCGGTTTCCGGCAGGGTAGGGGCGGAAGGCTTTTGGACAGTAGCGGGCATGAAAAAACCTCCGGGGATGAAATTGGACTTTCCCGGAGGTTACAAGAGGGGGGAGGGCAGGACACAATAAGGACAGGGCAGGACAAATGCCTGTCCTGCCCAGGACAATCAGGCTTTTCCCAGGAGCCGCTGGGCATGTTTTATCATGGCATCCCGTGAGGCGTGCCCTCCAGGGTGCAGCAAGGCCCCGATTTGCGGGATTGAACACCACTTGCCGGAATTGGACAGGATGGCTGCTATTTCTTCTTCCGTCTTCCCTTCCCGCCGCAGCATGATGACGCGTCCGCAAAGGCCGTGATCTTCAAGGGCGCTGATCTCCTGGCCATGCCGGGCCTTCTCCAGCTCGGCTTGCAAAACGGCCTTCTCTTGCCGGGCCAGCTCAAGTTCCGCTTTCAGAGCGGCAAGCTGACCTTCCAGATCGGCAATACGGTGAGTCTCGCCGGTGTTGCCCTCCGCCTCCTTGTCCCCTTCCTTGTCCGAAGGCTTCGTATTTTCCGGGAACAATATCCGGTAGTCGAGGTCGTCCAGATTCCTGATAAATCTGAAGTAGGGATCTTCGGCGATGGAAGGTTCTGGGTATTCCTGTTGTAATGGCGGCATGGCCTGCAGCAGTTCCCCGCGATCAAAGCACAGCCATTCCCTTCCATCGGGGCCGCTCCATATCTCCTGTATCATGCGCGGCAAGACATGTTGGCGTTCCCCTTGTTTGATCTGGGAGAAAAACGTCCTGCCATGTATGCGATGCGCTTGATAGACAGGGGCGCCACTGGCAAGTGCCGTACTCATGACATCCTCCACAGCGAGCCGGAGTTTCTCGTCCTTGCGGGTATTCCTGCCGATCTCGTTTATCAGCAGTGTGGAGACCGTCTTGGAAAGAAAGAGTTCAAGCACCTCGGCACATGCTATAGGATCGATCTGAACGAAGCCCATATTTCCCCCTTGCAGGGATTTCCCTTGATAAATCTCCGGCAGGGCGGCAAGGGATACGCCTTTTCGGCATGGTTCATGACGCCATACCTAGCCGGAGAAAAGTATAGGGGACAGGTGACGGCAAAGCGTCTCAGTCATCTGTCATTTGATTATAGGCTTTATGATGAAAGAGCAGGAGCCTGAGCAAAGCTCTGTCGTATGGGTCGCAGAGCTGTTTGTTGTCTTGTTTTTGAGAGGCAGTTCCGAAACCCTTGTACCCGAGACCCGTCTATGCGCAGACATACCTATCCCCAAAATAGGATGAGCCGTCAGTTGTTTTTTCCACTCACGTATGAGCAACAAAAAACATTGCTGTGCAAATTTCAACATTTTTGCGCAGCAAATTTTTTTGTCGTGCATAGCTGCGCAACAAATCTCCGTGTTAGAAGACCTTTCGCCCTTCCGCTAGGTTAAGCAGCTCAGGAAAAGCGTACAGAGCGGACCTGCGGCCTCTGGCTGGCTCTATGATTTTGAGGACTTTTCCTTCAACGAGTAACGGAAGGATACGACGAGCTGTAGCTTGGGATATATCCTTTTGGTGTATAAAATTTGATCCCATAAAAATTGGAACATTAAATATCCATTCTATAGTATGGATTGTATATTGTGAGTTTATTAGGCGTGGAATTGTTTCTTTCATCTTATCGTAGAGCTTAAGTATTTCCATCGCCTTTTTCGTATTTTCTTCTGCTTGGGCGCGTAAGGATATCAGAAAGAAAATGCACCATTCTGTCCATAAATTTTTTTGGGATACAGAACGCAAATGTTCATAGTAGCTATCTCTATCCCTTTCAAATACTGCGCTAGCATAAAACATAGGCTGTGATATGAGGTGTTTTTGCCATAGAAAAAGAGGAATGAACATTCGCCCGATACGTCCGTTTCCATCTAAAAATGGATGCAACGCCTCAAATTCGACATGCAAGAGGGCCAGTTGGACAAGGGTATCGAGAAAATCTACATGAATAAATTTTTCCCAGTTGTCCATTCCTGCTAGTAACTTATCAGCACTTATAGGTACAAAGTACGCATCTTCGATAGAGCAACCCGCAGGTCCGATCCAGTTAGGAGTTTTACGATATTCTCCCGGTGATTTATTTTGTCCGCGAACACCTGAGAGCAATATCCTATGTAATTCTCTTATAACCCTTTGCGATAGAGGTAATCTATCCAGAAGGTGTATTGCTTCACGCATTGCCTGGCGATAATTGAGGACTTCGTTAATATCCGCTTTACGGCTTTCATCAAACTTCCCTGTATCGCCAGCAGCTTCATATTCCAGTACTTCCCCCATTGTGGCTTGAGTCCCTTCAATACGTGAAGAAAGGACTGCTTCCTGTGTCGTTAGAGGAGAGAGGAGCAGACTGGCATTGGGTAATGCTCCAAGGATACCGTCATAGCGAGCAATGGCTGCGCTTACAGGCCCAACAAGAGGGATAATCCTATTCCAGTCCAAACTAGAGGGCGGGAAGGAACCATAATGATATTGGATCGCCATAAGTTCCCCTTGCATTTATTTAGAAAGTCGAGTTGATTCTTGGCCCCATACAGGCAGGAGCGCAACCTGTTTATAGCCTTTCCCCGGCCCGCAGGCTGTCCAGGTAGTCCGCCCACTCCTGCATCATGCGATGGCGCTCTTCTACATACTGGGCGCGGTTGTAGGCATCCCGCACGCTGTTCTTTTCGGCATGGGCAAGCTGTGCTTCAATCACGTCAGGGCGGTAGCCCATTTCATTCAGCCGGGTAGAAGCCATGCTGCGGAAGCCGTGGACGGTCATTTCATCCCGGCCATAGCCCAGACGGCGCAGGGCATTGAGCAGACCAACATCCGATATGCAGCGCGTGGCGGAAGCCGTACCGGGGAAGACAAGCTCCCTGTTGCCGGTGATGGCGTACAGGGCTCGGAACATCTCAACCACCTGCCGGGCAAGTGGGACAAGGTGGGGCCGCCGCATCTTCATGCGTTCGGCAGGTATCAGCCATTCCGCCCTGTCCAGGTCGATCTCTGACCAGGTTGCCCGCCGCAGCTCGCTGGAGCGGACAAAGACATACGGCATGATCTTCAAGGCAAAGGAGACGGACACGTCCCCCGGATAGTCGTCTATGGCCCGGAGCAGAGCGCCGATCTCCTGCGGTTCGGTGATGGCGGCATGGTGGCGCACCGGCTTTGTGGTCAGGGCTTCGGTCAGGTGGCTTGCCGGATCGGCGACGATCACCCCGGCAAGGCGTGCGTAGCGCGTCACCTGTCCGCATATCTGGGCAAGGCGGCGGGCTGTCTCCAGGTGGCCTTGCCGCTCCACCTTGCCCAGCACAGCCAGGAAGTCAGGCGCGCCAAGCTCGGCAATGGGCCTGCTGCCAAGATCAGGAAAGGCCAGGGTCTCCAGCCGCCGGATGATCTGCCGGGCATGGTTGGGCGTCCAGCCCGCCAGCTTCTTCTTGTGCCATTCCCGCGCCACCACTTCAAAGGTCAGACTCTTGGCGAGGGCTTCCGCCTTGGCTGCCTTGCGTGCGGCGCAGGGGTCTATGCCGCGTGCGATCATTTCCTTTGCCGTGACCGCCCGGGCCCGCGCCTCCTTGAGAGAAACGGCAGGATAGGTGCCGATGGCCAGGAGCTTTTCTTTCCCCTCAAAGCGGTATTTGAGCCGCCAGAGCTTGCCACCGCCTGGGTTGACCAGCACATACAGCCCGTCACCATCCGCCACCTTGTAGGGCTTTTCCTTGGGCTTCGCCGTCTTCACAGCGGTATCCGTCAGCTTCTTGGCCATTGGGGGTACTCCTGACTTTCAGGGGGTATGTTTTTTCAGATACCCCACAAAAGTACCCCCCTTTTTCGCGGCTGTCTATGAACCTTGGCGGACTTCAACGAACCTCAAAAACGAAGAAAGTCCGCGCAGCTCAAGGCTTTGCGGACTTCTACGAACTTTAGTGAACTTTAGTTTGGCGGAGGGGGAGGGATTTGAACCCCCGGAAGGCGTGAACCTTCAGCGGTTTTCAAGACCGCCGCAATCAACCACTCTGCCACCCCTCCGTGCGGAGCAGACCGCGCCGTCACCTGCAGCCACCCTGCGGGCGGCGATCATGGCCGGGGACGGTGTTTCGTCTGCGGGCTGCCGGGCCGCGGCACAGGGCCTGCCCGTCAGAACAGCCAGAAGCATATAGCATTTTTGGCCCCGGAGCGTAAAGGGAAAGCTGCCGACGGGCCCGCCGGACCATAAAAAAAGCGGCGCCCCCAGAAGAGGACGCCGCCGGATCCGCTGAGCGAAATACTACTTGATGGCGTCCTTCAGACCCTTGCCGGGGGTGAACTTGGCAACCTTGCTGGCAGGGATGGTGATCTCCTTGCCGGTGCGGGGATTGCGACCCTTGCGGGCGGCGCGCTCAACCACCTTGAAGCTGCCGAAACCGGTGAAGGTCACGGATTCGCCGGAAGCAAGGGCTTCGCGCAGCGCAGCCACGACGGCGTCGAGGGCTTCTTCGGCCTTGGCTTTGGTGGGCAGGCCGGCCTTGGCATGGATCTTTTCAACAAGCTCAGCTTTGGTCATAGTTATACTCCAAAAAAAGAGTTTCGGGTTTCAATCTGTAGGCCAGACAGGGCATCCATACGTTATGGGCTTGGCCCGTGTCAATGGAAAATGCCCATATATCAAAGTGTTCCGGGCATCAGCGCCTTTGGGGGGACGCGCTTCGCATCCCCTGCGGGCGGAGCGCCCGCCATGATGCATCCGCGGGTGGTCAGGAAAGATCCACCAGGCTGACTTCGGCGCTCTTGAGCGGGTGCCCCAGGAAAAGGCTGCCGGTACGGATGAAGCGCAGCACGTTGTCCGTGGTCATGAAGCGGTGGGTACCGGGGGCGTCTTCCCGGCGCAGCAGGTCCAGCTCGCGCAGGCGATCCTCCACGGCCACGGCGGCCGTCTCGGCCGAATCCACGATGCGCACGTCCTCGCCCACCACATGGCGCAGGGCCTCCCGGAACAGGGGGAAGTGCGTGCAGCCCAGCACCAAGGTATCGGGCCTGTCGGGACGTTCCGGGGAGAACAGGTCGCCCAGATAGCGGCTGGCGATGCCCTCGACGATGGGGCCGTCCATCCAGCCTTCCTCGGCCAGGGGCACGAAAAGGGTGCAGGCCCTGCCCTGGACGCGGGCCTCGGGGCACAGGGAGGCGATGGCCTGCTGGTAGGCGCCGCCGGCGATGGTGGCCTCGGTGGCGATGCCCACGATGCGCGTGGTGCGGCTGGCGGCCACGGCGGCCTCGGCACCGGGGCGCACGACCCCGAGGACGGGCAGGGGCGCGAAGTGTTCGCGCAGTTCCGGCAGGGCGGCGGAAGTGGCGGTGTTGCAGGCCACCACCAGCATCTTGACGCCCTCGTCCACCAGACGGCCCGCAGCCTTGAGCGTGTAGCGGATGATGGTGTCACGGCTTTTGGTGCCGTAGGGCAGGCGGGCCGTATCACCAAGATAGAGCAGGTTCTCGCCGGGCAGGCGGCCGGAGATGGCTTTGAGCACGGTCAGGCCGCCCATGCCGGAATCAAAGATGCCGATGGGCAGGAAAGCAGAGGGGTTCATGACGTTCCTTCGATGGGGGACGGCCCCGGTGGGGCCTCCCCGGGCTGGCACGTTGTGGGGACGGAAGGGCGCAAGGCGCCCCTGCCTGCCGGTAGGACGGGACGTGCCGCTCCCGGATGCGGCGGCATCCGGTCAGGGGCATCATGTCCCGACTGCGGAAGGATGGCTTTTTTCACGCGGCAGGGCAAGGGAAAACGGGCGCCGGAGGCTTGGATGCCGTCCTTCCCCTGTCCCTTCAGGTTCCCGGGCCGGGCGTCGCGGGCCGCTAGAGGCCCTGCCACAGATAGCGCAGGGACGTGAAGAGCAGGATCAGGGCCAGTCCCCACTTGATGCGGCGCGCGGGCACGAAGCGCTGGCATCGTGCCCCCAGATAGCTGCCCATGAGCCCGCCCAGGCCCAGCAGCAGGCCCAGCAGGGGATCGGCGCCGATGCCGTCCAGCGAGGAGAACAGGCCCAGGAAGCCATACCCCAGCACCCCGGCCAGCGAAGCCAGGAAGGTGCCCAGCAGCAGGGCCCCGGCGATGGCATGGACGGGCAGGCCGAAGATGCTGACCAGGAAGGGGGAAAGGATGGCGCCGCCGCCGATGCCGTAGATGCCGCCCGCCAGACCGATGCCCAGGCTGAGGGCCGCCAGGCGCGGGCAGCTGACGGAATACCGTGCCTCACCGAACGTGAAGACCAGACGGGAACGGTCCCAGCGCTCCACATGGATCTTGGCCATGCCGCCGCCCTTGCGGGCGGGCGCGGCGGGCCTGCGCAGGTCGCGGAACATGCGCCAGAAGATCCAGAGCAGCAGCAGACCGGCAAAGACCTTGAAACGGCTCTCGTCCGGCAGCCAGTAGACGCGGATCAGCGAGCCCAGCACGATGCCGGGCAGGGTGCCCACGGCCACGGTCAGGGCCAGGGGCCAGAGCAGGCGCCCCTCGCGGGCGTAGCGCACGATGCCGCCGGGACAGGCCAGCACGTTGAAAAGATGGTTGGTGGCGCTGACGCCGGGGCTGGTGTAGCCCAGAAAGCTCATCTGGAAGGGCAGGAGCAGGAAGGCTCCCGACAGGCCGCCCATGGACGTGACGAACGAGATGCCCATGGCCGCCAGGACGGGCACCAGGGGGTGACACTCGATACCGGAAACGGGAAAGAACATGGACCACCTCCACAGGTTGTGCGACGGGGTAAATGCAGAGTAAACTGATATGGATATTTTTGTCACGTTTTATTTATTTACTAACATATGGAAAATAAAAAGATAAAAATAAAATAAGCGTGATTTTTTAGGGCACATTCATCACTATTTTATATGAAATAGTGATGAATTGGGCTGTGCGGCGGCTCTCCGGCCCCGCAGGGCCGGGCCTGCGGCCCGGTCACGCAGCGCGGCCCCCGGGGGCGCATTGCCTGTGCCGGGCGAAACGCGTATATTTCAGGCTTTCCCATCACCGTGCAGCAAAGGATTTCTTCATGCTCGCCATTCTCGAATACAAGGCAGGCAACCAGACCAGCGTGCGCCGTGCGCTGGAGCACCTGGGCATCCCCTGCCGCATCACCGCCGATCCTGCGGAACTGGAGCAGGCCCAGGGCATCATCTTTCCCGGTGTGGGCGCCGCCGGGCAGGCCATGGAGGCCCTGACCTCCGCCGGTCTGGACAGCGTGCTGCGCCGTGCCGTAGCCGAAGGCCAACCCCTGCTGGGCATCTGCCTGGGCTGCCAGATCCTGCTGGAACACAGCGAAGAGAACGACGTGCGCACCCTGGGCATCGTGCCCGGCCGCTGCGTGCGTTTCCCCGATCATATGAAGGAAGAGGACGGCAGCCCCGCCCCTGTGCCGCACATGGGCTGGAACAGCCTCGATGTGGTGCGCCCGGGCCGTCTGCTGCACGGCATCGAACCCGGTGCGGAATTCTATTTCGTCCACAGCTACTATGTGGAGCCCGCTCCCGAACTGGTCATGGCCACCACGGTCTACGGGAAGGAGTTCTGCTCGGTCTACGGCCGCGACGGTCTGTGGGCCGTGCAGTGCCATCTGGAAAAGAGCGGCCGCCCCGGCCTGACCGTGCTGCGCAATTTCTACGATTACTGCGACGAGGTGCGCCATGCTTAGCAAACGAGTCATCCCCTGCCTGGACGTGCGCGCCGGCCGCCTGACCAAGGGCATCAAATTCCAGGGCAACGTGGACATCGGCGACCCCGTGGAGAGCGCCCGCCGCTACTATGAGGAAGGCGCGGACGAGATCGTCTTTTACGACATCACGGCCTCGGCCGAGGAACGCGGCATCTTCCTGGACGTGGTGGAGCGCGTGGCCTCGCAGATCTTCATCCCCTTCAGCGTGGGCGGCGGCATCTCGTCCGTGGCCGACATGCGCGCCGTGCTCAATGCCGGGGCCGAAAAGGTCTCCATCAACTCCGCGGCCGTGCGCAATCCCGACCTGGTGGCCGACGGCGCGGCGGCCTTCGGCTCGCAGGCCATCGTGGTGGGCATGGACGTGCTGCGCGTGCCCGTGAGCGAGAGCATCCCTTCCGGCTACGAGATCGTCATCCAGGGCGGCCGCCGTCGCATGGGCATCGACGCCATCGAATGGGCGCGCCAATGCCAGGAGCTGGGCGCGGGCGAGCTCTGCGTCAACTCCATCGACGCCGACGGCACCCGTGACGGCTACGAGCTGACCCTGACCCGGGCCATCGTGGACGCCGTGTCCATCCCGGTCATCGCTTCCGGCGGCGCGGGCGCGCCCGAGCATATGTACGATGCCGTGAGCAAGGGCGGTGCCTCGGCGGCGCTCATCGCTTCCATCGTGCACTACGGGCAGTATACCATCCGCCAGTGCAAGGAAGTCATGGCCGAGAAGGGCGCCAAGGTCCGTCTGACGTGGTAGCTCCCGAAGCCCGCTGGCAGGCCCTGCTGCCCGTGCTGCGGCACTGGCCGCTGGCCGTGGCCTTTTCCGGCGGGCTGGACAGCCGTTTCCTCTGTTTTTCCCTGCGGCGTGCGGGCTGCGACGTGCTGGCCCTGCACGCCACGGGGCCGCATGTGCCGCAGGCCGAGAGCGCGGCGGCGCGGCGCTGGGCCCGGGCGCAGGGGCTGCCCCTGCTGGAAGTGCGGCACGATCCCCTATCCCTTCCCGAAGTGGCGGTGAACAGCCGGGAGCGCTGTTATGCCTGCAAGCGGGCCCTCATGCGCCGTCTGCGTGAGGCACTGGCCGCCGCGGGCGGCTGCCGCATCCTTTGTGACGGCAGCAACGCCGACGACCTGACCGCCTTCCGGCCCGGACAGCGGGCCGTACGCGAGGCGGGCGTGCTCTCGCCCCTGGCGCTGGCCGGGCTCCACAAACAGGAGCTGCGCGATCTGGGCGCGTCCTGGGGCCTGGACGATCCGCAGCAGGCCGCCCGGCCCTGTCTGCTGACCCGTCTGGCCTACGGCATGCATCCCGAACCGGCCTTGCTGGCCCGTCTGGCCGCTGCCGAGATCGATCTGGCCGCATTGCCCGGGCTGGGGGATTTTCGCCTGCGCCTGACGCCGGAGCCCGTCCTGCAGGCGGCCGTGCTGCCTGATGGCCTGCGCCCGCAGGTGAGGCAAGTGCTGGATGCCCGCGGCTTTGGCGGGGCCGGGATGGTGGAAGGGATGGTCAGCGGCTTTTTTGATCGCTGAGATGATGTTTCTTTGAGGGGCTCCTCCTCCCTGCTGCAGATCGCACTTTCTGCATCGTGGAACGGGTAGGGCCTCCTGGCCTCCGGTCGCTGCCGGTACACGAAGGCCTTCCCCGGCGTCCTGATAACGGGGGAGGATATTTCCCTCGGAAAAGATAAAACGCGCCTGCGAGACAGAGTTCTCGCGGGCGCGTTTGTTTTTGACAGGGATATGCCCTCCAATGCGCTGGAGGGATGTCCTGTTATGAAAAGCGCGCTGGGGAAGGGGGAGTTTGAGGGGGGAACCCCTCTCGCGCTAGCAGAAGGCTTCCCCCCTCAAAGATTCCTCCCCGTCCTTCGCAGATATGGCCTTACCGGACGCGCAGTGCCTCGGTGATGATGGCCGCGTCTTCCTCCGGCCGGGCTTTGACATTGAGTTCGGCGTTGCCGCCGTGGCAGACGAAGCCCTCGGGGCCGTGTTCCACCACACCGGCGGAGATGACCTGCCCGTAGGGGAGCTGGTCGCGCATGTCGGCGTGGTCCACGCGGCGGGGAAAGATGAAGGGCACGGGCTGGCCGGAAAAATCTTCCATGATCAAATACTTCATGACCTGCCTTCCTGTTATTGCTGGCGCTGGGCGCGACGGTTCTTGAGGTACTGGCGCACGGCGCGGTTATGATCGTCGAGGTTGGTGGAAAAAGCGTGGCGGCCGCCATCGGTGATGGCCACGAAATAGAGGTATTTGTGCTCTTCGGGCGTGATGGCCGCGGCCAGGGCGCTGGCGCCGAACGAGCAGATGGGGCCGGGCGGCAGGCCGGGACGCTGGTACGTGTTGTAGATGTTGTTGGCGTCGTCCAGGTGGCGGCGGCGCAGGTTGCCGTCAAAGTTGGGCCCCAGCCCGTAGATGACCGTGGGGTCGGCCTGGAGCGCCATGTTGATGCGCAGGCGGTTGGCATAGACGCCGGCCACGCGTGGCCGCTCGTCGGCAAAGGCGGTCTCCTTCTCCACGATGGAGGCCAGGGTGACCAGACGGCGCAGCTCGTCGCGGGAGGGCCGTTTGCCGCCGGGCCAGAGGGCGTCGCCCTTGCGCCAGAAGTTGTCCACCATGCGTCCGGCCACGGCACGGGCCTGGGCCTTGTCGGGCACGTCGGCCTTTTTGAGCAGATAGGTGTCCGGCATGAGGAAGCCCTCGGCCGAATCGAAGGGGATGCCGTAGTGGCGCAAAAAGGCCGGGTCCGTGATGACGGCCCGGAAATCCTCGAAGCGCACCAGCCCGGCCTCTTCCAGCACCTTGGCGGTCTGCCACCAGGTCAGGCCCTCGGGCACGGTGACGCGGAACAGCACCGGCTGGCCGTTGACCAGGGTATCCAGCACCTGTTCCGGCAGCCAGCCCGTGTTGAGGGCGAAGCGTCCGGCCTGCAGGCGGCTGTCCCACTTTTTGTAACGGGCCAGCAGCAGGAACTTGCGCGCATCGGTGATGAGCCCGCGCTCTTCCAGTTTGTCGGCCACACGGCGCACGCTGGCGCCGGGCTCCACGTCGAAGAAGGCCTCCTGCCCCGGTGTGGCCGGGGGCGTCTTGAGGAAGGTCCAGGCCTCGTATCCGACCCAGCCGGCAGCGGCCGCCGCCAGCAGGACAAGGACAGCCACGATGCGCAGTGCGGTCTTCATGCCGGTCTCCGCTGGTCAGGGCTGAGGGAAAGGAAGGACTCCAGGATGCGCACGGCGGCCTGCTGGTCCAGCACGGCCTTGCAGCGGCGGCCCGTGCGGCCCACCTCGCGCAGTTCACGCTCGGCGGCCTCGGAGCTGAGCAGCTCGGACATGAAGTAGAAGGGCAGGGGCACGCGGCGCTTGAGGCGCTCGGTGACGTTGCGCACCTGCCGGGTGGTCATGCTTTCGGTGCCGTCGGTGAGCAGGGGCAGGCCCATGACCACGGCGTCGGGGCGCTCCTCGAGGATCCGCCCGGCCAGCGCCGCCAGGAATTCCTTGCGGTTGGCGTAGTCGGCCAGGCGGATGGTGGTCAGCGGATAGGCCATGATGCCTTCCGGGTCGGTGGCGGCCAGGCCCGTGCGGGCCAGGCCGTAATCAATACCTACCCATTTCAAGGCGTTTACAGCCCCATCTTGGCGCGCACTTCGGCCAGTGTGGCGGAGGCGAAGGCGCGGGCGCGTTCGTTGCCGGCGGCCAGGATCTCGGCCACGGCACCGGGACGGGCCGAGAGGGCGGCGCGGCGTTCCTGCAGGGGAGCCAGGAAGGCTTCCAGGTTTTTCAGGAAGCGCTTCTTGCATTCCACACAGCCGAAGCTGGCGCCGGTACAGCCGGTGCGGATCTCGGCCTGCTCTTCGGGGCTGGCCAGCAGCACATGGTAGGGGAAGAGGTTGCAGACGTCCGGGTTGCCGGGATCGCTCTTGCGCAGGCGGGCCGGGTCGGTGAACATGCCGCGCACCTTGGGCTCGATGTCGGCCATGGTGTCACGCAGGAAGATACCGTTGTTGTAGCTCTTGGACATCTTGCGGCCGTCCAGGCCGGGGCACTTGGCCGCGGGGGTGAGCATAGCCTGCGGCTCGGGGAAGAAGTTGCCGCCGTAAAGGTAGTTGAAGCGGCGGGCGATCTCGCGGGTCAGCTCCATGTGGGGCAGCTGGTCTTCACCCACGGGCACGCCGTGGGGACGGTACATGAGGATGTCCGCGGCCATGAGCACGGGGTAGCAGAGGAAGCCCGCGTTGCCCAGGTCCTTGTTGGTGATCTGCTGCTGCTGTTCCTTGTAGGTGGGGTTGCGTTCCAGCCAGGAGACAGGGGTGATCATGGAGAGCAGCAGGCTCAGCTCGGCGTGTTCCTTGACCGCGCTCTGGCGGAAGATGACGCACTTTTCGGGATCCAGCCCGGCGGCCACCCAGTCCTTGACCATCTCTTCCACGTTGGTGGCGATGTTGGAGGGGTCGGCATAATCGCTGGTCAGGGCGTGCCAGTCGGCCACGAAGAAGTAGGCTTCCTCGGTGTGCTGGAGTTCCACCCAGTTCTTGAGGACGCCGAAGTAGTGACCCAGATGGAGCGGCCCGGTGGGACGCATGCCCGAAACCGTACGCGGACGAACAGTGCTCATTTCAAGATTCCTTTAGAAGTTCCGTTACTTACTTGATACCGACAAGCGAAAGCAGCAGATCGCTGCCCCCGCCGATAAGAGGCCCGAGGATGTGCCCCAACAGGCCCGTGGCCAGCAGGAGCACCAGGATGATGAAGCCGTAGCGCCCGGCGCTCATATAGGCCCAGGCGGCGCGCGGCGGCAGGAAATAGGCCACGATCTTGCTGCCGTCCAGCGGCGGGATGGGCAGCAGGTTGATCCAGGCAAGGCAGAGGTTGATGTTCACCCCGGCCACCAGCATGAGCAGGAAATAGCGCGTGGTGTCCGAGATGTCGGGGCTGGGCAGCATGGCCACCACGGCGCCCAGGACCAGGGCAAAGCCGATGGCCAGCAGGAAGTTGGTCACGGGCCCGGCCAGGGCCACCCACATCATGTCGCGGGCGGGGTCGCGCAGGTTGCGCACGTTGACCGGCACCGGCTTGGCCCAGCCGAAGATGAAGCCCGTGCCCAGGCTGGTGAGCAGGAACACGGCCGCGCCCAGGGCGTCGAAATGCGAGACGGGATTGAGGGTCAGGCGGCCCATGAAGCGGGCGGTCTGGTCGCCCCTGCGGGAGGCCATCCAGCCGTGGGCCACTTCATGCATGATGATGCCGAGCAGGGTGGGGATCAGGTAGACAGCGAAGCGCTGTGCGTTGAATGCAAAATCGAACATCTGCCGCAAGTACCATGCAACGGGTCAAATGTCGATATGAGGGGCGGGAAGGGCAGGGCTGCCCCGTCCCCGTCCCGTCCCCGAAAGTCATCTGGCGAGGGGCATCCGGCCACGGCGGGGGCCGGTACGCCCGCCGCCGGTCAGGGCATGGCTCTCGTCGATGAGCGCGAACAGCTCTCCGGGCGTGATGCCTCCGTCCAGAAGGATGGAGACCCAGTTCCTTTTATCCATATGATAGGCGGGCAGGATGCCCGGCGTGCCGCTGATGAGCAGATCCAGGACGCCATCGGACTTCAGGTTGATGATCTCCACCAGTCCGTCCCCGTCCAGGCCCAGCCTGTTCCCGGGCACGTCCATGATCAGGCCGTACCACTTCCGTCCCTGCCGGTGCCGCAGGACCGCGTAGTGCGGATACCGGGCCCAGGGGTATTCCGGTTCCGTACCGAACTTTTCCCTGACGTAGGCGAAGATGTCTCCACGCGCGGGCATGACCGGCCTCCGCGGGGATCTAGCCCACGCTGGCGACTTTGCGGACCAGCAGTTCGTCGTTGGGCCAGATCTGGCGGTCGGGGGTGAGCAGCTCGCCGTCGCGGGCCACCAGGGCGCATTCCTCGGCCAGGCCCAGGGCCGTCAGCAGCTGGCGGGAGGTCTTGGGGCGGGGGATGGAGAGCCAGTGATCCTCGGGCTGGAGACGCACGGTGACGCGCGCGCCGGTGTGTTCGGGTTTGACGCAATGGATGTGGCGGGGAGTCTCGCTCATGGTCGGTTCCTTATGCTTGAAGTCAGGCAGCGCGGCTGCCGGGGATTCCGGGAGGGACGCCGGGGATCTTTTGCCCGGCCCTGTCCTTTCGGGGAGAGCAAGGAGCTGCGGGGCACCACTTGCTCCTTCCTGTGCCATCCCCCTGATAAAAGTTTTTGGA
>OGZI01002391.1_pt1 | contig 15476 bp, 7 predicted proteins | sample 1576711 | NCBI WGS metagenome assembly OGZI01 (sample SAMEA3541482, study PRJEB24748) | human gut metagenome | biome: human gut; feature: human-associated habitat; material: faeces | place: China | collected 2012
ACGGCAAACCGATGTTATTCGGCGAAAACAAAGAGTGCGGCCTGATGCCTTTCAATTCTACAGTCCGTTCATTCATACCTTTAAAACTAACCGGATATTTCAACTCTGATAAAGAATTCAAATGTACCCTTGTTCCATCCGATAAAGTTAATCGAAATTCTCCTCCACGTGGAACAGACAAAGTATTCTGTTGACTTATTTCTACTTTTGATGTTTCTGGAATATGATAAACAATCATCCCATCATACTCTCTTGCAATAGGCGTATCACCTATATAAATCCAATGTTCTTGCCCAGATTTTTTCAATTGTTTAGCACTACCATCTTCTAAAGTCAATATTGCTTTTGACTCTCCAGGAGTTATTCGTGATGCCTCATAGTAAAAATAGAGTCCTCCCCCTACAGAAAATAGCAATATCAGTAGAGCACAAGCAATCTTCAACCAACGACGAGAAAAAAAGCCTATTTTTCTTTGCGTTGATATCCTTCTAGTTCCCTTATGTAAAGAGGTCCATACTTTACGGAAAGCCTCATCCGATTTAGCATCAAAACGATGATATTGACGATAATCCTCAACAGCAGTCTTATCCAAGTTGATTTTCTGAAAAAAACTCTGATGAGATTCATCCTCTTGCAGCCATTTTCTTAGAATTTGGTCTTCTTCTTTAGATAAACACCCGACCAAGTATTTAACAATTAGTTTTTCAATCTCCATACTATCTAATTATCATTTGTATTACACAAACGATTATAGATATAAATCGAGGTACAAGAAAAGAATAAAAAATGAGGTATCTGGATATTTTTTTTGCAATTTCTCTTTCAGATTGTTCCGAAGAGTTTTCATTGCACGTTTCTTTTGAGTTTTAACAGTTTCTATTGACAACGATAATTTTTTAGCAATAGCATCATTGTCATAGCCTTCCAGATGTAACAGGAATATTTCCCGACAACGTTCCGGAAGTAAATCAATCTGTTTAAAGAGTAAGCGAAAAACTTCTTCTTTCTGAGAAGAATCATCCGACAAGAAACGATTTGCAGTCAAAGCTTCTTCAATATAACGACTTTCTACATTTTGATGTCGCAAATAATCAAAAGCCGCATTTCTTATCGAAATATAAAGAAATGAACGAAAATTCGCTTGCGAAGGAAATATACGATTTTCTTCCCACAAAGATGCAAATACATCTTGTACGATATCTTCAGCTATATCTTCACGTTTCGTATATTTTTGAGCATAACATACTAATATCCCGTAATAATCACTGAACAATCTTTCAAATATATCTTTCCGATTAATAGAAAAACCAGGCTCACGTATCATTTAGCAAGTTTTAGACAGCAAATATAGAAATAAACGATAGAAAAAAACAATAAATAAACATTAAATCATATTTCAGAATTAAGAATATTCGAACACTCTACACCGTTTACCTCTTTCAAGATTTTCTGAATTTCTTGAAGAATGCTCTCAACCTTTTCATTTATTTCCGTAGAAAAGTCCTCCCCACGCCTTGCCTCCAACCAACTCAGTAGAATTACAGCATTCCCAGCTCCAATCAATGTAAAAAGAGGAAGAAGTTTGTGAGCTATTGCAGCTATTTCATCCACCTCCTTAGCATTTAATGCCTGCACCATCCGGTCAGCACTCTTTTGTGTTTCCTCTATAAATGTTTGGATAATGGAATGTGTAGCTTCAGGATCATCCTCCGAAAAAGAAGTGAGTGCATTTACATTTAGTTGCATATCTTCTGTTATATGCGCTTCATCGGCCGAAAGTTGACCTTCATTTACTGTTAGCAACAATTCCTTTACTGTAAACGGTTTATGCAAACAACCGGCAAAACCATGTTCATGTAAAGCGGCTTTATCCATCTCACTACGGGCAGTCACAGCAATAACAGGAATTGTTTTTGCTTGTGGTATATTAGAAGCCCGTAATAGTTTTACCAGATCAAACCCGTTAATGGCAGGCATTTGTATATCTGTCAGCAATACATCGAAGACGGAAGAGCGAAGTTGTTCAATCAGCTGTTCCAGCTGTTCACAACATACCGCATCAATACCATGCTGTTTCAACATGGCAGCAGTCAGATTCAGCTGAATTTTATCGTCATCAATCAAAAGCACACGAATGACTTTCATGGGAGGAATGGCAGCCGACTGTTTGGGAGCGTATGGACTTTCATTCTCCGAAGATTCACTTTCCGGAGATTCGCTCTCTGTAAGGGATTTACCTACCGGATACAGAGGCAGAACGACCGTAAAACAGCTCCCCTCACCTAATGTACTCTGCACGTCGATTGTTCCCTCAAGCAAGGTAACCAGCTTCTTCACAATAGACAATCCAAGCCCGAATCCTTCTTCTCCCTGTGCGCCGGAAAGACGTGTAAACTCCTGGAAAATGCGTTCACGATCTTCTGACGCCATTCCTTTTCCTGTATCGGCTATGGCAATGGTTAACTTTGAAGAATCATAACCGGCGGTCAGACTGATCTCGCCTTTTTGAGTAAATTTTACGGCATTGGACAAAAGGTTATTCACAATTTGCCGGAGTCGCAAAGGATCGCTGATATATCCTCCGTTCAGTTCCGGAGCGACGTGACATTGCAAGGCTAATCCTTTGGCAGCAGTCAGGGGTTCGAAACTGACATAAATTTCATCAAATAGCTGGGAGGGGTTAAAGGTTACACGATTCACTTCCGCTTTATTGAGATCAAGTCGGTGGAAATCAAGCAAGTCACTGACTAACTTCAATAAATGTTCTGAAGAACTTTTCATATTGTCGAGGTAGAATCGTTGCCGTTCATCTTCTGTCAATCGGGACAGGAGTTCGGTATATCCCATAATTGAGCCTAACGGAGCTTTAAAATCATGGGTAATGGCAAGCATCAATTTTTCACGGGCGATCAGTAAATCTTCCGCCCGTTTATTCGCCACCTCCAATTGCTGGCGGTAACGGTTGCTACGGGAGATATCCCGCATAATCAATATCAGGAAAAAAGCCGATAATAGTACGGCACCAACCGCGATACCGCCGATGATACGTGCCGACCGCATCCTCACTTCCTGCTGAAGTTCAGCATCCTGACGGGCACGCAAGGTCATTTCTTCCTCATATTGTTTAATCAGGCTATCCATCCGTGCCGTCAACTGCGTATTCATCCGCTGGTACTTTGTACTGGTACGCCGGATTGTTTTCCTCCGTTGCAGTCGTTTTTCTTCGGTAGCCATGCGGATTTTCTGCTGAAGAGAGTCTTTGGAAGTGGTAGGTTGAAGAATGGTATCGGTGGCGACTTCCAACGATGTATTTACTAATACGGCACTGTCTTGTTTAGAAGGGGAAAACACTTCGGCGAGTCGCTTAAAGAATCCCTTCTTTTTAGGAGTAGTGATTAACGAGTCACGTTTGGTGATGACCCGATGTTGTACCCGTTGCTGGGTAATCACAGAATCCTGTTCGGAAATGATTTCTTCGATTTCCGAAGCAGAGAGAAGACTGTCGTTTGCCTCACTTAGCACCCGCAACATCTGAATCGTGTTTTGATCTTTCTCATGGAGAAGGGTCAATAAACTGTCTGTTCTTAAATTCTGTTGATCGTCGGCGGCCGACAACGCTTCCATCTCACGATGTACAAACACCAGCGAGAAAAGGAGGATCGCCAGCAACAAAGTGTAACCGGCGGTTATTTTCAACTTTGTAAAACGGAAGGAAGCCATTGGGGTTAAGTATTAAGTTTTAAGTATTTAGTATCAGGTTTGGGGATGAGGTTCGGGGAGTTTCGTCATGTGATGAAAACGCCACCAAAGCATCAATCCTGCGCTTGTCAAGCCAAAAGGGAACGCCATCCAGACACCTACTACTCCCCATCCCATCACAAAGCCACAGAAATAACCTACAGGAAGGGAAATAATGAAATAGGCGACAAAAGCAATCACCATCATTAGTTTTACATCTGAAATTCCACGCAAAGCGTTGGCGAAAGTAATCTGCAGTCCGTCGCCAAACTGATAAACGAGGAAAGGGAAGATTAGAGAGGTCACCATAGCAGCCACTTCCTGACTGTCGGTAAACCAGCCTCCCAAGTAATTCCGGCAAAGGAAGACAATCAAAGAAAGCACAACGCCCAATGTCATCATCAGATGAAAACCTGCATAGGCAGAACGACGTACATTGATGATATCATTCTGACCTTTGAAATTACTGACACGAACAGCCACAGCGGCACCCATACCGTAATACATCATAAATGTAAACTGTGAAATAGCCAGCATAACCTGATGAGAAGCCAGAGCGATAGTACCCAGCCAACCGATCATGATCGCACTTAGACTAAAGGAGGCTGTCTCCATTCCCATTTGAAAAGCAACCGGCCATCCGAGGCCGTTCAAACGTCCAAATATAGCTCGTGACCATCCCAAACGGAAAAAGCCAATCTTATAGCGGACAAAACGCGGACTACGCATAAAGATGATGATAAATATAATCACCATCACGATACGCGAGAACAGCGTGCTGATACCTGCTCCCAACAGACCTAACTCGGGCAATCCGAGCTTTCCATAAATCAGGATATAGTTTCCTATGATATTCAAGACATTTCCACCAAGCAATATCCACATAGCGGTTTTTGTATCCGTAATTCCGTCTGTAAACTGCTTGAATCCATTGAAAAGCATAACAAACACGAGTGAAGCGAGCAAAACAAGGTAATACGGTTTAATCAGGGGAATCAATTCTTCCGGCTGTCCGAGACGTTCTATATTTAGATAAAGAACAGTCATACAGATAGTCAGCAGCAATGCAACCATCAGGTTTGCCAGCAAACTGTTGCGTAAAGCCTGTCCCGCAGGGGCATACTGGCGGGTTCCATACAAACCTCCCACAATCGGAGTCAACCCATACGAAAAACCCGTGCTGAAAATTATCGCCAGATTGAACACATTATTGACGAAGGAAGCTGCTCCCAGCTCAATCGTACTATGATGTCCGATCATTAACGTATCCGCAAATCCAAGAACGATTACTCCTATTTGACCGATCACAATCGGCAGTCCGAGAAAAATTAGTGCTTTATAATGCTCTTTATATGTACTATAAATATGTCTCATTTACTTTTCCGTTACCTAAACGTATCTCCATTTTCAGGCAAAGGGACTTTTCCCTTTCACTGATAGATTATAAAAAGGGAGAATTTAATTTTGTTGTTTCTTATAATAAAGTATTACTCCGTTCTCCTTACGGAAAGCAGATTGAGCTACCGCCCGCAATTGTTCGGCTGTGACAGACCGATAACGATCGACCTCTTTTTCCATGTCCTCCGCCCGACCAAGCAATTCGTACCAAGCCAGGTTGGTTGCCACATTTAAATAATTGATGTTGCCGAATATCTGGGTAGACTCAAATTTATTCTTCACCTTTTCCAGTTCCTGTTCGTCAACCAATTCTTGTTGCAACAAATCCAGTTCTTCCCGTACTGCCGCTTCCGCTTGTTCCAGGGTGACACCTGCCGAAGGTTTACCACTAATATGGAATAACCCCGCATCTACACTGCCGGAAATATAGGCATCTATACTTGAGAATAATTGTTTCTGCTGTACCAAACGCTGGCTCAAACGGCTGGAACGCCCGTTACTCAACACATCCGACAGAATATCAAATGCATAATAATCCGGATGGCAATGGGCAGGCATGTGGTATGCCATAAATAAAGAATCGAGAGGAACATTTCTCTCTACCGTCAGCCGCCGTTCTTCCGTCTGTTCCTGTTCTTGTGGCAGGTTCCGTTGAGGAACTTCCCGACGAGGAATAGAGCCGAACCATTTTTCTGTCAAAGCAACCGCCTCTTCGAAAGAGATATTGCCGGTCACAGCTAATATAGCATTATTAGGAGCATAAAAACGGAAAAAGAATGCCTTCACTTCTTCCAGCGTAGCATTGGCAATATGCGACAACTCTTTTCCGATAGTAGGCCATTGATAAGGATGCGTCTGATAAGCCAGAGGACGCAAAAGATGTCCGATATCCCCATAAGGCTGATTCAAACATCGCTGTTTGAATTCTTCCATTACTACTCCCCGCTGTACCTCCAGACTCCGTTTGCTAAAATCAAGACTCAACATCCGGTCGGATTCCAACCAAAAGCCGGTTTCTACATTCTGACGAGGTACAGTGAGGTAGTAATTGGTTATATCATTATTCGTCCAGGCATTATTCTCTCCACCCGCCAGTTGAAGCGGCATATCATAATCGGGAATATTCACCGACCCTCCGAACATCAGGTGTTCGAACAAATGGGCAAAACCGGTATGTTCGGGATCTTCGTCGCGAGCTCCCACATTATATAATATATTAAGGGCAACCATCTGCGTACTTTCGTCCTGCGAATGTACCAGACGTAACCCATTATCAAGAATATGCCTGTTGATTTTCATATATTTCAGTCAAGTATTGTCACCTTTGTTATTTTTACATCTTCTTCGGGACGATCGCTACGGTCGGTTTTCACCTGCTGGATTTTATCCACAATATCCAAACCTTTCACTACTTCGCCGAACACAGTATATTCGCCATCCAGATGCGGAGTTCCTCCCACCGTTGTATAGGCTTCAATCTGTTCCGGAGTGAAATGAAATTCCGGTTGTTTGGCTGCCATTTCCTGTGCCTCTGCAAACAACTTTTCCTGCAAATCATAAAGACCGTTTTCGTCATTTGCTTTTCGCATCTTATAAATTTCCTTCATGTGTTTCTGTGCCAGCGTATTGAAAATAACATTAATCTTATTCTCATTCATCTGGCTTTCCATACCCAGCAAGGTAGAGTCATTGAACACCTTACCTGTCACGATATAGAACTGACAACCGGAAGATTCTTTCTTCGGGTTCACATTATCTCCCTGACGGGCAGCGGACAGGGCACCTTTCTTATGGAAATATTTAGGATATACAAATTCAGCGGGAACAGTATAACCTACATCTCCCGTACCCAGCATTTTTCCTTTCGGTGCATTCTTTGAGTCCGGGTCACCAGCCTGAATCATAAAATCTTTGATAACACGATGAAACAGTGTGCCCTCATAAACTCCGTCCTTCACCAGTTTGATAAAATTATCACGATGTTTCGGTGTCTCATTATATAGTTTCACCTCGATATCTCCTACAGTTGTTTCAATCTTTACCAACGTTTCTTTATCCATGTCTCCTCCTTTTTTTGTTCCGGTTTTGCAGGCAGTAAGTCCGCAAAACGATATGGTTAATATTATCAATAGAATCTTTTTCATAACACTTTTATTTAATTTAAGTTTGCAAATATACCACTTTCGCCTAAATCATCTTACCTTTGTGACTTAAAAGAATCAAAACCTGACATGATGAGCTCCATATTGATCGTTGAAGATGATATCACTTTTGGAATGATGCTAAAAACCTGGCTAGGCAAAAAGGGCTTTGAAGTATCATCAGTGAGTAATATTGCCCGCGCCCGAAAACATATCGAAAGCCAAAACGTCGATCTGATTTTATCAGACCTGCGACTACCCGACCACGAAGGTATCGATCTGCTGAAATGGATGAATGAACAAGGCATGGACATTCCTTTAATCATCATGACTGGCTATGCGGATATACAATCCGCCGTACAGGCAATGAAACTGGGAGCACGTGATTATATAGCCAAACCGGTAAATCCGGAAGAATTACTGAAGAAAATTTCTGAATGTCTGCAGTCTGAAAAGAGTCCTGCTACTCATAACGTTGCTAAATCTTCTTCTAAAAAAGGTGCTTCTACTTCATCTAAAGATTCAACAGAAAATCATCGTGCTTATCTGGAAGGAGAAAGTGATGCAGCCAAACAACTCTACAATTATGTAGGTCTGGTAGCTCCGACCAATATGTCCGTACTTATCAACGGTTCCAGCGGAACAGGAAAAGAGTATGTGGCGCACCGTATTCATCAACTTAGCAAACGAAACGATAAACCGTTTATTGCCGTAGATTGTGGATCTATCCCCAAAGAACTGGCTGCTTCCGAATTTTTCGGTCATGTGAAAGGTTCGTTTACAGGTGCTCTGACAGATAAAACGGGGGCTTTCGTTGCAGCCAACGGTGGTACTATCTTTCTGGATGAGATCGGAAACCTTAGTTATGAAGTGCAGATACAACTGCTTCGTGCCTTGCAAGAGAGAAAAATACGTCCGGTAGGTTCTACACAGGAGATATCGGTAGATATTCGTCTGGTATCTGCCACCAATGAGAATCTGGAACAAGCCATTGAAAAAGGTACTTTCCGTGAAGACCTTTATCATCGCATCAATGAATTTACTCTCCGGATGCCCGATCTGAAAGAACGGAAAGAAGATATTCTGCTCTTTGCCAATTTCTTCCTCGATCAGGCAAACAAGGAACTGGATAAACACCTGATTGGTTTCGATGCAAAAGCATCGCAAGCTTTAATGAATTATCATTGGCCGGGAAATTTGCGCCAAATGAAGAACATCATCAAAAGAGCAACTTTATTGGCACAAGGCAGTTTCATTACTCTATTGGAATTGGGGACCGAGCTTTTAGAAACTCCTGCATCCAGCAATACGAGCATTGCATTACGCAATGAAGAGACTGAAAAAGAGCATATTTTGGAGGCGCTACGCCAAACAGGAAACAATAAGAGTAAAGCAGCGCAATTACTGAATATTGATCGGAAGACTTTATATAATAAATTGAAATTATACAATATTGATTTGTAACAAGTTACGTTCTTGCATTTTCTCAAGTGTTCTCATGCCTATGAGAAAATTTTCTCAATGCGATGAGAAAAAGTTCTCATTACTATGAGTATTTATTCTCATAGTAGTGAGAAATGATTCCTTTTTGCACTTCCCTGATAATGGTTGTACTACCTTTCTTCTTTTCGCTAGTTTTAGGTGATAAAATATCTATATTTCTCCCATATATTTAGAAGGAGATACGCCGAACTGCTCCATGAAGTGCTTGCGCAAAGTACGGGTATCGGAATAACCAACCATTTCCGAAATTTCCTGAATAGAATAGCGATTCTCCAGAATCAATGTCGCCGCCTTGCTTATACGTATACTGCGAATCATATCTATTATGGATAAGTCACTGCGCTGCTTCACCTTACGATATAAGGTAGGCTGGCTCATATTCATCTGTTCTGCCAGCATTTTAACGTTGAAGTTCTCATTAGAGATATTCAACTCTATCACATGAATGAGCTGTAACAGAAAGTCATCTTCTTGTTCTCCTTCTTCCGATTTTTGCTTCAGCATCAATGCTTTAGTATAAATCCGTTTCAATCGCTCACGCTGTAAAATCAGATTGTCGACTTTCGCCTTCAAAATTTCGGGATTAAAAGGTTTCATCATATAATCATCCGCACCACTATGTGAACCTTCCAATATATCAGCATCTTCCGCCTTAGCCGTGAGCATAAGGATAGGAATATGTGCCGTCTCTTGTTGTGAACGAATCTCCTGACAACAAGTAAATCCGTCTTTTACAGGCATCATCACGTCCGAAATAATCAAATCGGGAAGTTTCTCTTTCGCCATTCGTACACCTTCTTCCCCGTCGACAGCTTCATATAATTGGTACCTGGAGCTAAACAAACTACATATATATTCACGTACATCTTCATTATCTTCTATGACCAACAAACTCTTTTTAGTCATAACTTCCTGTGTGTCTTCTCCATATAGCAAAACCGGAAGTTCTTTTTCATGTCCTTGTTTCGTTGTTTTCAAATGAGGTTCCGGCAATTCATAATCATCTTTTGCAAAATGTGCTTTTCCCTCAGGAATATACAGTACAAATGTGCTTCCTTCACCCGGTACACTTTGTAATGTAACCATGCCATGATGTAAATCCATCATATGCTTGACAATATGTAAACCGATCCCCACCTTTGTAGAAAATTCAGGAAGATTGTCTCCTATTATGAAAGATTCAAAAACATGTTTTTGCAGTTCTTCGGAAATACCTTTACCTGTGTCTGAAACAGCGATTTGACAATATCCTTGTCCGTCCTTTATCGTATGTGAAACGGACAACAAAATACTCCCGCCCGGAGATGTGTATTTAAATGCATTTGATAAGAGATTCTGAACTGCTGAGAAGATCTTTGCTTCGTCTATCCAAACCATCAATTTATTTTCCGGCAAGGTTATCTCAAAATGCAAGCCTTTGATTTCTGCCATTTGGCAGTAAGAATCTGACGCGGTCTTTATCAATTGAACTATATCAATTTCAGATAACTGAAGTTTTACCATTCCCGCTTCTATCTTCTGCACGTATAGCAAATGATCGACCAGGGTGTGCAACGAAGTTGCATTTTTATACATTACTTGCAGCTTCTTATAAAAAGGCTCTAACGGGTTATATTGTTTCATCAGTTCCTGCAAAGGGGCAAGAATCAAAGTTAGTGGAGTACGTAGCTCGTGGGCAGCACCCGTGAAAAAGTTTTCACGTTCCATACGTATCTGGTGTTCTTTCTCACGTTCCATATTGACGGTCAACAACTCATGTTTCATCTGCATTTCGCGTTCCAAACGCTTTTGGCGCATTTTTATCAACCGTATACAATAAATTATCCCACCCAATACCAACAAAAATATGCAAATGCGGAAGATTAAAGTGTTACTCCAATGAGGAAGAATAACGATTTTCAAAGAAGTTACAGGACCAGTCTTTCCATCCGGATAAATACTCCTCACTTCAAAGATATAATCTCCGGCAGATAAATTGGTATATGACGCTTTTTCTCCATCGTCAGATATTAGCCAGCCCTCTTGATAGGGTAAAAGCCGGTAGTGATATTTCTGCTGTTCGTTTGAATAAGATAGATTATTGAACACTAGAGAAAAGTCCCGATTATCATTATTCAATATTACCTGATCTGTATAAGAAATCATTTTGTCGAGCACAATTTGGTTATTTATCGTTTCTCCGATCTCAACGGAGCGATTGTCGACCTCCAAACCGGTAATCAAAACCCGTTCGTTGTTCGGATAAGCATCTATTTCATCCGGATCAAAATAAGTCAGACTCTGATTATTTCCAAAAAACAACGTATTACAACTGAATATAGCAGAACGGTTACTTCCTGCTATATAATAATTATAAAAAAGATGTTGATGACGACTATAACGTGATATTCCTGAATTACTGCCCAGCCAGATGCGCCCCTTACCATCTTCCACTATACATCCGACAAAGTTACTACACAATCCATTATTAGTAGTATAAAATTCGCTGATTGTATCTTGAGAAGGCGAAAGAACAGCAAATCCATCCACATAGCCGATATATAAATTTCCATCTGAAGATGCCAATAAAGAACGCACCGAATGATAATCAAGGTTTATATTAGGTTCATAACCTTTTTTTGCCGTTATATCACCGGAAGCTAACTCTGTAATTCTGCATACTCCCTGCTCACTTGTTCCCAGCCATATTGCCCCATCTCTGGTTCTGGTAATGGCACGCACCCAAAGAGAACCTTTCTCATTTAGACACCGCTCCACCGGCAATTTTACACATGTCCCTATTTGAGGATCATATAAAAGAAGCCCTTGTTCCGTACCAATCCAGAACCGGCCTTTTTCATCCATATACAAAGCCCATACAGGAGATTTGCTAACACTTCCCTTTATCAACAAAGGCTGGGTTGTAAACCTACCGGATTTAGTGTTATAAACAGTCAGCATACCATTCCTATTTCCAAACCAAAGATTTCCGGCAGAATCTTTCAAAGCACATAATACTGTTTCTTCCGACTTTTCTTTTTTTGTATCTACCCCAGAAAAGGTCAGTTTCTTACCTTGAACATACGGCATATCACTCCGCATTATCCCTTTGTGAAAAGTAGCTAACCATATATGTCGCTCATCATCCATGAGTACACTACATATTTCATTATGTCTATTCTGATAATAACGGTTATAAAATTGCGACCTCAAGTCCGAGTACATCACTCCACCGCCATTGGTACCTATCCATAAAACACCATTCGGGTCATAATAGGCAGAAATCAACCTCGTCTCAAGATTCCGGTGAATTTGTGTATATGTGTAGTTATATATTTCAGAAGTCATCTCTTCCCCATTTTCTCCATCCGGCATCAGTAAGGTATAGCCACTCCATGTTGCCGCTAAATAACGATTATTTCCGATGTATATAGTTTCATAAACATCCGTATGGGAGAGAAGATTTTCTTTTCCCACTCCACCATAAGAAATACAGTCAACAAGACCTGTGCGTGTATGATAACGAATAATTCCTCTAGCCAAAGTTGAAATCCAGACAATACCTTGTCTGCTTAAAGCAGAAGTTATATGTAATGCCCCTCCACTATCCAGCAAAACTTTTTGACACACCTCCGAAGTATCCACACAGAATAGACACAGATAGCCTTTATTAGTTGCCAACCAGATTCTATTCTTATTCTCCCCATCATAACAGATAGTACTAAAGGAGCCACCATCCTTTGACAATAAATTGTATTCTTTTTGCAGCCTGATACGAATAGTCAATGTACGTCTTTCCGGTTCTGTTTGTTCCTCCCATTGACACAATAGTAATTTATTCCCAGATATTCCCCAAAAAGAAGATTCGTCAGCAGGCAATATTCGATCTAAAGTAAGCTTCTCCATATTGGAACCGGAAAAGACAGGAATGAAAGATTCCATTTTCCGGTTGAAAAAATGAAAAGTTCCATTAGAAACGATTCCCAAATAATCATGCGACAATCGTACGATAACAGAATTTGGAAGATAGCTTTCTGCTGGTTTGAAATTCCGGACCGTCCTACCGTCATAACGGCTTATCCCATTACTTGTTCCAAACCACATAAATCCATCATCATCCTTATATATAGAAGTGATTGTATTATCGGCCAAACCATCTTGCATGGTCAGCAAACGAATGTCTTTATCAAAAAAAGCATGAATAAGACTTATCGGACAACTACTCACAATCAGAATAAGAAGAATTAGATTTAAGCACTTCATTATTTTTCGTTTTGATGCAAATAAACTAAATATATCCGAAAGCACGAAAAAAAGTTATAAAGAAATAATATTTGAATTAAACATGTATGCTAAATGAGAAGAACATGCATACCCCCAAAATCCCAATCCGCGTACTTTTGCAGTATACAACCTTATGTTTAACTTTAAATAAAATGCAATGAGAAGACTTAAATCATTACTCATCATGTTATTGCTTAGCATTAATTTCATGTATGCACAGCAAATCAACATTAAAGGCACGGTGACTGACAAAAAGCTCAATGAACCCATCATTGGTGCCAGCGTAATCGTAAAAGGAAGTACAAACGGAACAATTACTGATTTCGATGGTAAATTTGCAGTTTCCAATGTTCAAGTAGGAAAAACTCTGGTTATATCTTATATAGGTTACCAGACTAAAGAGATTAAGATCACTTCTGAAAAGCAATATGCTGTTTCTTTGGATGAAGATACACAGACATTGGATGAAGTGGTTGTAGTAGGATTTGGTACCCAGAGAAAAGCCAATCTGACCGATGCAGTAGCCACCGTAGACACAAAAATGCTGGATTCACGTCCGGTAACAAACTTGGGACAATCACTGCAAGGTACAGTCCCCGGTTTAAATCTTTCCGTCGGCAGCCGTGGTGGTGAATTAGGACAAACACTGGACATCAACATTCGTGGTACCGGTACTATATCACAAGGCTCCAATGCAGCAACTTTAGTATTAATCGATGGAATCGAAGGGAATATGAATAATCTGAATCCTGACGATGTAGAATCAATTTCTGTTTTAAAAGATGCTGCATCAAGTTCTATCTACGGTTCTCGTGCCGCTTTTGGTGTGATCTTAATCACAACCAAAAAAGGAAAAGCCGGTAAAATAAATGTCACTTACTCCGGAAATGCACGTTACTACGGTCCCAACCATTTGCCCGACTTAATGAACTCATGGCAGTTTGCAAACTATTTCAATGAAGGTAATGCTAATTCAGGTGCTGCCAATCCGATTTTTGACGACGACACAATGGATCGTATCCAGAAGTACATGAATGGAGAAATCAATACCAGCACTATTGCCAATTCTAACGGTAACTGGCAGTTTCATGAAAAAGCGAATGACAATGTAAACTGGTATAAAAAACAATATAAATGGTCATGGGCACATGAACATAATCTGAATATAAGTGGTGGTACAGACAAAAGCCAATATTATGTTTCAACCAACTATTTAAATCAAGACGGAAATTTACGTTTCGGAGAAGATACTTATGACCGTATCTCCACAAACGCTAAGTTCAACGCACAACCGTACAAATGGCTGGACAGTGAAGTGAATACCAAATATGTGCACACCAATCTCGACAATCCATTCTATACAGACTTGGATGGTCTGCTTTATCATGACATTGTACGCATGTGGCCTACCATGCCATTTGAAGACCCGAACGGACACTATATGCGTAACGGTAAATTAGCACAATTGACGAATGACAGTCGTTCCAAAACCAGCAATGACAATGTATATCTGCAAGGTCAACTGGTGTTTCACCCTATGAAAGGCTGGAATATTTATGCCAATGTAGGTTTACGCCTTATCAGCCAGTTCAAGAAACAAAATCTGAACAAAGTATATGAATACAATGTGGAAAATGAACCTTTGCTGCTGTCTTATGGTTCAACTTACACTGCAGGACAAACCGGTGCCATGCAACATTGGACGAATGACAATCATCTGACTACCAGTTTATATTCAGATTATTCTTTTTCCATCAACCAACACATGTTTAAAGTAATGGCCGGCGTCAATACGGAAAAATACAACAACCGTTATTTATCTGTCAAACGTATGGACCTGATATCTGAAAACGTTCCGGAAATCGGTGCCGCTACCGGAGAAGATGTTATCAATGAAGCCAGCGCATACTCATGGGCGACAGCAGGTTTTTTCGGTCGTATTAACTACGATTACTCTAACAAATATTTCTTTGCGGCAAATCTACGCTACGACGGTTCTTCACGTTTCCTGCGTAAAGACCGTTGGGGAGTCTTCGGATCTTTCTCTTTAGGCTGGAATATAGCTGCCGAAGAATTCTTCCCTGTAGATAAAGATATTATCAACCAATTAAAGCCACGTTTTTCCTGGGGTACATTAGGTAATCAAAATACCAAGTCATATTATCCGATGTATTTACTGCAGACTGTCAAGGTGAATGGCGGAAGCTGGTTAATGGGAGATTCAAAACCGTCAATCGCAAGCGTCCCCGGAACAATCAGCAGTTCACTGACCTGGGAAACTGTTAAATCACTTAATGTTGGTTTCGACCTGGGTATGCTCCGCAATCGTCTGACTGTTAACTTCGACTATTTTGTCCGCAAAACACTTGATATGGTAGGACCTGCGTCAGAAATAGCAGGTATTTATGGAACAGGTATGCCACAAACCAACAA
>OGZI01002392.1_pt1 | contig 15471 bp, 15 predicted proteins | sample 1576711 | NCBI WGS metagenome assembly OGZI01 (sample SAMEA3541482, study PRJEB24748) | human gut metagenome | biome: human gut; feature: human-associated habitat; material: faeces | place: China | collected 2012
CCCAGCGCCGCTAAAACGGAGGATACATAAGCAAGAAGAACAGCCACTCCTAATATCCTTGACGCATTTTTCCCGAGCTTCGTGATCGATGGCGCAATAAACCCGATCACAATCAGCGGTACACAGAAATTAATCAGTTCTCCTAATACAACCTTGATCGTGACGATCACATTCATGACCGCTTCATTTGAAATCAGCCCCAGCACAATTCCGATGATCACTCCCAAAAGAAGCTGAAACGGCAGACTTTTTAAAATCTTTTTCATTATTTTCATCCTTTCCTTCACTCTTTACAATTCCTACTTTTTCAGTATGTTTTAAGTATACTATAAATCTGATAGAATTACTATATTTTTTCTAATTTCATCTTTAACTGTTTCCAAATCTAGTTGTTCAGGTTCTGTTTTTGATTCTAGCATAATTAAGTGGTATCCAAATTGTGTTTTTACAGGTTTAGTAATTTCTCCTACTCTTGCATCTATACAGGCATTTTCAAACTCCAATACCATTTGTCCTTGAGAAAATTCTCCTAAATCTCCCCCCACTTCTTTAGAAGGGCACATAGAATATTTTTTTGCTAATTCTTCAAATTCTTCTCCATTTTCACAAAGCTTCTTTAACTCATCTGCTTTTTCTTCACTTTCAACTAAGATATGTTTAGCTTTAAAAGTATATCTACTCTTAAATAAATTTTTATTTTCTTCATAGTATTTTTTTATTTCCTCATCAGAAACTTTTATATCACCAAATAATTCGTTTAAGAAATGTTTTGCTAAAATTGAGCGTGTAATTTCATTAATTTCTTTTACGAATGCTTCACTTTCATTTAACTTTCTATTATAACAATCTTGAATTATAAGCTCTTGTTTTACAAGTTCTTCACATAATTGTTTTTTACCTTCAGGATTTTTATATGGTAATGCTCTATCCCCCATTAATTCTATAAACCTGTCAATGTCACTCTCTAAAATTTCTACTCCATTCACAATTGCCATTACTTTACTTTCCATAAATATTTCCTCCTTAAATTAGTTTAATTCCATTACCTTCAAATTTAACTTTTTCATTTTTTAAAAGTCTGCCTACTGCTTTTTTAAAAGATGATTTACTCATCCCGCAAATATCTTTAATTTTATCAGGATCACTTTTATCATTTAAGTCTAAAAAACCTCCTCTATCTTTGATAATATTAAAAAGAATATCAGCATTATCATTTATTTCAATATGAGAAAGATTTTTTAAAACCAAATTTAAACGACCATCTTTTTTTACTTTTGAAATTCTAAAATTAATTGGTTCTCCAATTTCTAAAACTCCAACTATGTCTTTATTTTCAATCATTGCATCATATTTTTTATCTACAGCAACAAAAGCACCATAATCTTTATGAATTGAATAAATAATTCCTTCAACCCATTCACCTTCCTTATATGGTGAATCAGAAGTTAAATAATCTCTTATCTTCATTGTTGCACAAAGTCTTTCCGACTTATCAATATATAAAGCAACTAAATATTTTCTTCCTTTTTCAAGTTTCATAGATTGTTCTTTAAAAGGTAAAAATAATTCTTTTTCAAGTCCCCAATCTAAAAAAGCTCCAATTTTTGAAATATCCATCACTTCTAAAGTTTCAAGTTTTCCTAAAGAAATTTTCGGAATTTTTTTTGTAGCAACAAATCTGGCTTGATTATCTTTATAGACAAAAACCTCAATTTCATCACCAATCTTATCTGTTTCTAGGACTTCCTTTTTAGGTAGTAAAATATCTAGTTTTTCATTTTTTATTTCTTTAAGTCCAATATAAGCACCATTATTTTTAAAGCGCTTTATAAATAATTTTTGAAATTCTCCTAAATTATACATATTTTCTCCTTTATCTCAAATTTTCACTATAAAATTATTATACAATTAAATCTTTTTAATAACTTAATTAAGGCAATTATGATAAAATTGCCATATCTTTATCATACACCATAAAACTACAGTAATTATACCATAATTTCTCTTTGATTGCTAAAATTAAGGTTATTATAATAAAATTACTATACCTTTATCATATGTCGTAAAGCTACAGTAATTATATCATAATAGTTTAATTAATGTAAGCATAATATAGAAAAAATTACTGATACATTTTGAAATATAATCAAAATGTAGTATAATATTCATATGAATACTTACTAAATAAGGAGTTTAAATATGTTTTGTATAAAAAAAAGATTTATTTTGATTTTATTTTCAATTTTTATGCTAGTATCATGTAGTAAAACAGGCACTAAAAATGTTGATAAGGTAAATAATGAGATAAAAAATTCAACTTCTCAATTTTCCCTAAATACAGAAGAATTAGCTGTATTAGAAAAACCTTATAGAGATTTTTCAGACGAAGACAAAAAAGTATTTAATAAAATATTAGAAAAGTATAATAAATTTAAAGAAAATTCATCTAATGATATAGCATTTGAAACAAAAATATTGGAAAAACTTGAAGAAATAGAAAATTTTTATGGCAAAAAATATATAAATTTTAAAAATGAATCTTCAATAAATGTAAAAGTAGAAGAAAAGTTATTAAATCAAAACACAAAAACAGAACTTAGTAAAAAAGAATTTTCTTATGATAATTATTTAATAAAACTAACCGGTAAGGGTAATTTCAAATATTCTGTGGATAAAAGAATAATCTGTGAAGAAACTCTAAAAGAAAATGAAAAACCTAGATATGTGCGAATTAAGATTTTAGAAAATTCTAATGTTGAATTTAATGGAAATATTATAGGTATTATTTTTAAAGATAATATTAAATATGATGACTTTAAAAATCTGCCAAGTGGAATTTTTAGTATAGAAACCGATTTAAAACAAGGAACTTATAAAATATCAAATACAACAAAAGATACAATTATAAAAACTATTTCAAAAAATAATGAGGTTAAAATTTTAAATCTACAAGAATCACACGAAATAAAATTAGAAAATGAAATGAAATTAATAATTTCAGGAGTAGATTATATAACATTAGAAAAAATTAATTAAGTTAAAAAGGAGACTTTGAACAGTCTCCTCTTTTAATTATCAAAATAGCAAGATTTCCAAACTCCAACCCGATGAAGTATCATGAAAGGATGGAATTCTTATTTTAATGATTTAGGCTTTCCGATAATCTCTGAATAGAGTACAGCTTTTGATAGACTTTCTTTACCTTTTATAATAAACTTTTTAGTCTTTCTTTCTATCAATTCATCTAAAGATTGAATATCTTTTCTCAATGTAACTCTTTCTGTTTTTCGAGAATTATACATCTGACCTTGACCTTCAATAGAAGTATTCATAATACTCTTACCTTCAATAGAAGTTGTCATAGCCGTCTTACCTTCATAAGAATAATTTTCTAGAGTATTTCCTTCAAAAGTAGAAGTCATAACACTCGTACCTTCAGGGCTCTCATAATCTTCGAAATTATTATTCTTATGACTCTTATTTTTTTTATTCTTGTTATTTTTCTTAGCTTTAGACTTATTTGATGTTTTTACATGATTACTTTTACGTTCATCAATTCCCACTTCATCAATTTGAGTCTTTATATTATTAATCTCAGATTTTAAATCATCAATAAAAGACAAAAAGCCTTTTTCTTTTTTCATAGAAATTCACCTCTATTCTGAAAGTGATTCTCTCATTTTAGTATCAGATTTTAAATTCTTTAACTTTTCATATTCAAATACAGAAATATTTCCTTCTTCAAATGCTTTTGCAATAGCAAGTGGAATTTTACTTTCTGATTCAACAACTTTCGCCTTCATTTCTTCAATCTTAGCTTTATTTTCTTGTTCAACTGCAACAGCCATTGCACGTCTTTCTTCCGCTTTGGCTTGTGCTATTTTCTTGTCAGCTTCAGCTTGATCTGCTTGCAATTGAGCACCTATATTTCTACCAATATCCACATCTGCAATAGATAAAATTTCAAATGCTGTTCCTAAATCCAATCCTTTTTTCAAAACAGTTTCTGAAATAGCATCAGGATTTTCAAGCACTAAGCTGTGCCTTTCTGCACTACCTACAGTAGTAACTATACCTTCTCCAACTCTCGCTATGATAGTTTCTTCTCCAGCTCCACCTATAAGTCTTGAAATATCAGCCCTAACAGTAACTTTTGCTATAACTATCACTTCAATACCATTCATTGCAACTGCTGCAATTTTTGGAGTATTGATAACTTTAGGATTTACACTGACTTGAACGGCTTCCAACACATCACGTCCGGCAAGGTCAATTGCTGTTGCCATTTCAAAAGTCAATTCAATATTAGCCTTTTGAGCTGCAATCAAAGCATCAACAACATTATTTACATTACCTCCTGCCAAATAATGTGCTTCTAATTCTGAAATGTTAATTTTAACATTAGCCTTTGTTGCTTTAATCAATGGATAGATAATTTTTGACGCTCTAACTCTTCTAAGTTTCATTCCAATAAGGTTCGAAATTTTAACTTTAACTCCACTGAATAAAGCCGTAATCCAAAGTCCTACGGGAACAAAATAAAAGAATCCAAACACCAAAACCACTATTAAAATAACAATAATGCTATTAGTTGTTGGTAACACTTTCATAATTGTTTGTGGTAACATCTTCATAATTAAGTCCTCCATAATTTATTTACACTCCCGTGTATGATTATATTATATCACTTTTTATAAAAAATTCAATAAAAAAAGAAACCAATTTATAAAATTGATTTCTAAACGTCATCCGTTTCACATTTTATTTTTGCACTGATTTCATTATTATTTATTTCAAGTTCATCAACTAAATGTTTAACAATTCTAAGTCCACGACCTGAAGTGGTCGTATTAATATCTTTATTTTCATTAAATATGTAATTTATTCCATCTCCCTCATCTTTAACATTTATATGTATACAGTCCATATTAACACAGACTTTTAAGTTTATACCCTTTTCTTTGTTACATTTATTTCCATGTTCATAACTATTTATAACTATTTCATTTATAACTATTCGGATATTAAACATTAATTCTTCATCTCTAATAACACTTGACAATTTCCCCAAAATAAAAGAAACTGCTTCATCAATATCATCCAAATCACTTTTAATAACCTTAACGTACTCAAAGTCCATATTTTTCTCCTAACCTTTAATAATTGGCATATACCCAATCAAAAATAATTATTAACATTTTTTAACTTTTTATTTGCATATTTAAAGATTTTCTAATATAATATATACATCATGAGGTGATTAATATGTTTTTTAAAAATAAGAATTTATATAAAATAGATTTATTTATACTGATATCGTTGATTTTAATAATACTAATAGGATTAGTAAATTTATATAGTGCAACAATAAGTTTAAAGAGGAATTTTATGTTGTCGCAAATAGTTGCTACAATTTTAGGTTTCGTCTTAATGTTTATATTAATTGCAGTAAATATAAAATTTTTAAAAAGACTATATTTACCGATTTATATAGTTTCAATAGCACTATTAATATTAGTACTTATAATTGGTACAGGAGATTCCGTAGGAGCAAGAAGTTGGATTAAATTCGGTCCTATTTCTTTTCAACCATCAGAATTTGTAAAACTTGGGATGATTATTTGTTTAGCTACAGTTATTGAAAAAAATAGTGCTAAATTAAACGAGCCGAAAACTCTAATAAAAGTTCTAATATTTGCTTTTATTCCGGTTGGATTAGTTCTAATGCAACCAGACTTTGGAACTGCATTTGTTTTTATATTGGTAATTGGGTCAATGCTATTTGTAGCAGGAATAAGTCTAAGACTCGTAGTTTATACATTACTCGCTGCAGTAGCAAGTTTGCCTGCTTTTTATTTTAGTTTATCACCATACCAAAAAAATAGAATTTTAAACTTTTTACATCCTGAAAGAGATATTACAAATACAGGTTATCAAGCGGTTCAAGGAAAAATAGCTGCAGGTTCAGGAAAATTTATAGGAAGAGGACTGTTTAAGGGTCCTCAAAATCAATTTAATTTTATACCTGAAAAACAAACAGATTATATTTTTCCGGTTTTTGTTGAAGAAATGGGATTCGTTGGTGGAACAATTTTAATCGGATTATATACAATTATGTTGTATAGATTTGTTAAACTTTCTAAAAAGACAGCAAATAAATTCAATCAAATGTTAATTATTGGAATATGTGCAATGTTTTTAGCACATATATTTGAAAATATAGGAATGACAATAGGACTAATGCCAATAACAGGCATTCCACTTCCGTTTTTAAGTTATGGTGGAACTTTTCAATTAGTAAATTTAATAGCAATGGGAATAGTATTATCTATATCTTGTGAAAAAACTCCACTTGATTTTATGTAAAACATATTTAATTTTTATTTTTTATATTAAACTATTCTGAATTAATGAACATAAAAACTCGATGCATTTTTGCACCGAGTTTTTATAATTCATAATAGTTTTTTTCGGTTGATAGATAATCTACTACTCTTACTACTTTATTCCCCTCGAGATAGACTCTCGGAATTCTCATGTTTATTCTACAAATTAAGTCATAGACATTTGTATTCGCAATTTTTGCAATCTCAAAAATATCAAGCTTCATATCTTTGTATTCTCCATAAAGTAAGGCTGTATCTCCTATTTTTACATCATCAATATCAGAAATATCTATCATAGTTTGATCCATACAAACTTTTCCTAAAATCTTAGCCTTTTTATTATTTATCATAACATACCCTTTATTGCTTAATTCGTAAGGGTATCCATCTGCATATCCTATTGAAATGGTAGCAACTTTGATAGTTCTATCTGCACAAAAAGTCCTACCATATCCAACCGTATCACCCTTATGAATATATTTTATATTACTCACTGTACTAACAAAACTCACAACAGTATCCATTTTCATTTTAGAATTATCTTTCACATATTCTGAAGGGTAGTGACCATATATTCCAATTCCAACTCTAACCATATCGTAATAATAATCATGAAGCAATGCTCCGCCATCATTAGCAATATGTAACATTGGTATTTTTAGATTTTCTTCTTCTAAAATATGTTTAACTTTTTCAAATCTTTCAACTTGTAATTTTGTAAATGAAAAATCATCAATATCAGAAACGCATAAATGTGAGAACATTCCCTTTACAATAATATGCTTCATAGAATAAATTTCTTTTAAATAATCTTTTAATTTATCATCAATTAAAAAACCAAGTCTATTCATTCCAGTATCTATTTTGATGTGTATTTTACATTTTTTTCTACATTTCGCTGAAATTTCATTTAACTCTCTTATCATTTCTATATTATATACTGTTAAATCTACATTATTCTTTATTAACTTTTCAAATAATGCATTTGGAACATAACCTAAAATTAAAATAGGTAATTTTATTTTCTTTTTTCTAAGCTCCATAGCCTCTGAAAAGTTTGCAACACAAAAATAATCTGCTCCTTGTTTTTGCAAAAATTCAGCGACAGTACAAGCACCAAGTCCATACGCATTTGCTTTTAAAACTATTCCTACTTTTGCTCCATTACATTTTTCTTTTATTTTTAAAAAATTATTTTTTAATTTATCTAAATTAACAAAAATCAAAGATTGATTTTCATACATAATATCACTCCCTAATATATTTAATTGCCCTTGGTAAAAATTTAATTATATCTGATGCTACTAAAGAATCTTCACCTAATTCTTCTTTGGCAAAATCTCCAGCCAAACCATGAATAAAAACTCCAAGTTTCGCAGAATTAAACGCATTCAATCCCTGTCCAAGTAAAGATAAAATAATACCTGTTAAACAATCACCGCTTCCTGCCGTTGCCATTCCGGAATTTCCTGTGTCATTAATATAAATCTCCTTATCTGATTTAACTATCGTATTTTTTCCCTTTAGAACAAGAGTATATTTTAAATTTTTTTCAAAAAATTTATTTACAACTTCCAATCTATTTTCTTTAATATTTTTTAAATCATAAGATGAAAACCTTGAAAATTCTACTTCATGAGGAGTTATTACAATATTGTTTCTATTTAAAATCTCTGCTTTAATATTTCTTAAGAAAAATATAGCATCAGCATCTATAACTATAGGTTTTTTAAAATTTTTTACAATCATTTCTAAAATTTTTGCATTTTCTTCATTTCTTCCTAATCCGCATCCAATAGCTATAGCATCCAAATTACTTATTTTATCAATTATTTCGTCAATATATCTAAAAGTAAAACAACCTTTATTGTCATCAGAAATTGGTAAAACAATATTTTCAACAGCTTTTATTTGTAAAATATCTGAAATAGAATTAGGACAAATATTATAAACCAATCCACTTCCTGTTCTAAGTGAAGCCTTTGCACATAAATCAACACTTCCACACATTCCAATACTTCCACCAATTATTCCGACTTTTCCAAAATCACCTTTATGTCCATCATCTTTTCTATTTAATATGAGATTTTTACATTCTAAGGCATTTTTGGTATTTATTGATATATTTAAAAATTTAACATCTACTACTGCAATGGCATAATCAGAATCATGGGAAACAGAACAAGATAAATCTTCAATTTTTTTTATAATTTCATTATGAATAATTAAATCAGGTTTTCCGGAAAAATTATGTATAATTTCTACATCAATAGGTGAAATGTTCCCAAATCCAGTACCAATTGCCTTTACAAAGGCTTCTTTTAAGGAAAAAATACCTGCTATGGTTTCATCTCTATTTCCCGTCTTTAAAATATAGTAAATCTCTTCATTTGTAAAATATCTTTTTAAAAACTTGTCCAAATTTTTCATATTTGAAAATCTTGAAATACTACAAATATCTATTCCTATCATTATTCAAATTCATCCATTTCTTTTATAACAAAATTATTTTCCAAAGACTTATATAGTTCTTCATAATTTAAAGCTAATATTTCTTCAGGTTGTTCTACATTTTTTAAGAAATTTCTAATTTTATTCTCAATTTCTTTCATACTCTTAAAAGTAATTAAACTAGGTGCATATGAATTACAAATAAATTCCATAACCACATAAGAAATATCCCATTTCAATTTAAACTTATCTTCATCTGAAATATTTAATTCATCAACAGCACGTTTCACTCTCTTAACAACTGCGAATACAATAAATTCTGAAAACAAAACAAATTCTTCACAAAAGTCATTTTCTTCAATATCTTGAATAACGGAAAAAATCAAATTCCATTTAAAATCCTTATTTACCAGTTCTAAAAGTCCTAATCCAAATTTTTTACACAAATCATTTTTAAATTCAATTGTATCACAAATTTCAAAAGTTTCTCCAATAACAATGGTTCTATTGTTTGCTCCACTAAGCCTATTTAAAAATCTAACAAAATAATCCTCGTAGCGCATAGAATTATGAAATTTGTTTTTTGAAAAAATATAATCTACAATAATATTTGCACAATCTTTGAAATCAACAACGAATCCTGTGCTTTCTTTAATTTTAACAGAATACAAATCATGAACCATCTTTGAAACAATAGTTTTTAAATGTATCTTTGAAGAATCATAATTATTCTTGTTTTCTACATTTTTTAAATGATTATAAACACTTTGAAGTTGATTATCTATCATCGATAAATTAGCTTTAATAGAAAACATTATAGATCGAATAAAATCTTCTGTTATCATATAATTAAAATTTTTATACAATACTCTGTGATCAATTTCTCCCCAAAATATATTTACCAAAGACTTTATTTGCAATTCAAAATTTACAAAATAATCACCCTCAACTACATATCTACCATCAATTTTATATATTTCAAAACCGTTTTTCTGAACTGTAGGTTGCTTTTCACTAAGTTTTAATTCTATATTTGAATTTAGTTCACTCCTATAAAAACCATCTTTTAATTCAACAGTAAAATTTTTGGAAATTTCATCAAAAATTTTCTTTTCATCATCAATAAATCTACATTCAACTCTAATACCTATTAGATCTGGAAGATTTTCGATTGCAGTCTTATAATTAGGATATTTATAATAATAATTATTTCTTAACAATTTTTCTCTGATACTATCCTCGCTTTTTATTCTTGCGGTTGTGTTTATAAAAAAATCACAATTCAAAAAAATATCGTTAAAGAACTTTTTTAATGATTCAGACGAATTAGAAATAAAATCCATATTCTTATCCATATGTTCTATTGATTTTTCTAAAAATTGAAAAATTTCAAGTTTCAAAAAAACACCTCCAATCACAGAAATATTTTACCATAGATTATAAATATTTACAATCTAAAAAATTCTCAAAAAAAGACTGCTTAAGCAGTCTTAAAACTTATAAACTATCTACAACTTTTTTCAATCTGTTCAACCCGTCTGTTAGCATTTTTCTGTTACAAGCTATATTCATTCTAAAGAATAGTCTTCCATTTTCTCCATAAGTTATTCCTGAATTTAGTAGTAACTTACCTTCATTAATAAGTTTTTGGTGTAACTCATCGTGATCAATATCAAAAGCTCTAAAGTCTAGCCATAATAGAAAACTTGCTTCCGGTCTTTTTACTTTTACTTTTGGAATTTCTTTGTTTATAAAATCTATAGCAAAGTCAATATTATCTTCAATATAACTTATACATTCTTCAAACCATTCTTTACCATAAGTGTAGGCTGCCACAAATCCAACTGCTGCAAAACTTGCCATATGGAAAATTCCATATCCTACTAATCCTTCTATAAATTTATTTCGAAGTTCTTCATTTGGAATAATAGCAACAGATTGTGCAAGACCTGCAATATTAAAAGTTTTACTTGGAGCAGTTAAAGTAACTGTATTATATAAAAAGTCATCATTAAGAGATGCAATTGGTATATGTTTATAATCCTTAAGAATTAAATCTCCATGAATTTCATCTGAAACCATTAATACATTATGCTTTCTACAGATTTCCCCATATTTATTCAACTCTTCTTTTGTCCAAACTCTTCCAACAGGATTATGAGGACTACATAACACACTTAATTTTACATTATTATCAATAATTTTCTTTTCAAAATCATCAAAATCAATAATATACTTATCTGCTAATTCAACTAGTGGATTTTCAACAACGACTCTGTTATTTAATTGTATAGCATTAAAAAAAGGTGGGTATACAGGAGTGTTTATAATAACAGCATCTCCTTCTTTTGTATTACGTAAAATAGTGTTTGCAATTCCCGGTACTACTCCAGGGACAGGAACTATCCATTCTTTCTTTATATCCCAATTATTTTTTTCCTTTTCCCATTTTATAAATGATGAAAAAAACTTTTCACATGGACAGTCGTATCCTATTACTCCGTTTGATATCGGTTCTTTCAAAGCTTCTAAAATTTCATCACAACATTTAAATTCCATATCAGCAATGGACATAGACAAAATTGAGTGGTCATTTTTTTGTGCTCCTGCAGAAATCATATTGTTCCACTTTTCTGCGTGTGAATTTTTTCTGTCTACATATTCATTAAAATCATAACATCTTCCCATAATAACATCTCCTATAAAATTTACGTTAATCTATATTAATTTTTTAATATCTTCAACTTTATCCAATTTTTCCCAAGGTAAATCTAAATCATTTCGTCCGAAATGACCATAAGCGGCAATTTGACGATATATAGGTCTTCTTAAGTCTAAAGTATCGATAATTGCAGCAGGTCTTAAATCAAACACCTTGTTGATTATTTCAATAATCCTATCATCCGAAATTTTTCCTGTACCAAAGGTATCTACATAAATAGAAAGAGGTTTAGCCACCCCAATAGCATAAGAAATTCCTATTTCTAATTTTTCACAAATTCCACTGGCAACAATATTTTTAGCAATATATCTCGCCATATAAGTAGCAGATCTATCTACTTTGGTTGGATCTTTTCCTGAAAAAGCTCCACCACCATGTCTTCCAAATCCACCATAAGTATCAACTATTAGTTTTCTTCCTGTTAATCCTGAATCTCCCATTGGTCCCCCAATTTCAAATCTACCTGTAGGATTTACATAAATCTTAGTATTTTCATCAATTAAGTATTCAGGGATAACTTCATCAATGACAAATTCTTTTATATCTTTTTGAATTTGCTCTAACTTAACTGAAGGACTGTGTTGAGTAGAAACAACTATTGCTTCTATTCTTGAAGGAACACCATCAATATACTCAACAGTAACCTGACTCTTACCGTCAGGTCTTAAATATCCTAATATATCATTTTTCCTAACATAAGATAATCTTTTTGACAATTTATGAGCCAAAGTAATCGGTAAAGGCATAAATTCATCAGTTTCTGTACATGCATAACCAAACATCATTCCTTGATCTCCTGCTCCGACAGAATTATACTTATCTTCATTACCATTTTTATATTCTAATGCGCTGTCAACACCTAATGCTATATCTCTTGATTGTTCGTTTATACTTGTTACAACTGAACAAGTTGATGCATCAAAACCGAACTTAGCTCTAGTATATCCTATTTCTTTTAAAACATTTCTAACTATACTCTGTATATCGACATATTGAGAAGTTGTAATTTCACCAACAACCATTACAATTCCAGTTGTTGTTAAAGTTTCACATGCAACTCTTGCAACCGGATCAACTTTTAAAATTTCATCTAAAATAGCATCAGAAACTTGATCACAAATTTTATCCGGATGCCCTTCAGTCACAGATTCAGACGTAAATAAAACTTTTTTCATTTTTCCCTCCTTATATTTTATCAAGTAGTACCACAGCCTGAGAAGAAATACCCTCTTCTCTACCTTCAAAACCTAGATGTTCTGTTGTAGTAGCTTTTATACTTATATTTTCAATATCAGTTTCCAAAACATTTGCAACATTTTTTCTCATTTTAAAAATAAAATCAGCAAGCTTAGGCTTTTGAGCACAAATAACACTATCTACATTCCCTATTTTATATCCTTTTTCTTTCATAAGTCTTACAACTTCTTTAGTCATTATTAAAGAGTTTATATCTTTATATTTCGAATCATTATCAGGGAATAGTTTACCAATATCACCTAAACACAATGCTCCCACTATAGCATCATTTATTGCATGAACTAAGACATCAGCATCGCTGTGTCCCAAAAGTCCTTTTTCATGTTCTATTTTTACTCCACCTATTATTAAATCACGTCCAACGACCAATTCGTGAACATCAAAACCAAATCCTATTCTCATACTAAATGCCTCTTTCTAATAATACTTTTGCATATAAAATGTCTTCTATAGTTGTAATTTTTATATTTGAATATTCACCTTCAACAAGTTTTATTCTAACACCTAATTTTTCAATGATAGAAGAATCATCAGTAATAAAATTACTTTTTTCAAAGAACTTTTTATATCCTTCTAAAATAATTTCCTTTTCAAAAGCTTGAGGTGTCTGAATATTATATAATAAACGTCTGTCAGGTGTAGAAATAACCTCCAAATCAGAAGAAATATATTTAATTGTATCTTTGACTCTAACACCTGTAATAACAGCTTTATAATTATCCAATTCATTTATAACATTTACAATATTTTGTCTACTGACAAGTGGTCTAGCTCCATCATGACAAATTACAAAATCTGAATCATCTGATACTTCCAAAAGTCCATTATAAGTAGATTCTTCTCTTGAGGAGCCTCCCTCAACTAATTTTATATTTAAAAAATATCTTTTAATTATATTTTTAAAATCATCAAAAAATTCTTTCTTTGTTACTAAAATAATCTCAAATATTTCAGGTATATCAGTAAAAGCAGAAATTGTTCTTTCAATTACAGAACGTCCACATAAGTCCAAAAAAATTTTATTTGTATTCATTCCCATTCTATTTGAAGAACCCGCTGCAACAATTATAACAGAAATTTGTTTTGACATAATTTCACCTCGAACTATATTGTACCACATTTAAAATTTATTTTCTATATTTTATAATAAAATTTACGAAGTAAATAATAATAAAGAATCCCACCCTTCTACGATTTTTTGAATTAGGTGAGAGACTTTTTATTTTACAACAAAAGCGATGAATCCTCACCGCTTTTAAAAAGATAAATTATTTTACAAGATCATATTTATATTGTTTTACACCTTGTGCATTGCTAACATTAGTATAACCTAATTTTTTTAATTTTTCGAATGCTTGTCCGCTTCTGTTTCCAGTATTGCAATATAAAACAATTTTTGTATCTTTTTTAGGTACCTTAGATGCAATATCTTTTTCAATTGTTTCTAAAGGAAGATTTATGGCATCTTTAATATGTCCTTCTTTGTATTGGTCTGCAACTCTAACATCTATAACAGTAGCACCTTTTTTTTGTTCTTCTAAAAGAGTTTCCCCTTTCATTAAATTTGATGATTTTTTATCATCCTTTTTTTCAGTTTGTTTTTCAGCTGTCTTATTGTCACTCTTTGAACCACAACCTACCAAAGTTGTTGCAGTGATTAATGACAAAAGCAATATTCTTGATAATTTTTTCATTAATTTACCTCCTAAATTTTAATCAGTAGAATAATATCATATATTTAGAATAAAGTAAAATAATTTTTTCTTATTAATACAACTTATTAATAATTTTTTTCTATATCACTATATTTTTTATGTTATTACATATATTTTCCCAACTAAATTGGGTTATTTTATATGAAAAATCTTTTTCAAAATTATTATTATATAAATTATTAATTTGATCTTCTAAAGCCAAACTTAATCTTTGAATATAATCATTTACTTCTTCTTTCACAACTTTATCAGCGTCAAACAATTTTGGCATTTTTACAAATTCTATATTTTTAGAATTTATTATATCATCTCCAACAAAATCCATAAAATTTTCGAGTTCATTCATAACAACTTTTAAATCACAAGCCATTGCTTCTATTGTTACAAGTGAAAGTCCTTCATAAAATGAAGGCATAACAAAGATATCACAAGATCTAAATAAATCAGCTATTTCTTGCATATCCATATATCCATACAATTTAACTTTATCTGACATTTTCTGAGAATATGAAATAATTTCATCATATTCTTCTCCCATTCCACTTCCTGCCAAAATTAATTCTATATTATATTTGTCTTTTACTTTTTCAAAGGCCTTAAGTAAATATATAACTCCCTTAGCTCTGCTAAATTTTCCGGCATATATAAGTTTTAATTTAGAATTTTTATTATATATTTTATCTTCGCCTTTATAATAAAATTCTAAATCATATCCACCTCCGATAACATAAACTTTATCTTTATTATATTCAAATACTTCAATAATTTCCTCTTTTTGTTTTTCGGACAAGCAAAAAATCCCATCAACTTTTGGGATATTTTTACAAATTAACTTTTTATGGATGTTATTTTTATATAATTGTCTTAAATCAGTTCCATGACAAAATGCAAAAACTTTACAACTTAAATTAAGACTTGCAACAATGGATGACATAATATA
>OGZI01002395.1_pt1 | contig 15452 bp, 9 predicted proteins | sample 1576711 | NCBI WGS metagenome assembly OGZI01 (sample SAMEA3541482, study PRJEB24748) | human gut metagenome | biome: human gut; feature: human-associated habitat; material: faeces | place: China | collected 2012
TTGGCAGTCCATTATTAAGTTTTTTATTATGTTCCCTTTGTACACCGTTGCAATCTTTATAATAGAATTATTGAAAACACTGCTGTACGCAAGGAGGAGACCCTGAATGTTCAAAGATCAGCTCAACGAATATATGGTGCAGCTCGGCTGTTCCGGTCGGGAACTGGCCGAGATCAGCGGTCTGTCTCCCGCCACTGTCAGCCGCTACCGCAGCGGTGAGCGTAAACCGGAAAGCGAGGCAGAGCGGGCAAAGCTCATCAGCGGTATTGTTCAGCTTGCCGCCGCACGGGGTATACCCGCGCTGTCGGAGGAGAATGTGTCAGCCGCCCTCCGCCCCTTTTTTCCCGAGGAGGGCGTTGACGCAGAGCATTTGCGTGACAACCTCAACAGCCTGTTCACGACCTTTTCCATCAGCAACTCCGAACTGGCACGCAGTACCAATTATGATGCCTCTTACCTCTCCCGCATCCGCAGCGGACAGCGCCATCTTGCGGATCCCGAGCGCTTTGTTTCCGCGGTCGCCGATTTTGTGATCCGCCGCTTTGATTCCCCGACGGAACGCGCAATCCTTGCCGAACTGATCCATGCAAAAGAAGCAGAGGAGGAGGACACAGAGGTCCTTTATGGCAGCTTGGTTCAATGGCTTGGCGGACACAACGCAGAACGAAACGACGATGTTGCAGCTTTTCTGGGTCATCTGGACGAGTTTGATCTGAACGAATATACGCAGGCCATTCGATTTGACGATATGAAAGTCCCCACCGTACCTTTTCAGCTCCCGCTGGGCAAAACCTATTATGGACTGGAGGAAATGAAAAGCGGGGAACTGGACTTTCTCAAGGCAACGGCGCTGGGAAAGTCAGACGCGCCGGTCTTCCTGTGCAGCGATATGCCAATGGATGACATGGCGAAGGACCGGGACTTTACGAAAAAGTATATGTTCGGTCTTGCCGCGCTTCTGAAAAAAGGACTGCACCTGAATGTAGTACACAATCTGAACCGACCCTTTCATGAGCTGATGCTGGGACTGGAGGGGTGGATCCCGCTGTATATGACAGGGCAGATCACGCCATGCTATCTCAAGGGCGTGCAGAACAATGTCTATTGCCATTTCCTCAATGTTTCCGGCAGTGCGGCCCTCTCCGGCGAGTGCATCGCCGGAGCGCATGAGCGGGGGCGCTATGAGCTGACCAAGGGTGGGGAGGCTCTGCGCTATTACCAAGAACGCGCCGATGCGATCCGGAAAAAGGCGCTCCCGCTGATGGACATTTACCGGGAGAAGCAGGCCGCCGCGCTTCATGCGTTTCAGTTGGCCGATGCACAGAAACCCGGACCGCGCCGCCAGGTTCTATCCGCCCCACCGCTGGGGACGCTTCGGGAGGAAACGCTCCGTGCCATACTCTCCTCCCACGGCGTGCCCGCCGCAGAACAGCAGCGCGTTCTGGATCACGCGGCAGCGCAGCGTTCCTGTATGGAGCAGGTTCTCACACACAGCTCCATTACGGACTCCTTCCCTGATCTGTCACAGGAAGAGTTTGATCAGTACGCGCCGACCCTTCCGCTCTCTACGCTGTTCTTCCCAAAGAATATCCGCTATACCTATGCGGTCTACCGTCAACATTTGGAACAGACAAACGAGTATGCCTGTTCCCACCACGGCTATTCCATTCGCCCCTGCGATACGGTCTTTCATAATATCTCGATCTCCGTCCACGAAGGCCGCTGGGCAATGATTTCAAAGAGCAACGCGCCTGCGATTCATTTTGTGATCCGCTATTCAAAGCTGCGCGACGCGATCGAGAATTATATCGATGCGCCATGATTTTACCGGCTTGATTTACCACATTTCCATGTTGAACTGCGGCGAGGAAGATTTTGCAGTTGCCTGTATGCGCTCCAGCCTCCGCTAAGGATATGATTTGAAACGATCTTGATAATTGACCGACATATGAAGATGCGCTGCTTGTAATTCTGCAAGCAGCGCGTCTTTATATTTTTCCTGAAATGTTGTTCTTGCAATGATATGACCGTGACTACTATTTGACTACTATTGTCCGCGAAGTCTCAAAAGCCGGTTTGTTCTGTGTTTTCAATGGCTTTCAAGAAATTCAGCGAAACCGGGTGTTTTCGGTAAAAACCGTACAACCCTTGAAAACGCAGCTTTTTATTCGTTGATGTCTGAAAACTCCAACTGTTGATATGTATTCTGTAGTGCTATTATGAAGCATTCCGGTGGTTTCAAACCTTTCACCAAGGTGACATCACCTTTAGGTTCCTGTGGGCAACCGTGTGGGTTCGACCCCCACTACCCGTACCAAAAAGAACCTGCTTTTGACCAAAGTCAAAAGCAGGTTCTTTTTTATGTTCCGAGGCTATTTCAGGCATGGTGAGAGGCTGCATCGGTTAGCCGGGCAGAGGCCCCGCGGATCTGATCGTTCAAAATGGTGTCGGCAAAGTGGATCAGCTCTTCCGGTGTCCGGTCGATTTCCCCCAGCAGCCAGCTTTCCATCATGACGGTCAGAGCGACCACATAAAAATGAGTCAGTGTTTCCACATCCACAAAGGAATCCAGATGGCGGCCCTGGCCGATTTCGTCGGCAAGCTGTTCAATGGTGAGATGGATGATGGCATAGATGTCCGATTCAAAAAAGCGTTTCATGTGATCGCGGCCCATGGAGCGCAGCGCACACAGGCATACGGCCCGATTTTCTTCCAGATAGTGAAACAGCTGAAGCAGCCCTTCTTTCCACAGCAGAGATCCTTCCTGGTGACGAAGCAGGGAGATGGCTTCCTTTTCGAACATCCAACGCAGCAGGTCATAGATGTCCTCAAAATGATAATAGAAGCTCTGACGCCGGATGCTGCAGGCGCTTGTCAGTTCGGAGATCGTAATTTTATCCAATGGCTTTTGTGCCATCGCTTCTTTCAGGGCGGCGGCCAGCTCCCGTTTGGTCTGTTCGGAAACAGAAACATTTTTTTGATTCATGATAAATGCGCCACCTCCTCAATTTACAGTATAGCATATTCTCCCGGCTTCTTCTATCGGTCAGATGGCCCCAGATGTCAGAATTTTGACACCTGGGGTGTTTTTGTCCTTTGCATCCATCGCAAAAGGCGGATAGTATGAAAGCAAACGCCTGCAGAACAAAGGAGGAAGATGGGATGGAAGAGTACAGAATCGTCTTGGAAAGTCAGCTTGGCCCCCGGGAAGGCGCTCTTCAACTGGAAGGCGGAAAAGAAGGAGCAGTATCTGGGTGGATCACCCTGGTGGGTGAGAAAAACACCGTGCAGGGCCGATGGATCGGAGCAGATTTGCTGCAGCTGTTCCATCATCTGCGCACCCGGGTCAGCGATCTGGAATGTGTTTCGGTGTTGAAACTGGAGGGGGATACGCTCTCCGGCACCTTGCAGAATGGGAAAAATACCATGCTGTGGCATGGAGAAAAAATAACCGCCGGGAAGGGAGGAGAGCAAACCAATGCCGGAAAATGAGAACAAGGTGGGAAACAGCTTTATGACCAAGCTTTCCACCTTCATTGTGGATAAAAGGAACCTATTTTTCCTGCTTACCATCATTATGTTGATTTTCTCGGCTTTTTCCCGCAACTGGGTGGAGGTGGAGAGTGAACTGGCGGCCTATCTGCCGGAGGATTCGGAGACCCGGCAGGCCCTGGACATCATGGAGGATCAGTTCATCACTTACGGCAGTGCCCAGATTATGGTGGCGAATATTTCGCAGGACAAGGCCGAGGAACTGAAAGATCAGATCGCCGGGATCAACGGAGTACAGGGGGTGGAGTACGACAACACCCAGGACCATTATAACAATGCGTCTGCACTGTATGCCGTTACCTTCGACTACGATGAGTCGGATGAGGAATGCCTTACAAGTCTGGAGGCCATCAAGTCCGCTCTTTCGCCTTATGATGTTTATGTCTCCACGGAGCTTGGCAACGCTCAGCAGGAGGCCATTGACAGCGAGGTTCGTGTGATCATGGTTTATGTGGCGGTGATCATCGTGCTGGTGCTGCTGTTCACATCCCAGACCTATGCCGAGGTGCCGGTGCTGATACTCACTTTTGTGGTGGCCATGATCATGAATCTGGGCACCAATTTCCTGTTGGGTAAGATTTCCTTTGTGTCCGATTCGGTGACCAGCATTTTGCAGTTGGCGCTGTCGCTGGATTATGCGGTGATTTTCTGCAACCGCTATAAGGAGGAGCATCAGACCCTTCCCATTCGGGAGGCCGCCATCGTTTCCCTGAGCAAAGCCATTCCGGAAATTGGAGCCAGCAGCCTGACAACGGTGGGCGGCTTGGTGGCTATGATGTTCATGCAGTTCCGCATTGGCTCGGATATGGCCATTTGCCTGGTCAAATCCATTCTGTTTGCGCTGCTGTCCGTGTTTGTTGTCATGCCGGGCCTTCTGATGCTGTTCGGGCCGCTGATGGACCGGACCGAACACCGCAATTTCGTGCCCAAGATCCCTTTTGTGGGCAAGTTTGCTTATAAGACCCGCTTTATTGTGCCGGTTCTGTTTGTGATCGCCACTGTGATCGCTTTTCCTCTCAGCCAGAAGTGTCCTTATGCCTACGGGGAAAGCTCGCTGGAAACGCCGGTGCAGAACGAGACACAGATCGCCAAAAACATGATCCGCGACAATTTCTCTTCCACCAATATGCTGGCTCTCATGGTGCCCGCAGGGGATTATGAAAAGGAGGCCGCCATTCTCTCCGATCTGGGGCAGTACGATGAGGTGGACCATGCCATGGGCATCGCCAATGTGGAAGCCATGGGCGGCTATACCCTGGCCGATCAACTGACGCCCCGGGAATTTGCCGAACTGGCCGGGCTGGATTATGAGGTGGCCCAGTTGGTTTATGGAGCCTATGCCGCAGAGCAGGAAGAATACGGCCAAATTTTGGGCAATTTGGACGGCTATAAAGTGCCTTTGATCGATATGTTCCTCTTTGTCTGCGATCAGGTGGATTCCGGCATTGTGACGCTGGATGAAGAACAGACCGAAATGCTGAACCAGGCCTACACCCAGATGACGGCGGCTAAAGACCAGCTGCAGGGCACCGATTACAGCCGGATGCTGGTGTATCTGACGCTGCCGGAGAGCGGTGAGAAAACCTATCAGTTTCTCGATACCATTGAGGAAGTGGCCCAGAAATATTACCCCGGCGAAGAGGTGTATGTGGCCGGCAATTCCACCACGGAATACGATTTCCAGAAGGCATTTGCACGGGACAATCTGGTGGTCAGCGTGGTATCCATTCTGATTGTGCTGGTGGTACTGCTGTTCACCTTCAAGTCTGCGGGAATGCCAGTGCTGCTCATTTTGGTGATTCAGGGCAGCATCTGGATCAACTTCTCTATGCCGTATATTCTGGATCAGCCCTTGTTCTTCATGAGTTATCTGGTGGTGAGTTCCATTCAAATGGGCGCCAATATCGACTATGCCATTGTGGTGGCCAACCGCTACCAGGAGCTGAAAGGGCAGATGCATCATCGGGATGCCATCATCGAGACCATGAATTTTGCTTTCCCCACCATCATTACATCGGGCACCATTTTGGCGGTGGCCGGTACTTTGATCGGTCTGATGACCTCCACTCCCTCCATCACCGGCATTGGCCAGAATCTGGGACGCGGCACCATCATTTCCATTTTGCTGGTTATGTTTGTGTTGCCCCAGATCCTGCTGGTGGGCGGCAAAATCGTGGATATGACCGCCTTTGAAATGCCCAATGTGGCCAAGAAGCACAGCGGCCGTGGGCGCGTTCGGGTGGATGGTATGGTGCAGGGCGAGATCCGCGGCACGGTCATCGGAATTGTGCACGCTGCTGTGGACGGCGAGGTGGACCTCAACCTGATCTCAGGCGCTGTGTCGGAGGAGGACAAAGATGAAGCGGAATAACAAGAACAAGGGAAAGATGCGGAGGATGGCCGCCGTTCTGGCCGCAGCTCTGTGGGTGAGCCTTTTGTTCCCTGCGCTGACCTTTGCCGGTGAAGCCGGGGACGGCGCCATTCACATTCAATCGCAGGACGATCTGCGCGATCTGGCAGAGAATTGCCGTTTGGACACCTGGTCCCAGGGGAAAACGGTGGTTCTGGATCAGAATATCGCTTTGGATGAGCAAGCGGAGAGCTTTCTGCCCATTCCCACCTTCGGCGGCACTTTTGAGGGCAACGACTACACCATCAGCGGATTTTCCCTTACGGGGGAGGACTCCAACGCCGGGCTTTTCGGCACATTGCAGAAAAGTGCCGTGGTGAATCGCCTGAAGGTGGTGGGACTGGTGACGCCCAGCGGCACCAGCGATACCATCGGCGGTATCGCTGGCACCAACTACGGCAAGGTGGTGGACTGTTCCTTTGAAGGCGCCGTGAAGGGGGACGATCTGGTAGGCGGCCTTGTGGGGCTCAATGAGACCACCGGCCAGCTGATCGACTGCCGGTTCCAGGGCACAGTGACCGGCAAGCACTATGTGGGCGGCCTGGCCGGGCAGAATACCGGAAGCCTGATCCAGTGCCGCAACGATGGGGAAATCAACACCACGGCTGTGGAAGTGTCGGCGGATTTGTCGGACCTTTCTTTGCTGGGCACCACAGAGAGCGTGCCCGCTGGTACTGATATCGGCGGTATTGCCGGTTTTTCCAGCGGTGTGATCCAAAGCTGTACCAATGGAGGCAATGTGGGATACGAGCACATGGGTTACAATGTGGGCGGTATCGTAGGGCGGCAGTCCGGCTATCAGGACGGTTGCCGCAACGATGGCATTGTCAAGGGCCGCAAAGATGTGGGCGGCATCGCCGGACAGCTGGAGCCTCAGATGACCTTGCGCTATACAGAGGATCTGCTGGATAAATTGTGGGCAGAACTGGATACGCTACAAGGGCTGACCGATCAGGTGACGGCCCATACCCAAAGCAGCTCCCACACCATCTCCAGCAGCTTTGACAGTTTGTCAGACAATGTGAGCGCCGCAAAGGATGCGGTGAGCAGTTTGAGCGGGGCCCTTACCCAGTGGGGCAATGAGAACATCGGGCAGATCAACGATCTTTCTGCGCGGGTCTCTTGGGTGATCAGCCAGACCGAACCGGTTTTGAACAATGTTTCGCAGTCTATTTCCTATCTGCAAAAAGCGTCGGACCTGTTGCAGCAGGCCATCGGTAAGGTGGATGTTGCCGATGCCCAGGGTGCTGCGGCCGTGGCAGAACTGGAACAGGCCTCCCAGAATTTGCAGCAGGCCGCCGATTATGGGAAAAGCTGCATCAGACATTTGCAGTCGGCCTGGGAGATGGCGCAGAAGATACTGGGCAGCGATACAGATATAACCGAGGAGACCATCAACAGCTTGCTGAACGAACTGAAGGCCGCTGGGGAGGATGGGCAAAAGGCAAACGATGCCCTGAGCAGTGCTCTCAGCCACGGCGACAGGGCCAGAAGTTACCTGACCCAGATGGGAGCGACAGGTGTTGCGGCTTTGAAAGACCTGGGGGATGCAAACGCACAGCTGAATGATGCGTTAAGTTCATTGAGAACCAGCATAGATCAGTTGAATGAAATCATAACAACATTGGCGGATGAACCGGCCATTGCCTTTACTCCGGTGGACAGCAGCATCACCAGCCATGGGGATGCTTTGGATACAGCGCTTTCCCAGATGATCGGAAATGCCGACAGCTTGAACAGCAGCCTGACTTCTGCATCCGACACATTGCTGGGGGATATGCAGGCCATCAACAACCAAATTGGCATCATTACCGATCTGATGCAGCAGGAAATCACTAGTACCAAGGAGAAAGAGACCGGGGATTCCTTTGAGGATGTGTCCGATGAAGACACAGGAGAACCGTTTGCAGGCAAGATTCACAATGGGATCAACTGCGGTGAAGTGCAGGGCGATGTGAATGTAGCCGGCATCGTGGGGTCCATGTCGGTGGAATATGATTTTGACCCGGAAGATGATCTGACCAAGGAGGGCAATCGTTCGCTGAATTTCCAGTACAAAACACTGGCTGTGGTGACGGGGTGCACCAATGAGGGAACCGTTTCGGCCAAAAAGGATGATGCCGGCGGCATTGTGGGCCGGATGGACCTGGGGGCGGTGAAAGCTTGTGAGAGCTATGGCCAGGTAGAGAGCGCCGGTGGGGATTATGTGGGCGGTATCGCCGGTCTCTGCCGCTCCACCATTCGCAACTGCTTTGTGAAATGCACCTTGTCCGGCGGAGACTATATCGGTGGCGTCGCCGGTTCCAGCGAGGATAACACCGTGGTTTCCGGGTGCTATGCACTGGTGGAAATCGCAGATGGCGGCCGCTGTACCGGCGCCATCTGCGGAACAGAAACTGGTTCGTTTTCCGGGAATTATTATGTGTCCGATACACTGGCCGGGCTGGGACGCATCGGTTACACGGGCAAAGCCGAGCCAATGACTTTTGAGGAATTGAGCCAGGTGAGTGGGCTGCCCGAGCAAATGACCCAGTTCACCCTCCGGTTTTTGGTGGGGGATGAGGAAATCAAGTCTTATGACTTTTCCTATGGGGATTCCTTTGGCTCGGAAGTCTTTCCGGAGATCCCGGTGAAAGATGGATATTATGCTTCCTGGGATACACAGGATCTGTCGGATCTGCACATTGATAAAACGGTGACGGCCGAATATGTCCGCTATGTCCTGGCGCTTCCCTCCCAGGCTTCTCGTTCCAGTGGCCGCTCGGTATTTTTGATGGAGGGGGATTTTGACGACGAAGCCACTCTCACGGCCACCCAGGAGAAAAAGCCGGAACGGATTGGCGGTAAAACAGCGGCGGAACAGTGGCATCTTTCCTGTTCCGATTCTTCTCAGGAAAGCTATACCGTACGCTATTTGTCGCCGGAGGCGACCACCGAAGGGTATTCGGTGTTTGTGCAGGAAAATGGCAAATGGAAGAAGGCGGATTGCTCTACTTTCGGAAGTTATCTGGTTTTTTCGGTGCCTGAGGCCGAGGCCGATGTAGCCGTGGTGACAGCCACCAATGTATGGCTGTGGTGCATCATCGGATGCGCAGCCCTGCTGCTGGTGATTCTGCTGATCGTGACCATCAAAAAGCGCAGAGCGAAAAAGGTACCGGCGATGGTGCAGAACGCCAATGAAGCAAAGAAGCATGACAAGGCGGAAAGAAAGCCCGGAAAAAAGAAGAAATGGCTGATTGCGCTGCTGCTCGTCCTTTTGCTGGTGATAATTGCCTTGTGGGTGCTGGTGGGTGGAAAACTGGCCGCCGGGAAGAAGGCCTGCCAGCTGCTGCAGGAATTGGCCGGGCAGAGCGAAGGCGCCATGACCATGGATGTGAGCCTTCAGCTGGATGACGAGCTGATCAACACAGAAATGGATATCCTTCGGACGAAGGTGGATGGGCAGGAAATTACCTGCATCCAGAACAACGGCATTTCTCTTTATTACGCCGATGACGCCATTATCCTGGAAAACGGCAAGGCCTACAAGGTCAGCGATCTCCATCCGGATTATTCACAGCTGCCAGCGCAGGCCGCAGAGCTTTTTGAGACCGTTTCTTTCTCCACAAGCCGCAGCGGTGGAAAGGTGACCTGCCAGATGACAGCCGAGGGGGAAAATGCCGGAAAGCTGCTGAAAGTGCTGCTTCCAAACCAGGCAGAAGATCTGTCCGATACCCAGAAGCTGACCATTGAACTGACAACTTCGAGGGACCAGATTCGGTCCTTGCGTTTTGTTTCCAAGGGAACACTGGCGGATGATGAGAAAACGGTATACTCTCTGGAGGCCCAGCTCAAGCCTGAGACCATGGATGAAGCATTGGTCATACCGGATCCGGTGCGGGAGGCGATTTCTTCTGGAGAGATACAAGGCCAAGCGCCCATTTCGGAAGACTTGTTCCGTCTGTTCAGTGCGTGGAAAGAACTGGGACAGGAAGAGTCTTTTACGGCGGATGTGGATTTGGGCGTGGAATGTGGCCCTGTTTCCCTCAATGGGAAAATGAAGTACGGCCAGGCCCAGGTGGATGGCAGCAAGATCGGTTGTGTGCGCAAGGACGGTCTTTCCGTCTATTTCACGGAGGGAAGGTTCTGTGATCAGAACGGCGTGCTGCTGACTGCGGAAAACAACGAGCTGACCCATTACGCCCGATTGCTGGAAGTGTTGAAGCAGATTTGCCTGAACGGGGAATTTGACTGCACCGATACCGGGAACAACACCTGGCTCTATACACTGACACTGGACGAAAGCGGTATGAAGGCGGTGGCCTATGCGGCGGCGCCGGAGCTGGAATCGCTGCCGGTAACCCTTTCCGCTGGAAGCGTGCAGGTCAGGGTCAGCGGAAATAGGATCCGGGAGATCAGCTGTACTTGCAGCGGCGGAGTGGACGGCCTGGAGGATGCAGCACCGGGCACAGTGTCTGTGAAACTGGACTTTGCCCATAATGGCTCATTTGATGTCCCCCATGCAGTGAAAGAGCAGTTGGTTCCGAAAGAGGTGGAGGAAAGTGGAAAATAAAATCATCTGTATCGCTCGGGAGTTTGGAAGCGGCGGCCATGAAATCGCCCTGCGCACAGGCTCCAGGCTGGGAATCCGGGTATATGAAAAGGATTTGTTCCATCTGGCTTGCCGGTATGGGGAGCTCTCGGAAAAGATGATGGAGTCTGCGGACGAAAGGGCGACCAATCCGTTTTTATACCGGACGGTCCATGAGGGAAACTACCATGTCACCCGGGGACTGCCCACTTCCGAAGTGTTGTTTGAGCTGCAAAGCCATGAAATCCGGCAGATTGCCAAGGGGGAAAGCTGTATTTTCGTGGGCCGCTGTGCCGACTATGTTCTGCGGGAAGAAAAGGTGAAGTTGCTGCGGGCCTTTGTCCGGGCCCCTTTGGAAAAGCGGATTGAACGGAAAATGCAGCAGGAGAACTTGACCAGGGAAAAAGCGGTGCGTCTTGTGCGGAAAATGGATAAGCGGCGGAAAAAATACTATGAATCCTATACCGGGCTGGCTTGGGGATCGCCGGATGGGTATGATCTCTGTATCGATACCGGTACCACAGAATTTGAGGCCGCAGTGAACCAGATCTGTCTGGCTTACCAGAGTTTATAAAAGTGCTGTATGAGTTTGATGAGAAAAAGAGGGCATCCGGGGAGATGCCCTCTTTTTCAAAAGCCGGGCCAATGAGAAGGGAGAGGGCAAGATTTTTTTGGAAAACCCCAGGAATAGCTCTTGCATTTTTGAGGGTGGTGTGATAAAATAAACAAGCTAATTTAATCCATGCGGTCATGGCGGAACAGGCAGACGCGCACGTTTGAGGGGCGTGTGGGCAACCATACGGGTTCAAGTCCCGTTGACCGCACCAGAAAAAGAGACACGACAATCGGTCGTGTCTCTTTTTTCGTTTCTGCATCTTTGGAAGTAAAACGGTAATATTGAAGAATGTGAATTTTTTCTTGACAAGGGCCAGGGGAAGAGATAAAATAGACACATCGAAATGTTTAAATTAATTGATGAAAGGCGGGAGCAGGATGAGTTTGTGGAATTTTGTGCAGGATCAGCTTCTGGGAATGGCCTGGCTCAATGATCTGATTGGCCGGGGGTTGAGCAAAGCGGGAGTGGATACAACCAGCCCTATAGGGGGAAGCCTGCACTTTTTTCTCTATGATGTGATCAAAATCACAGTGCTGCTTTGTTTGCTGATCTTTTTGGTCTCCTATCTGCAAAGCTATTTTCCGCCGGAGAGAAGCCGGAAGATCCTGGGCCGGTTCCGGGGAATGGGGGCCAATCTGGTGGCGGCCCTTTTGGGGACGGTGACGCCCTTTTGTTCCTGTTCTTCCATTCCGCTCTTTATGGGATTTACCGGAGCGGGACTGCCGATTGGGGTGACCTTCTCCTTTCTCATTTCCTCTCCCATGGTGGACCTGGGCAGTCTGGTGCTGCTGATGGGGATTTTTGGAGCCAAAGTGGCGGTCATCTATGTGATTCTGGGGCTTGTGGTGGCTATGGTGGGGGGCGCTCTCATCCAGCGGCTGCATCTGGAAGATCAGGTGGAGGAATTTATCCGCCAGGGAGTGGCTGTTCAGGCCGAGGGGCCGGTGCTGACTCAAAAGGATCGGGTGGTTTATGCCAAAGAGCAGATGCTTTCCACCTTCCGGAAGGTCTTTCCCTATATCCTCATCGGTGTGGGCATTGGAGCGCTGATCCACAACTGGATTCCCCAGAGCTGGGTGGAAACGGTGCTGGGCGGAAAAAATCCGCTGGGTGTGGTGTTGGCCACCATCATTGGCGTGCCGGTGTATGCTGATATCTTCGGCACCATCCCTGTGGCCCAGGCTCTGCTGGGCAAAGGGGCTATGCTGGGCACCGTGCTCTCCTTTATGATGGCGGTGACCACCTTGTCTCTGCCCTCCCTGATTATGCTGCGCCGCGCGGTAAAGCCCCGGCTGCTGGGAGTGTTTGTGGCTATCTGCACGGTGGGGATCATTCTGGTGGGATATCTGTTTAATGCCCTCCAGCCCTGGCTGGGAATGTAAGGACAAAGTCCTTGCAATTTTTTGCACCCGGTTTTATAATAAAAAACGATATCATATCGTGACCAGGGAGCTCGCAAACGGGCTGAGAGGAAGCTGTGCGCTTCGACCTGCTACCTGATTTGGGTAATGCCAACGGAGGGAGTCCATTCGTTTGCGGTTTTCGCCGCGGGAGGTCTTCTCCGGAGGGCAAGCCCGCGGCGTTTTTTTATTGAAAAAGGAGGAAGGAAAATGCTGGGTAATTGTTTGGACAATGTGCGGGAAAAATCCCCCCTGATCCACAACATCACCAATTATGTCACCGTCAACGATGTGGCCAATGTGCTGTTGGCCTGCGGGGGAAGCCCCATTATGGCCGATGACCTGGGAGAGGTGGAGGAGATCACTTCCATCTGCGGCGGCCTGAATATCAACATCGGTACACTGAACAGCCGTACCATTCCGGGAATGTTTGCCGCCGGGAAAAAGGCCAATGCTCTTTCCCATCCGGTGGTGCTGGACCCGGTAGGGGCTGGTGCCAGCATGCTGCGCACCAAGACGGCGCTGGATCTGCTGGAGCAGGTGCATTTTGCCGTCATTCGGGGCAATATCTCCGAAATCAAGACCCTGGCTCAGGGCAGCGGCAAGACCCGGGGTGTGGACGCCGATCTGTCCGATGCCGTCACAGAGGACAACCTGGAGGCCGCCGTTGCATTTGCCAAGGAAGTGGCCGCTCGCTTTGACAGCGTGGTGGCCATCACCGGCGCCATCGATCTGGTGGCGGACAAGGAGCGGTGCTTTGTCATTCGTAACGGCCGGCCGGAGATGGGGAAGATCACCGGCACCGGCTGCCAGCTGTCCGGACTGACGGCGGCCTTTGTCACCGCCAACCCGGAGCATACTCTGGAAGCGGCCGCCGCAGCTGTGGTTACGATGGGCCTGGCCGGTGAGCTGGCATTCCAGCGTCTGGAAGAGGGCGAGGGCAACAGCTCTTACCGCAACCGGATCATCGATGCCATCTATCACATGGATGGCAAGCAGCTGATGGAGGGCGCCCGGTATGAAGTGCGATAAAAAAGATCTGCTGCTTTATGGCGTCACCGACCGGAGCTGGCTGGGGGAGCGTACCCTTTATTCTGCGGTGGAGCAGTCCATCCTGGGGGGCGTGACCATGGTGCAGCTGCGGGAAAAGGATCTGGCCCAGGAGGAATTCCAGAAGGAGGCCCGGCAGATCCAGGAGCTTTGCAAAAAGCACCAGGTGCATTTCCTTATAAACGACAATGTGGAGCTGGCGGTGGAGATCGAAGCCGACGGCGTTCATGTAGGCCAGCACGATATGGAAGCGGGACAGGTACGCCAGAAGATCGGCCCGGACAAGATCCTGGGGGTCTCGGCCCAGACGGTGGAGCAGGCTCTCAAGGCCCAGGCAGCGGGCGCCGATTACCTGGGGGTAGGGGCGGTGTTCCCCACCGGCACCAAAGACGATGCCGACGCCGTCAGCCTGGATACGCTGAAAACCATTTGCCAGGCGGTGGATATCCCGGTGGTGGCCATTGGCGGCATCAAAGAAAGTAATATTCTGTCCCTCAAAGGCAGCGGCATCTGCGGCGTGGCGGTGGTTTCGGCCATTTATGCCAAGGAGGACCCTCAGGCCGCAGCAGCCGGACTGCGGAAGCTGACCGAGGAGGCCATTCAGTGAAGATCCAGGGGGCTTTGTTTGATCTGGACGGCACATTGCTTCAGTCCATGGAGATGTGGCAGCAGCTTCCCCTTCAGCTGGTACGGCGTCTGGGGGGAGACCCCCCGGAAGATCTGGCTCGCACCATCGAGGCCATGGATCAGCGCCAGGCGGCGGAGTACATCATCCGGACCTTTGGCTTTGCGGTTTCGGTGGAGCAGATGCTGAAGCTGGTGGAGGAACTGGCGGAAAAGGGGGTGGAGGCCATCGCCTCCCCGGAGGAGGCGGCCGGGCGCAAGGTGGTGATCCGTTCCCATGGCGTAGCTCAGAGCGTCTATGATGAGATCGCTGCCCTGGGGCTTTCCTGTGTGGATGCCACCTGCCCGTTTGTGGCGAAGATCCATCAGATCGTAGCCCAGGATTATGGCCCCGAGGGGTTGGTGCTCATAGCGGGAGATGTGTCCCATCCGGAGGTTCAGGCCATTTACGGGCACTGCAAAGGCGACTATGCTGTGATTGCAGATGCCGCAGAATTGGTGGAATTTATGGAAAATCACCCAAATTTACCTAAAAAACGGGTGATTTTGGTGGCGCAAACTACCCTCAATGTAAAAGAATGGGCAAACATCGTAAAAAGCCTAAAAAAAGTGTGTACAAACGCCGAGATTTTTGATACAATATGTAGTGCGACGATGCATAGGCAGCAGGAGGCCGAGAGCCTTGCCGCCAAAGCGGACCGCATGATTGTGGTCGGCGGGCGTCACAGCTCCAATACGGGCAAACTCTTCGACATCTGTTCCAGGCACTGTCCCACTGTCTGGGTGGAAACAGCAGCGGAACTGCGTGCGGAAGATTTTGCCGGTGTGGATACTCTCGGCATTACGGCAGGAGCTTCAACTCCGGCCCGCATAATTAAGGAGGTACAAAAAACCATGAGTGACATTCTGACTGATGATCTCAGCTTTGAGGAAATGCTCAATCTTTCCTTCAAAAGTACATATACAGGGGAGAAGGTAACCGGCGTCGTTACAAGCGTTGCACCGAACGAAGTAGCAGTCGATATCGGCACCAAGCATGCCGGCTACATTCCGCTGTCCGAATTGACAGACGATCCGGCTGCCAAGGCTACCGACCTGGTACAGAAGGGCGACAAGCTGGACCTGATTGTCCTGCGCGTCAACGATGTGGAAGGCACTGTAATGCTTTCCAAGAAGCGTCTCGATGCCATTGCCGGCTTCGAGAAGATTGCTGAAGCCTGCGAGAGCGGC
>OGZI01002402.1_pt1 | contig 15389 bp, 10 predicted proteins | sample 1576711 | NCBI WGS metagenome assembly OGZI01 (sample SAMEA3541482, study PRJEB24748) | human gut metagenome | biome: human gut; feature: human-associated habitat; material: faeces | place: China | collected 2012
TGAAATGCAAAAGGTCCTGCCGATACTGCTTAAGCCGCTGTATTTCATCTCCTGCATCATGTTCCCTCTGCACTCAATTCCAAAGCAATACTGGTCGTATCTACTCTGGAACCCATTAGTGCATGTCGTGGAGTTAAGCCGCGAGGCAGTTATGCCTGGCTATATCAGCGAAGGTGTGAGTCTGAACTACCTGGCAATGTTCACTCTGGTCACCCTGTTCATCGGTCTGGCGTTATACCGAACGCGTGAAGAGGCAATGCTGACATCATGATTAAGATTGAAAATTTGACGAAGTCATATCGCACGCCAACGGGTCGACACTATGTGTTTAAGGATTTAAATATTGAAATCCCTTCAGGAAAAAGTGTTGCCTTTATTGGTCGCAACGGAGCGGGTAAATCAACGTTACTGAGAATGATTGGTGGTATTGACCGCCCCGACAGTGGAAAGATCATCACCAATAAAACAATATCATGGCCAGTCGGCCTCGCCGGTGGATTTCAGGGAAGTTTAACTGGACGCGAGAACGTAAAATTTGTTGCGCGGTTATACGCAAAGCAAGAAGAACTGAAAGAGAAAATTGAGTTTGTCGAAGAATTTGCCGAACTGGGCAAGTACTTTGATATGCCGATTAAAACTTACTCATCCGGTATGCGATCGCGTTTAGGCTTCGGTTTAAGCATGGCATTTAAGTTTGATTATTATATCGTCGATGAAGTAACCGCAGTCGGTGATGCCAGGTTTAAAGAAAAATGCGCTCAATTGTTTAAAGAAAGGCATAAAGAATCTAGTTTTTTAATGGTTTCACATAGCTTGAATTCATTGAAAGAGTTTTGTGATGTGGCGATTGTGTTTAAGGATGACAATGCGGTTAGTTTTCATGAGGATGTTCAGGAGGGTGTTGCTGAGTATATAACGGAACAAAATAATTACTGATGTTGTTTTCGAGGGTGAAACATGAATATATTAGTTACAGGTGGAGCAGGCTATATTGGCTCGCATACTAGTTTATGTCTTCTGAATAAAGGTTACAATGTTGTAATAATTGACAACTTAAGTAATTCATCTTGCGAGAGCATTCGAAGGATTGAATTACTAGCTAAAAAAAAAGTTGTTTTCTATGAATTAAACATCAATAATGAAAAAAAAGTTGATCAAATATTAAAAAAACACAAAGTTGATTGTGTAATGCATTTTGCCGGTGCAAAGTCTGTTGCCGAATCTTTAATAAAACCTATATTTTATTATGATAATAATGTTGCAGGGACGTTGCAATTAATCAATTGCGCTATAAAAAACGATGTGGCTAATTTTATTTTTAGCTCTTCTGCAACGGTTTATGGCGAAAGCGAAATAATGCCTGTTACAGAAGATTGCCATATAGGCGGAACATTAAACCCATATGGCACATCGAAGTATATATCAGAACTGATGATTAGAGATATTGCAAAAAAATATAGTGACACTAATTTTTTATGTCTGAGATATTTTAACCCAACAGGTGCTCACGAGTCGGGAATAATCGGGGAAAATCCTGCAGATATACCAAGCAATTTAGTTCCATATATATTACAAGTTGCGATGGGTAAGCTAGAAAAACTTATGGTATTTGGGGGGGATTATCCTACAAAGGATGGAACCGGTGTTCGTGATTATATACACGTAATGGATTTAGCAGAAGGGCATGTGGCTGCTTTATCTTACCTTTCCAGTTGCAATAACACTAATTATCATGTTTTTAATTTAGGTACTGGTAAAGGATATTCTGTTTTAGAATTGGTTTCTACCTTTGAAAAAATATCTGGGGTTGGAATTCCGTATGAAATTGTTTCGAGAAGAGAAGGGGATGTTGCTGAAAGTTGGTCATCACCCGAAAAAGCAAATAAGTATCTCAATTGGAGTGCTAAAAGGGCGTTGGAAACAATGCTTGAGGATGCCTGGCGCTGGCAATTGAAGAATCCAAATGGTTATAAATAATAACACTGTGAAAAAATAGCTAAAGCATATAATTATAATATGTAAGCTAACACATAATTTAAAAAAATGTAAAGAGCTAATATTATGTTGACAATAATTACACCGGTACATTGCACTTCACGAAATGATTATTTATATCAGAGAACGAAATATTTTATAGAAAATTCTTATATAGACTCAAAGATAGAAAGGATTATAGTTGATTTTGGAAGTTTAGATTCTATAATGGAGGAGTTTAAGACTCTCTCAAAAAATAAAGGAATTGAGTTTTATAGTTTAGGGTTAAAAGGGGAGTCCTTTTCTATTGGTTTGTGCAGGAACTATGGTGTAACTAAAGCCAAAAAAGAATTTATTACCTTCCAGGATGTGGATCTTTATGCCCCACAATCAATATATAAATCAATTTTGCTGAGATTGTCCAGTAGTAAAGAGTATAATTATATCGAATCTGTTCCATGCCTTTATTTAAGTGAGGATTATACAGAGGAATACAAAAAAAAAGAATCTTGGGATGATGCACATAATGATGCTTATCAAAATTATCAATTAAAAACACCAAGTATCCAGATGTATGCTCCTGTTACGTCAATGATCTTAACTAGGCGGCGATACTTTATGGAATGTGGAGGTAACAATAATGAATTTCATGGACATGGATATGAAGATTTTGAGGCATTGAACAGATTAGCCAATAGAGCTAATAAGTTTTCTCGTTCTCGAGATTATTATAATCATGATTTTAAATATGATTCACCTCATTTCTGTGGGTATAGAACATTTTTTAGTTTATTTGGTCGCCAATTAATGAATGAGAGAGTGTTTTTTGTCCATTTTTGGCATCCTCATAATATTGCGCCATCTTATGCTAAACGAAACAAAGATAATAAAATAATATTTGAGAGGTTAATAAGAAGGTTTGATAAAGAGAACTATATGCCTCCAGCTCTAAGTGGTGATTCATATTACTATGATGGTAAGTCTTTAATACTATCACCATTTAATGGAAAAACTGCGAATTCATTAAGAGTTGCTATACCTTTTCTTGGTGAATGTGTATATGCTAAAGACACGGAATTCAAAGATGAAAATGTGTTTTTGGATTTTATTAAAAAAAATATGGTAAGGAGGGTGTTATTTTTCAATTCATACGGCAATGAACACAGATTAAATCTTTACCACGCTTGTCAATTAAATAAAATAAAAACAATTAATTTTGATAGGGGGGGATTGCCTCATACATGGTTCTTTGATCCACATGGTTTCAATTACTCTAGTCATTCATATAACCCTAATAATTGGGATCTGCAAATTACAAAAGATGAACGGGAAAGCGTTCAGGAATATATCATCAACGTTCTTTCATCAAACGATACGTTAGAGAAAAATGGTACCAGAATAGGTGCTCATAATTTCAAAACAAAATATAACATACTCAATAAAAAAATTCTTTTTGTTCCTTTGCAAAGACCAAATGATTCTGTCATACGTCATTTTTCGGATGAAATTAGAAGTGTGCAGGATTTTTTAAATAATGTAGTTACTCTTGCTAAGAGCATAAAGGATAAAGGTTGGGTTGTTATTGTAAAACAACATCCTTTGGAAGAGTCTACCGAAATAGGCGAAAAAGAGAACCTAATTGTGCTGAAGCCAACCGATCATTTCTATGATGCAATTAATTCTTCAGATGCAGTAATGCTTATAAATTCAGGAGTTGGTCTTTATTCTCTGATGGCAGGAAAGCCTACTTATAATGTTGGTAATGCATACTATTGCCATGAAGGTTTATCAATAAAAATAAAAAATCCTGAAGATTTTAAAAAATGTATGAATGATTTATCTTATCCTTCAAAAGATAAAGTTGAGAAATTTATACATTATCTAATTACTAGGTTTTATTCTTTTGGTAAGGCTAATTATATTGAGATCGTAGATCCGAAGACAAAATCAAAAACAACTAATGCGACATATATTGATTTCGAGAATATTAAAATACCATTGGATAATGGTATTATGCATGAAATTAATATTTCACGTAGAAAAGAACCATTTAAAATAAATTCAGTCTATTTTGATTATTATCGTTCTGGAATTAGTCTTAGGGATGAAATTGAAAAATATAAAAAGAATATCTCTGATTTAAATTCATTAATTAATAAGCTAAAAACAAACAAGACAACCAAGATAATTGAAGAAGATACTTATTCCAATAAAGATACACACAATAGCATAGTCAGAACAGGTGCGATGCAAGCAAAGTTAAAAAAACTAAATAAACATCCCTATCTCTTTTTTAAAGATGCAATCAAAAATATTGGGGTAAAAACAAAGAAAATAATAATTAATGCCAAAGGAAGTCAGATACAATGAAAGAATTTTCAGAAATAGCAAAAAGTGCTCATATATCAAATGATGCCATCGTTGAGTATCCGATACATTGTGGCCCAAACTCTCAAATACATGGAGGATGTAATGTCGGCCAATTCACATTTATAAATATATCAAGTGTCTTATATCCGAATGTTAAAATAGGTCGTTTCTGCTCTATTGCAAGAAATTGTGAAATTGGTGTTGCCCGTCATCCAGTCAATTTTTTGTCTACACATAGTTTCCAGTATCACTTTGCACAGTTTCCCAAACATCCTTTTTATAAAAATGGTATAAACAGGACATCCTGGAGAGCACATCCAGATACTATTATTGGTAGTGATGTTTGGATTGGTGCTCAATCGATTGTTAAAGCCGGTGTTAATATCGGTCATGGTGCAATAATTGCAGCAAATTCGGTGGTTACTAAAAATATTGCACCGTATTCAATAGTCGGAGGAAGTCCTGCAAAGGTAATAAGGATGCGTTTTAATGCAGAGCAAATTTCTAAACTCTTAGAACTACGTTGGTGGGAGTTATCATTAGAAGAGATTTCGGATCTGGAGTTTGGAAATATTGATTCTTGTATTGAATCATTGTTAAAAATAAGGCGTATTGAGCATTTGTAAAAAACAAACTTCAATGTAACTCTATGTTTTTGACGTAAGTATAGGAACACCTCTTGTATTTCAACTTGGATGGTATGCATGGGGTGTATTTCAATAATACCCAGCAATATTTACATAACATCATAATAATTTACGCATATATATTTTTTGGAGTAATAAAAATATCAAAAAATCAACTATAATGGTTTGAATGTTACTTAATTAAAAGTAAATGCAAGAATGAAAACATCTAAAAAATAATGAAGATTTATTTTACTTGAGCTAACTTATTTCAAGTGAAAACAAAAAATATTTAATTAAGAAATGTTGGTTTTTATAGAAATTGTGAGTTGTAAGTATTCTTGCTTTTAAACTTTAATGTATTTTAAATGGTTAATGTAAAATGAAATGTTGAATCATAAAATAACCTATGTCAAAATAATTTATTTTAATAATATGAAGAGTTCCTATGTGGTTATTGTTAGTATGACTTTTGTTATAATCACGGTGATTGTATCTTATTATTTTTGATGTAAGAAAAATCTGTCCTTATAATCCATCTTAACCCTTTCTTTACATCTCCATAATAAACCCAATTAACCTGTGTCTTCACCAATAAATACCCCCGAAACTTCTTAAACAGTTTCATATCCGGTTTAAAATCGGCCTGCCAGAACTGGTGCAAATGTCCTTGATACGTCAAGCCTTTGATGTCGTACAGGGCATTGCCCATCACTTTGAGTGGTTTGTTATGAATCAGCGCAGAGATCCCCGCCGTACTGTTAATTGTCACCACCGCTTTTGCGTGGCGTAATAATTCCGGCATCGGGAGATCGTGCACATAAATGACTCGTTCCCCTAAGCCATATTCCTTACTCAACCGCTTAATTAATGGTCGATAGAGTCTGTGACCACGATCCATTGGATGGTGCTTGATCACCAAATAACTTTCTTTCGGTGCTTTACGTGAAAATGAGTACATGACTTCATTAATATAGTCACGCACATCGTTATAATTGCTGTGGTTACGAATCTGGCTATCGTTATACACCTGCAAAACGGCAAGATAATAACGCTGATCCAGCTCATTCATTAACCTCGGCAATACCTTACGCTGTGTTACCTTGTAAAGTTGCTTGCGCCAGTATGCACGAACCCAGCAACGTGCTTCATACCAGGGGGAAAACGATTTATGGTGGCGGTAGCGAGGGAACTCATGGCGGTAATGCCAGCCCATCAGGTAATACCACATCGCATGACCTATACGTTTCATCGTTGAAGGTTTTAAGTTCTCAACGTGCGGCGCAGGCATATCTGGTAACTTACGATAAAAATCCGGATCGCGCGGTAGCGATGAATATGCGTTTACTCCGCCTTCTTCAACGGTAATAAATTGCGGGCGTAAATATCCTTCCTCAAATGCCAGAAAGCGGATCCCTTTCGACTTTGCCCAACGTTTTGCTTCTTTGTGCAATGGGCGGCAGTCACCAAAGCAGAGGATGGTATCAAAGTCATATTGCCGGTGGAGATCCCGTAACCATCCGGGGAACTCTTTCGGCGTTTGGTAGTAGGCTAGGTATTGTCGATGGCGGCAGTAAAAACGATCCCCACCGTTGAATACAACATTCACAGCGTTACGTCCTAATGACTCTAACCATTCGGCGACGTCATTGAAAAAAGGTCCCATCGGCCCCTGCAATAGCAGATATTTTTTACCGGATAATAAAACGGTTAGTGCATTACCTTGCATAAATAATTTGCGTAATAGTCAACTATGAAATTGTTTAGCCAAATCTGACCTTGCAGAACATAATTAATTTGCGGTAATAGCGTATTACCCGTCCCGCTTTTTTTCGGGTAATAAACATCGGCTTACGCGGCGTCTGGATTAAATATTCCGCAGCTTCCTCAACCGTAATAGGCTGTAGCCGTGTTGGGTGAATATATGTTGGGTAAACAATCAACGCCTGATAGATCAAGTCTGCTATCGTTAATTTTTGCTCGCGGCGCGGGCAATGATGTTCATCAACGGTTAAACCCCAACCGGCATAGAAGGGCAGGCCGTAACAATGAACTTGCTTGCCATGTAATAACGCTTCAAACCCGGACAATGATGTCATGGTGTGCACTTCATCTGCGCGCTGAATGCATTGAATAATATCTGCGTCCAGTGCCTGATAATCAGCGAGTTCAGCAATTAGTTCTGTCGGAATATTGCCCTTGCGATTCCCCACCAGTACATCCGGGTGCGGTTTATAAATAATGTAAGCGTGCGGATTACGCTCGCGTACTGTGCGTAATAACTCAAGGTTGCTCTTAATAGAAACGGTGCCGGTTTTAATTGAGGCATCGTCTTCTACCTGACCCGGCACCAGGATAACTTTTTTATCTTTGGCTTCGGCTGGTAGAGAGAAATCGGCTCCCAGGTTGTACTTACTCAGTTTGCTTTCAACCAGTCGCTGGCGTAATTTTTCAGCTCGCATCTTCTGCGCCAGCGTTAGCTGGCTATGATTCAGCAGCACTTCCAGATCGCTGGGGCGCGTGGCGTCATAGTAAATACCGCGTTTATCCAGCACCAGCGATAGCGGCGGCAGCAGGTCAGAGCCAAGTCCGGATGAACGCAGAAAACCATCTTCCATTCGCCATAACGGCAGTGATTTTCGCTGCGCTTCGGCTCGCCATTGCTGTTCTCCCTTTACACCCCATACCACGCAGGCGCTCGCCGCAGTACAGCGACGAGAAAAACTCAGCCGGTTTGTTGCCGTTTGCAAGAAAGGTTTCAGGATCGCTGACTTCCACAGCGTTAAGCCTGGCGCCCATAAATAACCATTACGCTGTTGCAGATGCCGACGTTGTAATTGCAGCCATTGCAGCACGGTAAATAGATTGCTTACTTCTCCCGTTTGCGGATCGATATAGCGACAGTAACGCAGGTATGCAGCGGCAAAAAGTTCCTCCAGCGTGGCAGAACCGCGTCGGGCAGATAACAAAGCGGACTGTGGATGACGATCGTCGGTTAAACCCCAACCTGCATACCAAGGCTGGCCGAAACATGTTACTGGTTTTCCTGCCAGCAAGGCTTCAAAGCCGTACTGGGAGGTCACGACGTAAACCTGGGAAACGTGTCGCAATAGCGACTGCGGGCTGACATTCTCGGCAATCAAACGTACTCGTTGCGTGGCACGCAGATCAGCGAAATAACCTGTTTTCTTTCCTTCCAGTACATCTGGGTGCACCTTCACCCAAATTTCGGCTTGAGGATTTTCCGCCATCGCGGCTTCCAGCATGGCAGCAAACTCATGCGGGCCAGCATTGCCATACGTCACTGACATATCATTAAATGTCTGATCGACAACCAGAACGATGTCTGCACGTTCTGACTCATCAGCCACAAACGCAGGTGCCAGGTTATATTTCGACAAATCCCCGGTCACGATGGTGTGCATCGCTTCTCTGGCCTGGCTTATCAGAGCTGTATTTCCGGCTTTATCCTGTACCAGTTTCTCCAGTGCTGAAGGCTTGCTGGCATCGTAGTAAATGCCACAATCATCCACCACCAGAGAAAGCGGCGGCTCGCCATTGACGCCAAGATCCAGCGAACGCACAAATCCATCTTCCAGACGAATGACGGGTTTTCCCGCTGCTTTGGCGATGGCGACTGGTTTCGCCGCGCTGGGACGATGTCCCCACACGGCGATAGCATCAACTTCTTGCGGAACAGGGCGCAGCAGAGAAAGTTTCTGGCACGGTTGCGCCAGAAATTTCTCCAGATGCGGAATACGCCAGATGCCAAGCGAGTAAATGCCAATCATGCGTTTTCAGCCAGTTCCTGTGCCATCAGGGCGCGCACTTTTTCCAGGCGTGCCGGGGTGTCGACGCCCGGACCGGTTGCGGCAACCTCAAATGTACGGATGTTGATCCCCGCGCTCATCAACCGCAGCTGCTCCAGTGATTCTGCCTGCTCCTGCATGGACTCCGGTAACTGGCTGTAGTTTTGCAGCACATCGCGACGATAAGCGTAAATACCAACGTGTTTCAGGTAGCGCGCTTTTTCAGCATTACGCGGATACGGAATAGGCGAACGGCTGAAATAAAGCGCATCCTGGTGGGTATTTACCACCACTTTTACCGTGCTTGGCTCGGTCGCTTCTTCGGCAGAAATCGCGTGGCATAGCGTTGCCACTGGCAACGCGGGGTCATCACGCATTCCTTGTAACAGCGTTTCTACATCCCGCGGGCGAATCATTGGTTCGTCGCCCTGCAGGTTAATGTAGATATCTGCCTCGACTTTATGCATCACCTCGACCAGCCGATCGGTGCCGGATTCATGATCGTTGCGCGTCATGATGGCTTTCCCGCCAAATGCCTGCACGGCCTTTTCAACACGCTGATCGTCTGTTGCCACCCAAACTTCCGCAACGCCCGCCACCTGTAACGCACGCTCGTAAACATGCTGGATCATCGGTTTACCAACAATATCGAGCAGTGGCTTACCCGGCAGGCGCGATGAGCCATAACGAGCCGGAATGACAATAACTGCTTTGCTCATTTCAACTCCTTACAAAGACAGAATCACTTTTGCACCCACCGCCAGCTGATAGAGGATGGTGGAAATACCACGGGTAACTTCAATGTTTTTCGATTCATATTTCGGCAGAACCATAATCTCATCGCCCGGTTTGAGTGAATCCACATCTTCTGCGTTGACGGCTGCACCGTTCTGACGAATGACGATAATTCTGGCGTTACCCGATTTCTGCGTCAGGCCACCACATTTCTCGATGTAATCCTCGGTGGTCATACCCTTCTGCCAGCTCACCGCGTTCGGGAACAGCACTTCGCCATGAACCATAACCAGCGATGTTTTCTCCGGAATATTGATGACGTCGCCATCTTCAAGCAGAACAGAATCAATATTGGATTCGTTGAGGATCACTTCACCTTTCGGAACAACGGTGCGTGCTTTCGCCACAAAGCGGCTGATCAGTTGTGCTTCCTGCATTCGCAGGCTGGCTTCTTCTTTGGTGGAGGACTGGGCAGAAAGTGATGCTTCCTCCAGCTTTTGCAGCGAGAGATTCAGCATCTCTTTCTGACGCTGAGCCACTGATGGGCGATAAAGCTGAACTGCGTTCATCTGCGACATGCTGTTCGGGCGGACTTTTTCCAGAACCGCACGCATAGTGGAACCATAAGGCAGTACCATGGCATGTTCACCGGAGTGTGCGCCTTCAACCCGCACCTGAATGGTGCCGGCATAGCGGTCAGTGCTCACGATTAAGGTATCGCCATTTTGCAACATACGGCCTGGCGCAGAACTGATCGGATAGTATTCGCTGCGTTTTTGCAGCCCCTGTTTACGCATAATCGTAATGTGAGTCGCGCCAGGCTTAGGGCGCGCCCAGCTCAACGCTTCCGTTACGGGAATGCTGCTTTCGCGGAACTCAAAGTCGTAGCTGTTAAAGACATCGCCCTGAACGCTGAAAGTATGCTGACGCGGCCCGACGATGATGGTGTCACCATCGGCGAACTGCGAAAGCCCCAGTTTGCCGTTCAGCAGGAAGTCGTACAGGTTGACGTTGGAGCGCACGCGGTTACCGCGCTTGACCACAATATCAACGTAACTTCCGCGCTCTGGATCAACGCCGCCAGCCTTGATCAGATAATTGAGTAACGAATCAGACGTCACGCCGCCATACAGACCAGGATTACGCACAAATCCGGTCACGTACACTTTTACTGGCTGCGCCTGTAATAAGGAGGCGTAGACGTTGACGTTGGACTGGTATACTTCCTTCACTTTGGATGTGACCAGGGCATTTAGCTGACTATTACTGACGCCAGCAACTTTCACCGGACCAACGTTCGGCAGGAAAATATTACCTTTGGGATCAACCTGTAACGCACCATCAAAGGTGAACGCACCCCACAAGCGAACCTGAATGCTATCACCCGGATTCAGAATATAGTCAGGGTTGAATCCTACCGTCGCACCGCTATCCGCGCTGGTGCCGTTGAAAAGTTGAGCACCAAACATACGGCTCATTACCACCGGCGATGCGGGCGGCGGGGTATTGTCGAAGCCGCTCATGTTTTGCGTATCCGACTGTTGCCCGTTCAGAATACCGGTAAGCGGCGCGGCTCCTGTCAGGTTTGGGTCAGCGTTAATATCAATGGCCGCGCTGGCCTGCGCCGCGTGACAGGCGGCAATCAGTAAAATTGATTTAAATAATTTCATCACAAACTCATTCAGCGACAGCGTTAGTCTCGGTGATCTTCAATAACAGCCAGCAACAGTTTCAGGGTGCCGAACAGCAGGCAGCACACCAGTAACCAGCAGGCGATCAAATAAGGGATATTTGGAAAAGACGATTCCTGCGGCAACTGTGGCGAACTGATCACTGACAGCACCTTGAGCTTACGAGCCGCTTCTACACGGGTCTTTTCAATGGAGGTCAGGGTCAGTTTGTACAGCTCGGTGTTGAACTCTACTTTTGATTTGATTTCTTCAAAATCCACCGCCATACGGTTTAGCTTGTCACCCTGCGGCGCTGTGATTTTGCTTTTTTCTTCGTCAATTTGTGCCTGCAATGACTGAATCGCATTACGCGCACTCACAACTTGCGGGGCGTCCTCACGCAGATACGTCAGCAAGTTCCGCAGGTCCGCTTCCATCTGGATCTTCTGGCCCATCAGCGTATTCACTAACGTGCTCGCCGCCTGTGCCTGTGCCTGTGGATCCAGAACGTTGTTGTTGTCCTGATAAGAGAGCAATTCCGCTTTGCTGGCGTCCAGACGCTGGCGTGCCTTTTCCATCTCCGTTTCTGCAAAGGCAAGCTGGTCACGCGCGATGCGATGTGACATCTCATTGATAAAGCGCTCTGACTCTTTCAGCACGGTCTGGTTAAACTTAAGCGCAAACTCCGGGCTAAAGCCCTGCGTCTGAATATTCAGTAATCCGGTTTTATCGTCATACGAGACGTTGATACGGTCCTTGTAGTACTTCAGGAAGCCTTCTGCGGTTTCATCCTTGCTAAGATGATTAAGAAAATCGAGCCCGCTGTGGCTAAACGCTTCACGAAAATTTAGTTGCTTATCCAGAGCCGCCAGCATATCCGGCGAGTTGATGTACTCTTTCAGATACAACGCATCTTCTGCGGAACTGGGGTTAGAGGCACCCAGAAGCAGACCAAAATTCAGGCTGCCGCTGTTTAAATCATCCGAGCGTTTAATGGCGACTTTCGACTCGCTCATATAGCGAGGCTGGCTGAAGATAGCCAGATAGATCAGCAGCACCGCCATCGGTGCCAGAATGATGATTTTCGCCAGGTGTTTTTGGATATCTGCCAGTGAGATGGCAGATAGACGAGCACACATCCAGGATACGGCAGACTTCACTTTTATCAACATGTAACGATTATCAAAGTTTCAGTGGGGCGCAAACTCAATGAGAGACTAACCTCTCGCACCCCGTTGCTTAATTAGTCGAAAATGCGCACAAGGCCAGTGACTTTATTTGCCTTGTTGGTCACCAATAACGTTGAGACGCGGTGTTTTTGCATTTTTTCTTCCGCTTCAATGATCATGGTGTCTTCCGGTAGCGTCAGCGGTTCACGTGTCATCATCTGCGCAGCCGTGGCGGATGTCAGAGAATCCTCTGTTTCCATAAAGCGACGCAGGTCACCGTCGGTGATAATGCCCGCTAGCCCACCTTCTGCGTCTTCTACCATCACCATTCCCTGGCATCCGCTGGTGATACGTTGAATCACGGTTTTAAATGACGCATCCAGCTGTACCGCAGGAACATCATGCAGCATGACATCAGCAACGCGGGTCAGCAGGCGACGACCTAATGAACCGCCCGGGTGATAGCGCGCAAAATCATTCGGCATAAATTTGCGTTGGTGGATCATGGCAATCGCCAGCGCATCGCCGATCGCCATCGTCAGCGTGGTAGACGTTGTTGGTGCAAGGTTATTCGGGCAGGTTTCATTCGCCATGTGGAGTTCCAGCACGGCATCAGCATTTTTCGCCAGCGTGGAATTTCCATTATTGGTCATGGCGATAATTCGGTTGCCGAAATTTTTCAGTGAAGGAACTAGCTTGAGGATTTCATCCGTTTCACCGCTGGCAGAAATAAGGATCAGAAGATCGTAAGGCGTAATCATGCCCAGATCGCCATGGAAAGCTTCTGCAGGATGAATAAAGAAACTAGGCGTACCCGTAGAGGCCAGCGTCGCTGACATTTTACGACCGACATGCCCTGATTTACCCATTCCCGAAAGAATAACGTGCCCTTTACAGTTCATTATCAAATTAAGGACACGCTGGTACTGCCCGGAATCCAGTTGTTTAGACAAGTTTTGTAATGCTGCGCCTTGTTCTGCCAGAGTCTGGCGAACAGAGGTAATTAGATATGGATCGATAGTACTGCTCTGGTCATCAGGTAAATGTCTTTCAGACATATCAGCTCCTTTGCACGGAAATAATGCCACAGTCACAACAAACCCGAACCCACTATAATTTATTTATGCTAAATCAATGGGTTGTAACAAAATTTTTAATGAATATAAAACCATGGTCAGTCCATGCTTATATGCAGGACTTATCACCTTCTTATTAAGTCGCAATGTCTCATGGAGGTGCGAAGATGCTGCAATATTACAGGCGAGAAGGGGAACCAAATTTTGCCCACCTATTTAACACACCCCTACATTATGAACAAGGAATTTAGGATTTTTATCATTTATTAAAATGTTTCTCACTTGACTATTAAGACCAAAAACAATTTATCAATTGATTATTTCCTCGTAAAAAAAGAACGTATGACCATGTTATTAATAAATAAAACACGTAAATAATGGTGATGTTGTTTTGTGATTAACTATTTAAAGCGGCATAATAAACAGGTTGACAATTTCTATGTAAAGAAGAGGAAAATAATAAAATTTTAGCGGTGACTATTGAATGATATGATAGTTGTGATGTTGATTATTTCTGGTAATGAATGCGGAATTAAATCTGGCCGGATTGTATTTTTGCTATATCTGTTTTTCAGGAGATTATTATTAAATAGAAAAATAACAGTGGTGATTATCTCCGGTTGAGCTGGAGTCACGTATGCCAGCGAGTGCTTTCTTCCGGGCCTTCCTTCACTTCAGATAAAGAGCCTATGGAAAAGAGGCAATCATCAGGCTCTTTTTGAGTCATATGCGCCGATAATCAACTGTCTTGAACGTAAAAATTATGGAGCAACATGATGCTACGATTCATTTCACTCTTCGTTCTTTCTGAGCATTGCGTTCAGGATGGTCAGCAATTTACGCATACAGTCAACCAGCGCCACTTTTTTGGTTTTTCCGGCTGCTGACAGATGCATGTAAAATGCCTTTATCACCGGATTAAACCAGGTTACCACAAGCGCTGCCATGTGCAGGGCTGCTCTTGCCTCCGTACGCGCACTGGCGTCGTTCGGCCAGCAGATATGTGTGGGATTACAGGGATGTTATGTGAACTGAACTGTGTTTTGTTAACGGGGGATGTTTATTGATGATTCGGGAGTGTTTAAGACCTGATGGCGTTATGCTCCCAAGTTTATTTTATATAAAGATCCAAAAGCAAAAACCCGCCTTGTGGGCGGGTTCTTTAGAATAGTGGTGCCGGACTCGGAATCGAAGAATGCTTCTATCATGTTGATATTAGTTTATTTTGTTTGGTTTGGTGAAATATGTACCCTCTTTTGTACCCGCAGTCCCTTTTGATATCGAAAGGGAATCAAACTCGGGGTCAGGCTGAGAGCACAGAAGGAAAGTGCCTGGCTATTATATCGTTAATTCTGTCAATCAGCTCCAGCCTTTTGAAAGTGATGTGTGCAGATCCCTTCTTAAAGTATTTAATGATGAACATCTCATCTTCATAGCGTCCTTTACCCTGAACGGACTGTATGTGGTCATCCAGATTAATGGTGATATTCCCTCGGTTGTCGGGGATCGGTTTACCGCTGAGCAGATGCAACATTCTTTCCAGGTCAGCCAGGCGATCTGCCTGCATTCCACTGATAAGATGAAATCCCCACTGGTCCCATCTCACCAGATTGTTGACGATAATTTTACTGCCAAATTTACAGGGTGAGTTGGTTTTGTAATCCCAGCTCAGCCCTTTGAAGACGTTGATCACTCCCCGTTCAAACACTTCATCTTTGTTCTGGTGCAGTTGTTCAAATGTGCTCAGAATGTTCGCTTCGCTGATTTCCGGAAAATTATCATATTCCAGTGACCGGTACCATGTATCACGGGCCTGTGCATCCATTAAGGAAAGCATCCCGGAACGTTGTATCAGGTCACGCCAGATTTCACGATCGAGATTGCGTGTGATAGCTTTCATTGCGGTTTCAGGTTTCTCCATCAGCCAGAAACCGCAGCGAAAATCCTGTTTCATGGCCCA